>Ga0194039_1001962_pt1 | contig 10698 bp, 10 predicted proteins | sample JunL228m_MetaG_FD_148679 | JGI IMG/M metagenome (GOLD analysis project Ga0194039, IMG submission 148679) | Anoxic zone freshwater microbial communities from boreal shield lake in IISD Experimental Lakes Area, Ontario, Canada - Jun2016-L227-8m | ecosystem: Environmental > Aquatic > Freshwater >...
GCACTGGAGCAAATCACGTCGGGCCGCTATAATATCGAGCAAGCGACGAAAGCCGAACTGGCTTGGAAGCAGATGGGAGAATATGTGAACCGCGCACGCCGGCGTGATCCACGAGCCGAGGCGGCGGGGCGGGCGTTTCTGGCCAACTGGACCAACGATCTGGCACGGCTGTGCGACTTGGCGTACGAGATTGCCACCGAGCCGAAGCTTGCCAAACGGGATTTCGTGCTGGCCAACGAGGCGCTTGACCGGGCCGGGCAACTGGAGCCAACGAACTCCGCTCAAGTGGCGGTCACGCGGGCGGTTGTGCTCTTCGAGACCGGCAAGAAAGAGGAGGGCCAAGTCCTTGCGCGTGAGGCGCTCGCTTCCGCCCAGGATCCGAAAGAGAAGGCTTATGTCGAAGCTTATCTCCGCACCATGGCAGCGCGCCTGGCAGCGGCCGGCACGAACGGAGCGGCGAAAAAAGACCCGGTCAAATCCCGGCTCGAAGGCTCTGCGAAAGAATACTTCTCTCTTGCGCGCCGGAACGATCCGAAGGCCGGGGTTGTGGGCCGGGAGTTGCTAGGGCTGGTGACCAACGATTTGGTGCAGTTGTGCGACTTGGCGCTCGGAATCGCAACCGACCGCCGCATCGCCAATCGGGATCTCGTGCTGGCGGACGCAGCGCTCGCCCAGGCGGAGAAAGTCGCGCCAACGAATTCCACGCGGGTGGCGGTGACGCGAGCCGTTGTGCTCTTTGAGACCGGCAGCAAGAAAGAAGAGTGTCTGGCCCGAGCCCGCGAGGCAATGGCTTCCACGCGGGATCCGAAGGAGAAAGCTTATGCCGAAAACTGCGTTGGCACCATGCAATCGCGGCTGGAAGCTCTGACCAAACGCCAGAAGCGAGAATATGCAAAAGATTATCTGATTTTGGCGCGGCGGAATGATCCGCAGGCTGAGTTGATGGGCCGGCAGGTTCTGGGGATGGTGACCAACGATGCGGTGCAGTTGTGCAATCTGGCGCTCGGGATCGCAACCGACCACGGCATCACCAATCGGGATCTCGCGCTGGCGGGCGAGGCGCTCACCCTGGCGGAGAAGGTGGCACCGACGAATTCCACGCGGGTGACGGCGACGCAAGCCATTCTCCTTTTCGCGCGCGGGAAGCAGGAAGAGGGGCTGACTCGGGCCAGGGAAGCTGTCGCTGCGGCTCCGGACGAAAAGGAAAAGCGCTATGCCCAAACTTGCCTTCAGTCCATGGAAGCACGGCTGAAGTCGGCAACAACGAACCAGACTCAAGTTCCCGCTAGCAAGCCGTGAGGTAATGAGGTGGAGAGCGCGGCGGGGACGTTCGTCCCGGCAAAACGCCATCCAAGGCACCTTAATGCGGAGACGAGCCGCCTCCGCCTCTGTGGCATGAAACCTGAGCACCTCAAACAATTCATTGACGGCTGGTGGCAATGGACCGAGCCGCTCACGCCCGAGGAGCACGCAAAAGGTTTCAAGGTTGATATTCCTCAATGGGAAGACGATTACTTCGACCGCTACATTCGCGACGAATATCACCTCCGGCGCATTATCCGCTACATCGAAAGATCAAGACAAATGACAAAAGAGATTGACGCCGCCGGTATGCTGCTGTAAATATGACAGTAAGCAGTTGTCTGAGGCTAGTGCCATCGGGTTCGAATGCTCGAATACAGAGCTGGAAAAAAGATTAAGAAAATGACGAAAGTAGTTGACGCCCGCTTGGTGCCAGTGTAAAACGGAACAAATGAAGCGCCTGAAAAGAAGCGCATCGGATGGTACAATTGACAGACAGAGCAGAAATAAATAAAAAAAGTGATAAAACGGGTTGACACCCGCGTTGCGCCGGTGTAAAACATCGGGAAATGAGGCACCCAAAATGGGGCGCGCATCGGATAGAACAATGCACAACAGAGAATAGAGAACACAAAAAACCGAGAGAAATATGAAAAAAACACTAATAACAGCAGTAGCACTAGCAGCCTGCGCGGGAACGCAGTTGTTCGCGCAGAATGCCAAGGAAGGGGTGATCACGTTCGCCCTGACACTCGATCAACAATCCAGTATAAGCACATCATCGACTCTGGCCAATCAAGGCCTATGGAGTCAGGGGCCGCAGTATTACAAAGGCGTGTTGTCAAAGCGGGCAACGGCGGACGTTATCCAGTCCATCGCCTATGTGCTGCACCAAAACGCCGGGTATTATAGTTCTAAAGCCCAGTTGGTGCTGGTGCAAGGAGAACTCGGGGGGTTCTTTAACCTTGGGGCGACGCTCGGCGGTGCGAATGCCATTGACCCGGAGACAGACTTAGCCCAAGGCAATAATAATGATGGATTCGCTGCTCCAGCGACATCGTTCGCGTCAACTATTGACAATATCAACGCGCGCTTGGCTACCGGTCGGCATTTCCGGCCAGGTCCGTTTATCGGCCTGTGGCCGCCGGGACATCATCAGCCTTGGGGTCAGATCTTTATCAAAGATCCAGGCAAATCAGGCTATTCCGTAACTGCACCGTTGTGCGAGAATGTTACCTTCTTTTTCGCAATCACGGTTCAGGAGTGCTACGACTGCTTCTATTTGAGCAGCTTTGTAACGGACTCGAAATTCACCTACCAAAAGGGTGGCTCTGTGGGTCCGCCGTGCTGCACCACTCCGGTTAATCTCGCCGGGAGCGGAAAAGATCGGTACTACATGACGCTGACTTTCGATAATACCAAGAATAATCCCTACCTGAATGACTGGAATGACGCCTGGATCGGAAATATTGGTAGCAAATGGGATGGCGTAGTAGGGATAGAGGGTTTTGATATGCCTGGTGACGGGATTATACCTGATCTTCTGGCTTATGATGACGTGATCGCATCCGGAGCTGGCACCTTCAACCGATACGTGATGCGTTTCACTCTGAATGGCGTCCTCACCTACACATGGGCGCTCAAGCGCATCAACACTTCGGACGTCGTTCTTGACTTCGTCGGCAGTGCGAGCTACCCGGCCAATGGATATGGCTTCGTGTCTTTGGCTTGTTCGTTGATCACAGGCTCGGTCAGCATCGTGGAAAAAATCGCGAAGAATGCGAACTGCTGCTTGGATTTGCCGTGGTATAGTTCATGGTATGGAGTTGGCTGGAATCTCTTCCAGGACCAGGGTCCACTGGTGCCCACTCCGGCAGGTAATGAGTGGTACTTCGGATCACCGGTAAACACAGCGAACGATCTCAGCCTTCACATCGGCTTTAATGAATGGTATGAAGCGCGTTGGCAATGGCCGCAGACCTTGCCAGATGGTGACGTTCCTGCGCAGCCCGAGAGTGTGTTGTTAACCGACATTGACTCGGCTTATACCCCGGCACAAATCCATACTCATGTCCCGTCTGCTCGCGGATTCACAGACAGGGCAAACACAGATTGGCCGGTAACCAGCACGAAATAATACGGTCAACGTATTATAAACACTGCGAATAACTAAGTATTATCAACGCAACCCAAGGCCGGAGCTGCGAAGCGGGCCTTGGGTTGCACTTTTTGATAGATGTGAGATGAGAAGATGAGAATATGCGGCCGAAGATAGTTATATTGACGCTGGCGGTGGCGATTGGGATAGTCGCCTTGGCGGTGGTGCTGAGGGGGGTGATGGGAGGGCACAAAGGCGACAAGGCACCCGATGCGCCATCCGAAGAGGCTGGGCCTCAAGAAACGGCGAATGTCCAGGCGAATCCAAATTCCACGAACTCTCAGGCTGTGCTGGCGGAGTTGCGGGCGATGGAGCTGGCGAAAGAGATGGACCAGGTTCGGGAGCTGCAGGCCTCGGGGGCGGGGGATCCGGGAACGATCGAGTTGCTGCTGCGCAAGGTGACGAGCCGGGAGCCGGAGGTGCGGAAAGCGGCGGTGCAGGCGCTGGTGCAATTGAATGCAACTAATGCCGTTCCCAGCCTGGAACAGGCCGTACAGCTCACGGAAGAACCGCGCGAGAAAACAGCGCTGATGGAGGCGATTAATTACCTTAAACTTCCCGAGGACTCGCCACCCCCACCGGCTGCAAGTATTGGTACGGGAAACCCAGCCAACACGCCCGCGCCCCGCACGGTTGCTCCCGGCACGCGCAATGATGGATCGGCTCCGGGAACTCCCCATGTGCCAACGTCGAAGAAACGCCGACCTGCCAATCCACGAGGAGCGACTGGCGACCAGCCTGTGTCGCCCCCGTCAGGAGCAGTCCCGCCGCAGTGATCGGACGCCGCCACGAGGATTTCCACGGTTTAGGGATGAGGTAGTCTCTTACCTGGATTCGCTGACTTATGGGCGGTAGCCGTAGCGCAGATAAGACTGCGGTGGGAGCGGGCAAGACTCCTGTTCACCACATCTGCCGTCAGGTTGCTTTGGAGTCAATGACCTCCGCCCGGATGCCGTTATGAGCGAGAAGATCGACCACAACAATTTGTCCCACCCAACACGACCCGCAACGCCCGTGTGGCTTATGTGGGTCCGGGCATTGTTGTCGGTGGCAATTGTCGGTGCTGGATACCTGGCTTGGGTTTCGATTCATAATGGGCCGGTGGCCGGATGCGGTCCTGACTCAGGGTGCAACAAAGTGCTGCAGAGCCGATGGGCCTATTGGCTGGACATACCCGTCAGCGTGCCGGCATTGCTGGTCTATTTGGCGCTGTTGGGAGCGACGGTGCTTTTGCAGAAGCGGCCGGCCCCCGACGACGAGCGGGGATCGTGGGCGGCGATCATTGTGCTGGCGGTGATCGTAGCGGGAGCGGCGCTGTGGTTCGTGGGCTTGCAGGTGTTCGTGCTCAAGGCTTTCTGCAAGTTTTGTATGACGGCGCATGCCTGTGGCTTTTTGGCCGCCCTGGTCTGCCTGCGACAAATCCCCCTGGCGGCAGATCCGGATACACGGCTATGGACCACAGGATCGGGGAAGCGGGGCATACCGGGATCGGGGATACTATTTTTGACGCTCATTGGACTGGCTGGGGTGATGGTGCTGGCGGGCGGCCAGGTGCTGGTGCAAAAGGAGCGGAATGTGGTCAAAAACTTGCGAGCCGGGACCGGATCGGTTAGCAAGCGCTCGAATCGGATTGTCGTCCTGCCAGGAACAAACCACATGACGGAAGCTGAGGCGCTGGCCGCACTGGCGGCTTTGCAACCACCGACACCGAATCCCCGATTGATAGCGCCCCGGCTGCTGTCGCTCTACAGCAACCAGTTTATGCTTCAGCTCGACGCTGTGCCGATGATGGGTTCGCCGGACGCCACGAATGTGATTGTTTGTTTATTTGACTACACATGTTCGCACTGTCGTGCTTTGCATCCCATTTTACTGGAAACGCAACGGCAATTCAGCAACCGGTTGGGGATCGTGTGCCTGCCGATGCCGATGTCAACCAACTGCAATCCGTTTTTACCTGCACAAACGCATTCGGTCTCGAATTCGTGTGAGTATGCGCTGTTGGGGCTGGCGGTCTGGCGGGCTAAACCGGCGGCACATCGTCAATTTGATGACTGGATGTTTGCGGGTACCCGGCCGGCGGCGCTGGCGCAGGCGAAGGAATACGCGGCGCAGCTTGTGGGCGGCGACAAGCTGCAAGCGGCCTTGGGCGACCCGTGGCTGGGGCAGCAGGTAGTGACCGATTGCCGGCTGTTCCATACCAACACAGTTACGAGCGACAGTCCGGCCGTGCCGCAGTTGATCATCGGCGATGCCATCAGCTCCGGCCCGCTGAACTCGGTGGAACATCTGATGATCCTGCTGAACCGGTATCTGGGCCTGGCGCCCCCTGCCGGGAATGGGCAATAACCATCATCTCGGTCATTAAAGAAGTTATATGAGTTACAGGGTTTACAAAGCCGAGCTCCACCCGCCGCCGTTCCACCACTACTCCATGGAACAATTTAACTTTGCCGCTGCATGTTTTTTTGGTTTACACTAACAATCACTATTTTCTATTTATGCTAAGAAAGATAACGCGCCTTTTCGTGCTGCTTGCCGCAGCTTCACTTATACTCGGATACCCGGCAGCCGCGCAACCAACTCAAACCAACCCGCCGCCGGCAGCCAAATCCGCCGTCACCGTTGGCGAAACGATAGTGGCCAAAGGCAAGGGCATGGAAGTGCTGCGCAGCCAACTGGACTTGGAAGTTACGCACGCCCTGGCGCAGGCGGCGGCCAACGGGCGCAAAGTTGCGGCCGAGCAGATGCCCTCGGTGGAACGGCAAGTTCTGGAGCAACTCATTGACTTCCGGCTGCTGACGGCCCGAGCAACCGATGCCGAAAGAGCGGCAGCCAAAGATACGGCGCAAAAGCGGTATGTGGCGGCCAAAGCCAAGCTCGGATCAGAGACTGCTTTCGACCTGCAGCTAAAGTTCCTGGCGACTACACGGGAGGAGTTGCTCGCCAAGTGGATTGAAGCACTGACGGCCCAGGCCGTGCTTAAACGGGAACTCAAGATCAACATTACCGATCAAGAGGCCAGGAAGTTTTATGATGAGAATCCGACGCAGTTCGATGTGCCGGAGACGGTCCGCGCGAGCCATATTCTGGTTGCCACACGCGACATCCAGACTGGCGCCCCTATCCCCGAAAACCAGAAACCCGCCAAGCGCAAAGAAGCGGAAGCCGTGCTCAAGCGCGTCCGGGCCGGAGAGGATTTCTACACTCTCGCCATGGCCTTCTCGAACGATACCGGTTCCCGGGCCAGGGGCGGCGAATACACCTTCGCGCGCGGCCAATTCTTGCCGGAGGTCGAGGCGATCGCCTTCACCATGAAGACCAACCAGATCAGCGATATCATTACCACCACCGAGGGCTACCATATCGTCAAGTTTAGCGAAAAAACTCCAGCCCACAAGATCGAGTATGCCAGCGTCGCCGCCGACATCAAAAACGGCCTGGCCGAGGAGGCCATCCAACAACAATCTCCTGAATACGTGACCCGGCTGCGCAAAGAAGCCGGGGTGGAAATCCTGGATGAAAAGCTGAAACCGGAGGATCCGGGGCCAGCACCGATGGTTGCGCCGCGCGCCCCGATCCGAAAGCCGGGATAGAAGACGGAAGGCAAGCAAGCGGCCGGACTTTGCACAGGAGATGCGAGTCTGCCGGCACGAAAACGCGGTCTGTTTTTCCGAGTCCGACTCTTCATCTAACGAAGCAGTTGAACCACAGAGAACGCAGAGAACTCAAAGAGAAACAGGTGGTCGAAAAAACGGGTGTCATCAGATGGCAGGTGGTGAGTGTGTTTCGTGTATTTCGTGGTTTCACCAGAGGAGCGTGTGGGTATCAAGCAGCAGACTCATTCCGCGTAGAGGCGAAAGTCCTCCAATGCCGCGTGGAAATCTGCGGCCAGTTCGACCTTGCCAGACAGGGAACCGGCACGGGGCCGGAGGCGCGGGGCGGCGCTGGGGCATGATCTTCCCTTCACCCGGTCGGTAAATCAGCCCTTTGCCTCGGAATCATCATCCGTTCCTTTCTCTGCGTTCTTTGCGTTCTTTGTGGTTTTCCAACTGCTCTTTTTGGGTTGAACCTTTGGTGTTCCGTGATTAGTGGATGCTCTAATGGCTTAGAGCACCTGCGTCATCATTGAAGCTGAGATCGGAATGATCAAGCTCCGGTGGAAGCAAAAAGCTCACCCAACGGTCATCGCTCTCGCCCCTTCGGAGCGCACCAGTTCGGTTAGATATTCCCAGTAGGACTCCTGCTGCACAGTCTCCCTGACTGTTGCGGCAGGGAGAAAACGCTGCATTTCCTTCACGAAATCGCGTCGGACGGCAGGTTCGGCCTTCAAGGCGGAGAGCCGGGCCTTGAGCTGGGAATGGAACTCGGCGACGGTGTGCCGATGGTCACTGACCTTCGCGGAGACCAGGGCCAGTGGCAACTCGATCCCCTGCTGTTTGAGCCACGCGATATCCCAGAGATCCCGGTTCTTGATTCGGCTCGGGCGAAACGCCAGGGCAATGATTTTGTCGGCCAGGATCTCCTCCCGGCTTTGAGCTTGAAGAATCAACCCGGAGGTCCCGAGGTCCACCCCATAGACGTTGCGCAGCATCATCGGACGGCGATCGTGACTTGGAATTGCGCAAATATCGATGTGAATCCTTTGCATGGGCAGGTCCTTTCGCTCGGGTTGCGTGATGACGCTCAGTTTCCACGTATCCACCCCGAGCGATTCCTTCGTCGGCTCGCCCACTGTGACCTTCAGCCCATAGCGGGCCTCTAGACGTTCCACCAGCACACCCGCAAGCCGGGACAGCATTTCGCGTGTGAAATCCGCGCCGCCAGTAAAATCAAGGTCTTCGCTCAGGCGAACCGATCCGTAACACGCACGCAGGCAGGTGCCGCCGATGAAGGTCAGTCCCGCCAGCAATCCCGCGGCGCTCATCTCGCGCAGGATGTCGTGATGCAGCAATTCCTTCTCCACCACCGCCTTGACCGCGGTCAGTTCCGGCCTGAGCTGGAGCGCCTGCAACACCAACCGATCAAACAAGCTCATTGGCCACCTCCGGGTTAACCAGGTCTTGAGCGCGGCGCGTGGCTCTCATGTCGCGGAGCGCCAGCCGCGCCGAGGCCCGCCACACACGGCGTTCGGTGTCGTAGGTCAGCCCCTCAGCCAGGTCTCCGGGCAACTGGGCGGTATGCACAAATTCAATTCGCCCAAAATCACCGCAATCCACCACCTGACTGCGGCCCGATGACATCAGGGTGATCCAATTGATCGGAACCTGCGAAATAACCCCGGCGTCACTCAACGCAGTTTCTAAACTGATGTAGTTGAACCCGCAGGCGCGGAGCCGGGCCGCTGCATGAAAAAGCACCATTCCTCGCGGATAATTCACCCTGGGATAGAGATAAATTCCACGGCAAACCCGCTTCAGGACGCCTCCCTTCTGAGCTCGGCACAGCAACACCGCCAGCCCTCGACGGCCTGGAAGCGCCGCCTCAAAGTCGGAGTTGGTAAACAGGTAATGCTCGCCGTCAGCGAGTGACTCCAAAACCTTTTCCAATTGCTTCATCGGTTGCATTCCAGATTAGACTATACACAAGATTTCACTTTCTGCAATCTTGTGTTGAGTCTCTCTCTGGAACAGCAGGGCGGATTCAAGAACCTGCAAAATCGTAGCCGCCGACGGCAGTCGGCGCACTTTTCCTCGATTATCGGAATGTTAGCGCCGACTGCCGTCGGCGGCTACGATTTCTTGAAACCACCCTGCTGGAACAGTGGCTTGCCCAGGTCCGGCTGCTGTTTTTGGGTTGAACCTGCGGTGTCCCGTGATTACGGTAATCACGTTATGAAGACTTCGGAACTTATAGTGACCCGTGTGGGCAACTCTCGGGGGGTGCGTTTGCCAGCCGAGGTGCTCCGCCGCTACCACATCGGCGATACCCTCGTCATGGAGCAGCGGCCGGATGAAATCGCCCTGCGCCCCAAGCGGACTCGAAAAGAGAAGCTTCCTTGGGTGGAAACCTACCAGCAGATGGCCCAAACCGACGAAGATTGGACCGACTGGGAATCCCTGCCGGAAGGATTACGCAGCCTACCGGGTGAGCCAAAGTATGAGGAAAGTTGAAGGCGGCCTCGCTACGGGATGGGTGAGGAGTGAATAAAACTGGGGCAGTTGAGCATATCACTCATCCCGGTTCTTACTCATCCCAGGCCCACCGGGTCAATGTCCACCGACAGAGTAACGTCTTCTGGCAGTGCAAGTGACTGAATCAGCTCCGCCGCTGGCTACCACATCATCAAGTTGAGCGAAAAGATTCCAGCCCACAAGATTAAGTACGCCGACGCCGACACGGACATCAAGACACCCCTGACCCAGCACGAGATCGACCAGCAATCTTCTGAGTACATCGCCCGGGTGCGCAAAGAAGCCGGGGTGGATATCCTGGATGAAAAGTTGAAGCCGGAGGATCCGGGGCCGGCGCCGATGGTTGAGCCGCGCGCCCCGATCCGAAAGCCGGGACAGAAGCCGGAAGGCAAGCAAGCGGCCGGACTTTGCACAGGAGATCGGAGTCTGCCGGCACGAAAAGGCGGCTGGTTTTTCCGAATCCGACTCTTCATCTAACGAAGCAGTTGAACCACAGAGAACGCAGAGAACTCAAAGAGAAACAGGTGGTCGCAAAACCGGGTGCCATCAGATGGCAGGTGGTGAGTGTGTTTCGTGTATTTCGTGGTTTCACCAGAGGAGCGTGTGGGTATCAAGCAGCAGACTCATTCCGCGTAGGGGCGAAAGTCCTCCAATGGCGCGTGGAAATCGGCGGCCAGTTCGACCTTGCCAGACAGGGAACCGGCACGGGGCCGGAGGTCGGCGTTAGCGGGGACCAGACCACCACCACGTCCAGCTTGCCCGGAGCGGTGCCGGGCGGCGCTGGGGCATGGATATTCAACCAGCCTTGGCTGTCCACTTCGGCTTCAATGGCCAACGTATTCATGGGATAATATGTAGCGCCAAGACGGCGCTTGGCAAGCGGAAAGAATCTGACCTATGCACCTTGCAGGGCGGATTCAAGAATCTGCAAAATCGTAGCCGCCGACGGCAGTCGGCGCACTTTTCCTCGACTATCGGAGTGTTAGCGCCGACTGCCGTCGGCGGCTACGATTTCTTGAAACCACCCTGCCTCCGGCCCAGGGCGGATTCAAGAACCTACAAAAACGTAGCCGTCGACGGCAGTCGGCGCTAACACTCCGATAG
>Ga0194039_1001963_pt1 | contig 10696 bp, 9 predicted proteins | sample JunL228m_MetaG_FD_148679 | JGI IMG/M metagenome (GOLD analysis project Ga0194039, IMG submission 148679) | Anoxic zone freshwater microbial communities from boreal shield lake in IISD Experimental Lakes Area, Ontario, Canada - Jun2016-L227-8m | ecosystem: Environmental > Aquatic > Freshwater >...
GCGGGAGCGCCCCCTGCCAGGCGGCGGCATCGAACTCCGCGGCGGCCACCGGTGCGCGGGCACCGAGCTTCCGCGCCTCGCCCGGATGCAGTACGCCCAGCAGACCGATGCGGACGCCGTTTTTAAAAACTTCCATGGCGGCGCTGAACGGGAGCGGGGGATTCGGAAGCGGGGCGAAGTCGCTTTCGGCCAGTCCGGCGAGTTCGCACGCGATGCCCTTGAGGTCGAAGACGTCCCAGTCCCGCGCCGATCCGCCGCGCCAATCGGCACGCGCGGTTTCTCCGGTCGCCACGAGTGCGATGCGCGGAGCCTCGCCCGACGGCGCAAAGACCCGGCCGCATTCGAAGAGGCGCACGCCCTGCGCGCCCAGGTCGAGATTGCGCTTCAGGGCGGCCAGCAGCCCCGGGATCAGGCTGGTGCGCAGACGCGACTGGTCGTCGCCAAAAGGGTTTTTCAGCTCGACGGCTGGGCCGAACCAGGCGGCGTCCGCGGCCGAGACGAGCGTGCTCGTCCGGGCCTCGTGGAACCCGAGCCCGGCCAACGCGTGCCGCCTGCCCATCAAAAAATCGTAGGCGGCATCGGCGCGTGACGAGGAGGCGAAGCTCCCGGCGGCGCGCGCGGGGATCCGTTCGATCCCGACCACGCGCGAGACTTCCTCGATGAGATCCACCTCGCGCGAAAGTTCGTGGCGGAACCCCGGCACCGACCATGTCGAACTCCCGTCGCCGCACGACAGGTTTTCGAGGCCGACCCGGGCGAGTGCCCCCTCGATTTCCTCGTCGGAGAGATCCGCGCCGAGCAGCGAGCGCACGCGGGCATGCCGCAGCGGGATCGCCGGCCGGCTCCAGCGGGTTCCGGCTTCCAGGATGACATCCTCCGCGACGCCGCCCGCGACCTGAACGATCAGCGCGGCGGCCAGCGCGGCGGCGGACGCCACCATCTCGGGATCCACCCCGCGTTCGAACCGGTAGCTCGAATCGCTGATCAGCCCGAGCAAGCGCGAGGCGCGCCGAACGGACGCAGGATCAAAGACCGCGCTCTCCAGCAACAGATCGGTCGTCCCGGACGTGACGCCGGAATCCTCGCCTCCCATCACGCCGGCCAGCGCGACCGGACGGGCCCCGTCGGCGATCACCAGAAAATCCTCCGACAGCGAATAGTCGCGGCCGTCCAGCGCGCGGAAAGATTCCCCGGCGGCCGCCCGCCGCACGCGCAAAGGACCAGAAATTTTTCCGGCGTCAAACGCATGGAGCGGCTGGCCGAGAGCGAGGAGGATGTAGTTGGTGACATCCACGACATTGTTGATCGGACGGAGTCCGGCCGAGGTGAGGCGGTCGCAGAGCCATTGCGGGCTGGGCCCGATCGTGACCCCGCGGATCCTGCGCAGCGTGTAATACGGGCACTCCTTCGCATCGAGGGCGACCGCGTCCCCGGCGGGCGCGAACGCGACCCCGGGAAATGCGGGCGGCTTGACGGGCAGGCCGGTGAAAACTCCGATCTCGCGTGCGATCCCGAGATGGCTCAGCCAGTCCGCGCGGTTCGGTGTGATCTCAAGATCGAAGAGCACGTCGGGAGGAAAGTGGTCGCCGATCGGCGTGCCCACGGCGGCATCGGGCGGCAGGATCAGGAGCCCGTCGGAATCCTCCGCGAGGCGGAGTTCCTTCGCGCTGCACATCATCCCCTCGCTCTCGACCCCTCGCAGCTTGCCGGCCTTGATCTTGAAGTCCCCGGGCATCACTGCGCCGGGCAAAGCGAGCGGAACCTTGTCGCCGACTTTGTAGTTTTTTGCCCCGCACACGATCTGCCGCGGCGTGCCGGATCCATCGTCCACACGGCAAACGCTCAGGCGGTCGGCATTCGGATGAGGGTTCGACTCGAGGATCCGCGCGACGACGACCTTGTCGAACCCCGCGCCGCGCGGCTCGGCCGAAGCGACCTCGATGCCGGCCCGCCGGAACAACGCCTCGAGCTCGGAGGCGGCCAGACGACAATCCACAAACTCGCGGAGCCAGTTGAGCGAAATTTTCATATGCGTTCGAGAATCAATGCTGGTCGTCGAAGTTGAGGTAGGTGTATTGGGTGAGGCTCTTTTCGTATTCGTCGAGCAGGCGCATCGCCTCGCTGGGTTTGAGGCGGTCGGATTTGATGGCGGCGTCGGTCTGGGCCTTCATCCGGCGGGCGAGCTCGTTCACGTCCCACTGGGTGAGCGAGAGCACCTGGCCGACCGTGCTTCCGGGGAGAACCTCCTCGACGTAGTAGCCGGTGTCCTCGTCCTCATCGAGGTAGATGTGCATCTCGTTGACCCGGCCGAAGAGGTTGTGGAGGTCGCCCATGATGTCCTGGTAGGCGCCGGCGAGAAAGAACCCGATGAAATAGGGTTCGCCCGGCCGCCACCGGTGGAGCGGCAGGGTTTCCTTGACGTCCTGCAAGTCCACGAACTTCGCGACCTTGCCATCCGAGTCGCAGGTGATGTCCACGAGCGTCGCGTTCCTGTCGGGGAGCTCGTTGAGCCGGTGGATCGGCATCACCGGGAAGAGCTGCCCGAGCGCCCAGTGGTCGAGCAGCGACTGGAAGACCGAGAAGTTGCAGAGGAACTGGTCGCCGAGCGCGACCTCCATCTCTTTGACCTCCTCCGGAACGTAGCGCATGTTCCGGAAGTTTTCGACGATCGCCTCGGCGATCTGCCAGTAGACTGTCTCGATCCGTGCCTTGGCGCGCAGGTCGAGAAGCCCGAGGTCGAACATCGACTGCGCGCGGTCGCGGATTTCCTGCGCGTCGTGCAGATTCTCGAGGCGGTTCTTTTTGTTCAGGTCGTTCCGGATCTCGAGGAGATCGCCCACGAGCCGCGGGTCGTCCGGGGCCGGAACGACCTCGTCGTTGCGGTTGTTTTTTTCGATGGCCCCGAAGGTTTCCACGATGAGCACCGAATGGTGGGCGACGATCGCGCGCCCGCTCTCGCTGACGAGCGTCGGGTGGGCGACCGACTCGGAATCGCAGACCTCCCGGACGGTATAGACGATGTCGCGGGCGTATTCGTTGAGCGAATAATTTGTCGAGCTGTCGAATGTCGTGCGCGAGCCGTCGTAGTCCACGCCGAGCCCGCCGCCGACGTCGAGGTAGCCGAGCGCGTGGCCCATTTTCGAGAGCTTGGCATAAAACCGTGCGGCCTCGCGGGTCGCGCGCTTGATCGTGCGGATATCGGGGACCTGCGAGCCGACATGGAAGTGGACGAGGTTCAGGCAGTGGGCGAGGCCGGCTGCATGGAGCAGGTCGCTTGCCTCGACGAGGTCGGCGGTCGAGAGTCCGAACTTCGCGTTTTCTCCGCCGCTCGTCGCCCACTTGCCCGCGCCCTTCGAGAGCAGGCGCACGCGGAGCCCGATCATCGGCTCGACCCCCATCTCCTTCGAAACCCGGAGCACATGGGCGAGCTCCTCGAGCTTCTCGACGACGAGGATGACCTTTTTGTCGAGCTTGCGTCCAAGCAGCGCGTTGCGGATGAAGCTGGTGTCCTTGTATCCGTTGCAGATGACGAGGCTCTCGGGATCCGAGTGCAGCGAGAGCGCGGCGAGGAGCTCGGGCTTGCTTCCCGCCTCGATGCCGAAATGCCATGGCACCCCTGCGTCCATGATCTCCTCGACGACCTCGCGGAGCTGGTTGACCTTGATCGGGAAAACCCCGCGGTAGGTGCCGCCGTAGCCAGCCTCCGTGATCGCCTCCGCAAACGCGGCGTTGAGCACCTCGACCCGGTCGCGCAGAAGGTCGTGAAACCGCACCACAAGCGGAAATTGCAGCGAACGGGCACGCGCCTCGCCCACGATGTCCATGAGGTCGATCTTCTCGCCGTTGCGCTTCGGCTTCACGACGACGTTCCCGGATTTGTTGATCCCGAAATACCCGCCGCCCCAGCGGTCCACATTGTAAAGTGCGAGGGCCTCCTCGCGGTCAAAATTCGACATGGTGATATTTAAAAATTGATGAACTGGTACCCGCCCTGGCTGATCGCCTCAGCCTCCTCCTCGGTCATCCACCGCTCGGTGAATCCGGGCCCCCACGAGTCGGAGAACGCGATCTCGCGGGTGGTCTCGTTGTAGCCGATGATCATCCGCACATGGCCGGCGAGCGGGTTTTTCTTGATTTTTTTCGCGGCCTTCCTCGCGTCGCCGAGCTGTTTTTTCCACGTTTGGGGATCGGACATTTGCTCGCGCTCCCTGGTGCGGGCGGAGAGGCTGAGGTCGAACGGGCGATCCACGCAAACCGCCCACATGACCGGGAGCCCGCGGTTGATGCACTTCCGGATGTTCAGGGTGCTGGTCTTTCCCGATTCGAAGACGAGCTGGCGCCCCCCCCGCGAGATCGCCTCCTTGGCACCGGCTGCGATCGCCTGGATGCTCGTGCCGCCGCCGGCATCCGTGTCGCCAGCCATGGCGAGGATATACATGTCGGCAGGAACCCCCATGTAGCGCATCACGCGCTCCCATGTTGCCGGCACGCAGTAGCCTTTCGGTCCCTGATCCACCATCGGGATATCCTTGAGGACAACATCGCCGTTCGGGCGCCTCTCGATGCGGGCGGCGAGGCGCTCGCGAAGCTCGACATCCGGGATGCGGGACTTGCCCTGCAGATCGGCGACGGCGGACGGCAGGATCCGGACGGCGGCGTATTCGTCGCGCGGAGCGGCAAGCAGGATTGCGTGACCGTTCCAGTCCCAGCGCTTCACCGATTCCCGCGTCTGGCTGCCCTGACCGAATTTGTCGGCGGCCGGCTGGCCGAGCAATGCCGCCAGCGCTCCCTCGATTTGGCGCTTGTCCTTCACGATGGCCGTCTTGAAATCCCGGATCGCCTTCGTCCTCTCTCTGGCCCCTTTGGCATCGAGAAATTCCGCGGGGGAAGAATCCACGGCATCGCCCTTGTTTGCGAACATCATCGAAATCGCACCGGCAAGATTTTTCTCTCCGTAGAGGGCGAGCGAATACGGGCGCGCCCCGAGGACGAGCTCGCCTGCGGACGGATATTTGCGGAAGCTCGAGTCGGTTGACGTTTTCGATTCTTCCGGCCAGCCGAGCCGCTTCGCGGTCTCCGCCGCCTCGTCGTCCCAGAGGTTGTCATCCGCCCAGATCGGGATTCCGAACGTGGCGTTGAGATCCTCAAATGTCACCGCGCAGACCGGACGGAGAAGCCCGGCGGCAAGAAGAAAAATCAGGAGGGCGCGGGCAGGCATCACCGGGGGGACTCAGCGGGCCATGGGCGCGGGCAGGATTGAGATCGTCTCGCCTTCGCGGATGACGTGGGTCGTCTCGACGTAATCGAGGCCTGCCGTGAAGACCGGGGCCCCGGGAAAACCGGCGAGCTCCGGGAAGGCGCGCCGCGCAAGATCCCATAGCTCGGCAACCGTCGCGCCGGGCGCCAGATCAGGCGACCACTCGTGGCATCCCGCCAGCTCGCGGAGGGTGTCGTAAAATTCGACTCGGACGCGCATGAAATTTATTAAAAAAAGCCCGGCCTCAGGGCCTCCGGAAGTTTTTTTGGACGGCGAAGGAATTGTTGAGGATGTCGTAGATCCGCTGGACCGGAAGAACCTGGCGCCCGCTGTAATCCAGGTTTCCGTCCTTCCCGATCACCGCGATGGCAAACCCGCGCTCGACCTGCAGGTCATACGACGCCCGCGGCCCGTCGGCGGCGGGAACGAACGGGATGTTCGAGCGGATGACGCCCGGCTCGCGCGAGAACCCCGCCACGCAGACCGCTTTCACCGCAGCCAGCCGCTCATACATTTTCTGGAGCTGGCCGACCTGCGAACGGAACGCCCACTCGCGCGGGGAGTCCGCAATGAGCAGGATCACCGGACGCCCGAGGAAGGACTTCGAGCTCTTGCGCGCGCCGGTCGAATCCACCCAGAAAAATTCCGGGGCCGGGCGGACGACGTCCGCTCGGACGGCCGTCGCGGTGAGTGCCAGAAGAAGAGAGAGAAGGATCGGTTTCATATTTTCATCAGTTCCGCCTCTTTGTGGGCGGCATGTTTGTCGAGATCGGCAACGAACCGGCCGGTGAGCTTCTGGATTTCCGCCTCCGTGTCCCGCAGCGTGTCCTCCGAAAGCTCCCCGGCTTTTTCCAGCTTTTTGGCGGCGTCCATGCCGCTGCGGCGGATCGAGCGGATCCGGACGCGCCCCTCTTCGGCGAGCTGGTTGACCGTCTTCGCGAGGTCGCGGCGGCGCTCCTCGGAAAGCTCGGGGATCGGGATGCGGATGATTTTTCCGTCCACCTGCGGGTTGATGCCGATGCGCGACTCGTTGATCGCGCGTTCGATGTCGCGGACCGTCGAGCCATCGAACGGCTGGATGACGAGCAGGCGCGGCTCGGGCGCGGTGATCAGGGCGAGCGCCTTGAGCTTCATCGTCGTGCCGTAGGCCTGCACGTCGAGGTTCTCGACGAGTGCGGGCGACGCCTTCCCGGTGCGGATCGAATGGAACTCATGGTTCATGAACGCCACCGCTTTCTCCATCTCCTCCTCGGCTTCGAAAACGATCTCGTCGCGGCTCATGGCGCGTCCTCCGGTTTTTCCGAAACAAGCGTCCCGACCTTCTCGCCGACAATCGCGCGCCGGATGTTGTCGGGGTGGTTCATATCAAAAATAATGATCGGCATCCGGTTGTCCATGCAGAGGCTGAACGCGGTCGAATCCATGACCTGGAGCCGCCTGGAGAGGGCTTCGCTGTAGGTGATGTGCGTGAACCGCTTGGCGTCCGGGTTCTTCACCGGGTCGGAATCATAAACCCCATCCACCTTCGTGGCTTTGAGGATCACGCCGGCGCCGATCTCGTTCGCGCGGAGGGCGGCGGTCGTGTCGGTCGAGAAAAACGGGTTCCCCGTGCCGGCGACAAAGATCACGACGTGTCCGGTTTCGAGATGGCGGATGGCCCGGCGGAGGATGAACGGCTCGGCGACGTTGTGCATCTGGATCGCGGTCTGCACCCGGACGCTGACCCCGAGGCTTTCGAGCGTGCTCATGAGGGCGAGGCCGTTGATGACCGTGGCGAGCATGCCCATGTAGTCGGCGGTCGTGCGGTTCATCCCTCGGTGGCTGGCCGCGAGGCCGCGCCAGATGTTGCCTCCCCCGACGACCACCGCAAGCTCGACTCCCATCTTCTGAACTTCCGCGATCTGCTCGGCGATCTTCGCTGCGATCTGGGGCGAGATGTTGTCGCGGCTTCCCGGCTCGCGCAATGCTTCGCCGCTGAGCTTCAGAACAACACGTTTGTATCGCGGGATGGACGGAGTGGACATGCGGGTTGCCTTGCATCCAACCCGATCACGGCGAAACTGAAAAGGACAAATCGAATTTCGTTTGCGGGGCCAGCGGAAACCCCCGGAGGAATTCCGCCGCCGGCAGCCGCTTCCGTCCCTCGAGCTGGACTTCGCGGAGGACGAGGCTTCTCTCCCCAGCCGCCACGGTGATCCCGTGCGGGCCCGCGGAAAGAACCGTGCCGGGCGCGCCGGATTCCTCCGCCTCTGCCGCCGAATGGATTTTCAAAACCGCTCCGCCGATCCGCACGGATGCTCCGGGCCAGGGGTTCATCGCGCGCACCTTCCGGGCGAGCATTCCGGCGGGCGCAGTCCAGTCGAGCCGCCCGTCCAGTTTCCCGAGCTTCGGCGCATAAGTCGCGAGCGAGGAATCCTGCGGGGTTCTCGGCGCGGTGCCGTCGGCAAGAAGAGCAAGCGCCTCGCGCATCGCGGCGGGCGCGAGTCCGGCCAGACGGTCGTGCAACTCACCGGCCGTCTCGCCAGGCAGGATCGCGATGCCGCGCGCGAGCAGGATGTCCCCGGTGTCTAACCCTTCGTCCACATACATGACCGTGATCCCGGTCTCCCCGTCGCCCGCGAGGATCGCAGCTTGCACCGGCGATGCTCCGCGATGCCGGGGCAGAAGCGAAGCGTGCAGGTTCAGGCATCCGAACCGCGGAATGTCGAGGACCTCCCGCGGAAGGATCTGCCCGTAGGCCGCCACCACCATCACGTCCGGCGCCCACCCCGCCAACGCGGAAAAATCTTTGCGGATCCGCTCCGGCTGCACAACCGGAATCCCGCGTGCGAGCGCCTCGGTTTTCACGGCGGGCGGGCGGGGCTTCAAATCGCGCCCGGCCGGACGGTCGGGCTGGGTGATCACGCCGGCCACCTCGTGCGCGCGAGAATCCGCCAACGCTAAAAAAGCGGGCAGGCCGATGTCCCCCGTGCCGCAAAAAACAATTTTCATAAAGCGTGTGTCTGATCGCCCGCGCGGGAAGATGTTCTATTCAAAATGCACCCTGAGGCATGATATCATCCCGCCAACGCGGCATCAAGATCCCTCGGGTTTCCCTGATCCGCGCGCTGGCGCAAATCATGAGGGAATGCCGCCAACGGCATTCGCACTGACTAAGCAAGGGAGATCAGTTTGCGTATCCCGCTTTGAAGAAGGCCCGATAGATGGCCCCGCCCACGAGCCCGCCAAGGATCGGCGCAAGGATGTAAACCGTCAGCCAACCGTGGCCATTGACCACAAAAGGCACGGAGCCCCATCCGGCCACGGAAGAAAACACGCGGGGAGCAAAGTCGCGCGCGGGATTGAAACAGGCCATCGTCAGCGGCCCCAGGAGTGAAATCAGCAGCGTCACCGTGAGGCCGATCGTCGCGGCGGTCATCGCCTGCGGGTGCGCCTTGTTCTGTTTGTCGGTCACGCAAAAAATGACGAACAACAGAATGGCTGTGCCGATCACCTCCGCGCCAAACGCCGCAAAGTGCGACATGCGTGCGCGCATTTCGTCCGTGAGCGGAAGTCCGCCGGGGTTAGGAAAGAATTCCCCGAACACCATCGCGCTGGCTTCGCTGCCCGGTTGTCCGCGCACAAGATGTCCGGCCTTCTCGAACGCGGCCAGCGCGTCGCCGAAAATGAAGAAAAGCACCGCGGATGCCACGAACGCTCCCAGGAATTGGGCGGCGACGTAGGACGCCACCCGGCCCATCGGGAAGTCCGCCCACACCGCCATGCTCACCGTCACGGCGGGGTTCAAGTGCGCCCCGCTGAGCGCGCCTGTCAGGTAAATGGCCGTGGCAATGCCGAGCCCCCACACGATGGCCACTTGGAACACGCCGACCTGCGCGCCTGTCAAAACCGCCGCGCAGACGCTGCCACAGCCGAAGAAAACGAGCAGAAAAGTTCCAAAAAACTCCCCGATGAACCACCTGGGAATGGATTTCATGCCAGCAACAGCCTTCGGAAAATCAGGCCGGCAGCTCCCGCATGCGATGCGTCGGCGCGGGCTTGCCCGGACGAAAATGTTCCAGGTGGTCGAGCGTGGCCTGCAGCGTCGGGAACTTCTTAGCTGCGGCTTCGAGCCCCTCGCGAAGGGCCGTCCCCAGCACATCGGGCGCGCTCTCGGCGCGCAGGTTGACGATCAACTGGCCGCCCGTCACGGGCTCATCCAGGTGAAAGGAAAGCTCCGGCACGAAGTCATTGCGAATGAGGTTGACCGCCGCGATCGCGCCCGTGACGCTGACATCGGGGCTGAGTGTCATTTTCAAGTGCGCCACCTGCGCCTGCCGGGCCTCCAGTCGCTTCTGGATTTCCCCGGCCAGTTCCTTCAAAAATGAGTTCGCATCGAATCCCTGCGTTGCCGCAAGCTGCACAGTGGCGTTGAGCCAGCCCAGCAGCGCCTCGCCGTCGGCATAAACTTCATAATCGACCGGCATCGCTATTCTCGCCACCTGTTCCGTGCTCGTGATGCGGTCAAACCATTCCTCCAGGTTCGTGCCATTGCGGACCGAGGCCGCGAGGATTTCCTTCCCCGGAAACCGCGTCGTGATGGCCTGCCGCAACGATTCCAGCCGGGGCCCGTCCAGCAGGTCGCACTTGTTGATGACAACGAGGTCGGCCTCCTCAATCTGCTTGAGATAAATATAGACGACCTTCTCAGAAAAGTTGCCGCCGGGTTCCAGGCCGAACACGCGCAGGGCGCGAATCGGATCCACCAGCACGCTCACCGGTGCCACGGTGAACGCGTCGCCGTAGAGCCGCCGGAGCGGATACGTCACGGTGGCAGCAAGATCCGTGCAGCTTCCCACAGGCTCGGCAATGAACACCTCGGGACGCGTCGCTTCGGTCAGCCGCCGGGACGCATCCACCAACGAATGGAAACGACAGCAAAAACAGCCGCCGGGAATCTCCTCGGTCGCGAACCCCTGCGATCTCAACATCGCCGTGTCCACCAGATTGCACCCCTGATCGTTGGTGATGAGCCCCACCCGCAGACCCCGGGCAGACAGGTGCCCGGCCAACTTGCCCACGGCGGTGGTCTTGCCGGCACCGAGAAAACCGCCGATCATAATGTAGCGCGCCCTGGGCGCACGGGTGGTGGCCCCGGCCATGTTTTGTTGTGTGGTATTCATGGAACGTCTGCGCTAACGTGCAGATGTTTTCCGGCGGCGTCAAGCGGATTCTGTCGTTTCGCGGAGCTATTTCGGCAGCTTGTCAAAGCAGAACGTGCAGCAGTCGAGCTTCAGCACGTTCTGGTTGGCGGCCAGTTCATCCTTCAGGCTGGAGGCAACGCCATAAAGCCGCTGTTTCCCGGATTTTTCCATTTCCAGCAGGCCGGCTTCTTTCAGAATTCGCAGGTGCTTGGACACGTTGTATTCCGAAGTTTTCAGCCGTCGTGCGATGGCGCTC
>Ga0194039_1001964_pt1 | contig 10693 bp, 8 predicted proteins | sample JunL228m_MetaG_FD_148679 | JGI IMG/M metagenome (GOLD analysis project Ga0194039, IMG submission 148679) | Anoxic zone freshwater microbial communities from boreal shield lake in IISD Experimental Lakes Area, Ontario, Canada - Jun2016-L227-8m | ecosystem: Environmental > Aquatic > Freshwater >...
GGTGGTGCCGGCGACGACGATTGCGCCGTACTTCGTCGTCCACACCAGCGAGTTGACCCCGCCGGAACCGTTCTGTTCCAACCCGCGCGGATAGGCATACAGGTGCGAGTGGAATGAGTACGGCCAGTCCATCGAACGACCGGTGATCACCATGCCCTCCGGACCCAGCCAGGTCACCCGACTGCAGGCGTTCGCAGCCGGGGCGAGTCCGAATACGGCGACCACCGCGCAGAGTGCGGCGAAGAAGCGGGTGAAGGCTGATCTGGACATAGCTGTCATGATCGCATTTCCGGTGTCGGCGGAACCGGGAATGGCGGGCGTGCTGATCGTCCACAATGGGGCGATGGAACAACGACGACGACTCGGGATTCAGGATGCCCTGTGGCTGGAGATGGACCGGCCGAACAACCTCATGGTCGTCGACTCGGTGATCTGGACCGCTGAGCCGCTGGACTTCGGCAAGGTGCGCGAGGTGGTCGAGGAGCGACTCCTGGACCGCTACCCGGTGTTTTGTAGTAAGGCTGTCCGTGACGACGATGGCTCCTGGTGGTGGGAGCGCGATAAAGACTTCGACTTCGACAACCATGTCGCACTGGTCTCGCTGAATAAGCCCAACGAACCACGCGCGCTGCAGGAACTGGTGGCCGCGCACCGGACCGAGATGCTCGATCACGATCGTCCACTCTGGCAAGCGATTTGGGTGAAGCGCTACGGCAAAGGCAGCGCCATGATTTTGCGCAGTCACCACGCCATCGCTGATGGAATGCGGATGGTGCAACTGTCGATGAGCCTGTTCGACTCGACCCCGCAGGGTGGTCCCATTCTTGGCCCGTCGGTCATTCAGCACGCCGCACACCCGCACCCGCCTGGACAGCCGCTGGCTCAGCGGGTGCGATCCACTGCGGTTGGTGCCGCGAAGACGGCCAGCAGCGCCATCTCCGGTGCCGTCGGTGGCATTGCCGATGCCCCACGACTGCTCGCCAAGGCAGGCCGACTGGGTCGGTTCGCCCTGCGAAATCCGCTGGGCGCGGGCAACACAGTGGTGACGGCCGCCCAAGCGACCGGTACGGGCCTGGTTCAGAGCGTGCGATCGGCACTGCCTGGCGGCGGTGTGCTGGTCGACGTCTTCTCAGCTGCGCCCGGCGATCTGGACACTGTCCGCAAGCTGCTCGTGGGTACCCGCAATGAATCGACGATCTGGACCGGGACCGCCGGCGGGCACAAGAGCGTGGCCTGGTCGGAACCACTGTCGCTGGTCGCAGTCAAGGCGATCGCGAAGGCAAATCGCTGCACCGTCAACGACGTTCTGGTGGCCAGCGTGGCCCTGACGCTGTACGACTACCTCAAGGCGCACGACGCGCGGTGTTCGTCGGTGACCTTCATGGTGCCGGTGAACCTCAAGCCGCTCGACCTCAATCTGCCGGACACCCTCGGCAACGAATTCGCGCTGGTACAGCTGGAATTGCCGACCGACGAACCCGATCCGCTGAAGGTGCTGGCCGCCGCCAAGCGCCGGATGGACCGGATCAAACACGGCCATGAGGCAGCGTTGGCATTCCGGTTCCAGGAGACCATCGCCGGGTTCAGCCGCGGGCTGTACGAGGCGTCGGTGGACCTGTTCACCAATCGCACACTCGGAACGCTGACCAATGTTCCGGGTCCGCCCATGCCGGTATATCTGGCCGGCAGTCAGGTGGAGGGCATCGTCGGCTGGGCGCCGATCTCGGGAGATCAGCCGATGAGCTTCACCATCTCCAGCTACAACGGCTCGGTGGTTGTCGGGATCGCCTGTGACACAGACCTTGTGCCCGACCACGAGACGATCGTCGACGGATTCTCATTCGCCTTCGGGCGGCTGTTCGAGGCGAGTCCGGGCGCTGAGCTGATGCCGCTGCGGTGGGCTAGCGACGAGCGAGGTCGGACCCGAAAGCGATGAGAGCGCGGCGCCCGATCGCCAGGATCTCCTCGTCAAAGTCGGAATTGTCGCGGAAGGAGAGCTCCAGGATGCGGTCTGCCATCTCGACGGCGACCAACGTGGCGCGAGGGTCGGTATCGGCAGGGATCAATTCGGCGTCCACCAGGATGGTGTGGATACGGCGGGCCAGGTTTTGCATCCGGGCGCGGACGTGTCTGGTGACGGTGGGGGAGGTGCGTCCGCCCATCCACAGCCGCGCCGAACTCGGGTATAGCCGGTAGTAGACGACATGCAGATCGAGTTCATTGTTGAGCAACTCGGCAACCGAGCGGATATTCCAGGTCTGCTCGGCGGCCACGCAACGAGCATCAAGCTCGGCGCAGTGGCGCTCGAGCAATTCATCGAGAATGGCGTCACGGTCGGCGAAGAATCGATACAGCGACGGATACGACACCCCGGCGCGGTCGGCTATCGCCCGCGTGGTGGTGGCATCGACACCCTCTTCGTCAGCGATCGCGGCAGCGGCGTCGAGGATCCGTGTCACCGTCAGCCGACTGCGAGCCTGCATGGGCTCGCGGCGCTGAACTGGTGCGACGGTCATCGGCGTCCTCTCAAATCCTCGATGGCGGGGATGGGCTTGACAGTGATCCGTAAAACTATAACATTGTTAGCGTTACAGTTTCCAGCCCCGACCCGGGAGTGTCCATGACCGTCACCTCGCTCAATCAGGCTCGGCCCGTGCAGCCGCTGACCGGACACGTCGACGTCCTCATCGTCGGCGCCGGCATCTCCGGGATCGGCTTGGCGCACTACCTGGCCACCACGCAGCCGGGTCACAGCTTCGCGATCGTCGACGGCCGCAGCGCGATCGGTGGCACCTGGGATCTGTTCCGCTACCCGGGTATCCGGTCGGACTCCGATCTTCACACGTTCGGTTACGAGTTCAAGCCGTGGACTGCTGATAACGCGATCGCCGATGCGCATGAGATTCTCTCCTATCTCCAGGAGGTCGTCGATGACGACGATCTCGCGCGCCGAATCCACTTTCAGCACAGGGTGATCCGTGCTGACTTCTCCAGCCGCACCGCGCAGTGGACGGTCACCCTGGAACGCGACGGTAAGCAGTGGGACGTCACCTGCGGCTGGTTGTTCGGTGCGACCGGCTACTACGACTACGCGGCCGGCTATACGCCGCACTTCGAGGGCCGAGAGGACTTCGAGGGCACGATCGTGCACCCGCAGCTGTGGCCCGAGGATCTCGATTACGCGGGCAAGGATGTCGTCGTCATCGGCAGCGGGGCCACCGCCGTCACGCTGATCCCGGCGATGGCCGACACCGCCGGGCACATCACCATGCTGCAGCGCTCACCGTCCTACGTGATGCCGCTGCCGCGAAAGGATCCGATCGCCAACGGACTGCGAAAGGTGTTGCCTGCCAAGGCTGCCTATGCGGTGACGCGACGGCTCAACATCGGCCGGGGGCGGTTCATCTATAACCTCTGTCAACGTCACCCCAAGCTGGCGCGGCGCATCATCCGCACGCTCAACGTGAAGTCACTGCCGTCGGGCTACGAGGTCGACACCCATTTCAACCCGAAGTACAACCCGTGGGACCAACGGCTGTGTGCGGTGCCGGATGCTGATCTGTTCCGCACCATTTCCAAGGGCAGGGCTTCGGTGGTGACCGACAAGATCGTGCGGTTCACCAAGACCGGCATTCTGTTGGAGTCCGGCCGGGAGTTGAAGGCCGACATTATCGTCACTGCAACCGGGCTGCAGCTGCAGCTGTTCGGCGGCATTGAGGTCTCCGTCGACGGCCAGGTTAAGGATGCGCACGAGTCCCTGGTCTACAAGAGCTTCATGCTGTCGGGCATTCCGAATCTTGCGTTCGCATTCGGATACACCAACTCGTCGTGGACGCTGAAGGTGGATCTGGTCTGTGAGCACCTGTGCAAGTTACTGGCCTACATGGACCAGCACGGCTACACCACGGTTGTTCCGGTCGTGGACGACCCGACCATGGAGAAGCGTCCGATGCTGGACTTCTCGGCCGGCTACATCACCCGCGCTCTTGACGAGTTCCCGCAGCAGGGTGCCAGCGGCCCCTGGACCATCGAGATGGATTACTGGTCGGATCATGCGCGATTGCGCAAGGGACCGGTCGAGGACGCCGCACTGCGGTTCAGCACGGTCGACCGCGCCACCGCCACCCGGGCGGCCGCCGGGGCATGAGCAGGCCCACCTTCGTCGAGGTCGATGGACGCCGGGTTCGGGTCCGGGTCGAAGGCGATGCCGCCAATCCGCCGGTGCTCCTCTTGCACGGCATCGGCCGCAGCATGGAGGACTGGGCACTGCAGTTTCACCGGCTGGCTGCCGCGCACCGGGTGATCGCCGTCGACATACCGGGTTTCGGTTTCTCCGAACGCCCGGTCGGTCCCATCAACCTGCCCACCTTCGCTCGCGGTGTGCTCGGTGCTGTCGATGTTCTTGGCGAGACGCGCCCACTCAATATCATTGGTAATTCCCTAGGCGGAGCGATTGCCGTGCAGACCCTCGCGCTGCGACCCGAGCGGGTAGCCAGCCTCGGCCTGATCAACAGCGCAGGGTTCGGCCGCGAGGTGACGGTGCTGCTGCGGATGCTGACCGTGCCCGGTCTCGGCCAGTTGAGCACCCGCCGCCCCACCCGTGCGGGTGCGCGGTTACTGGAACGAACGATCTTCGCTGACCCGTCGCTGGCAACGAGGGAGCGCGTCGATCACGCGCTGGCCATTGGTCGCCAACCGCACTCCGGGGCGGTGCTGCGTGAAGCCGCCGTCTCGCTGGGAACACCGACCCGGGGCGTCAAGCCCGGCTGGCGGCGGCAGTTGGCCGCTTTTGCCGCTCTGCATCCGCGGCCCACCCTGATCATGTGGGGCGAGCGCGACCGAGTGCTTCCGGCTCACCATATTAACGAAGCCCGACGGGTGTTCCCGCACGCCGAAACCCACCTGCTGCCTGGGATCGGTCATATGCCGCAGATCGAGTGCCCGGAGGAGTTCGCCGGGCTCGTGTCACCCTTTCTGGCGCGCGCCGCCGGCGAACAGCGGACATCTGGCACCGGGTAGTGCTTGACTAGCCGGTATGACGATGTCGTTTTCGGGCCGCGCGCACCAGCGCACTTCGGCAAGCATCGGCCGGGTCGGCGCGTTGGCAGTGGCTCTCGGAATCGGTGCGGCAGTCGCCACCGGCCTGGCCGCACCGTCCTCCGCTGACTCCACGGGTGCGTCTGACGAAGCGACGTCGGCATCGGCTCGGACGTCGAACTCGCACCGAAATCACACGGCGAGGCCGCCGGTCACGTCGCAGACCAAGGCGGTTGTCGCGCCCGCGGTCACGGTGAAGCAACCGGCCCGCCGCACCGCCGCCCGCGGCACACGGACTCCCTCGGCTCCGGTGGCCGCGTCCACTGCAGTGAATCTGTTGGCCGCCGCCGGTCGCGAATTGGAACGCACGTTCCTCAATCAGTACCCGACCACCGCGCCGTCGATCACCACACAGTCGGCCGTCGGGGTAGTGACCGGCACGCTCGGCGCGAGTGATCCGGAGGGGGACCGGCTGGTCTACACCGTTGTCGGTAAGCCGAGCCTGGGTCGGGTCAGCGTCGACCAGTCCACCGGCGCGTTCACCTATACCCCGGTGGTCGATTTCGCCTCCTACGGCGGCACCGACGCGTTCACCGTGTCAGTCAGTGACGACACCGCATTCCACATCCACGGACTTCAGGGTCTGCTGCAGGAGCCGATCCGGTTGCTGCGTGCGATCCCGTTCGTCGGTTCGCTGCTGTCGGATTACCTGCCGAGCACCGCCACGCTCGCGACGGTGAAGCTCACCTTCGACGGCACGGGAACCGTTGCTGCACTGGATTTTCCGGATGGGTTCCACTGGGGGGTCTCGACAGCGGGCTTCCAGTCCGAGATGGGTGGTGGCGCACCGCTCGATGTGAACTCCGACTGGTGGCAGTGGCTCCACGACCCCGTTAACAAGCTGTTACTTGGCTGGAAGGGTGGGGTGCCGGAGAACGGACCCGGCGCATATACGCAGTACGTGACTGACGCCCAGTTGGCGCGTGAGGGCGTAGGCGCCGACACGTTCCGAATGGGTATCGAGTGGAGCAGGATCTTCCCCAATTCCACTGAGTCCGTGGATGCCTCGAACGGCTTCACACCCGAGGTCCTGCAACAGCTCGATGCGCTGGCGAATCAGGACGAGGTCGCGCACTATCGCGACCAACTGGAGGCCATGCACGCAGCCGGTCTCGACCCCATGGTGACGATCAATCACTTCACCCTGCCGCTGTGGATTCACGATCCTTCCCAGGCCCGCATTCAGGAACTGTTCGGCCAGACTCCGCAGACCGGTGGTGGTTGGGTCTCGTCATCGACGGTGACCGAGTTCGAGAAGTACTCGGCCTACCTCGCATGGAAATACGGCGACCAGGTCACAAACTGGGTGGTGCTCAACGAACCGGTCAACTCGATGCTGACGTCGTACTACGCGATCCCTTTCGCGACGAACTTCCCGCCGGCCATCGTCAGGACCGACCTGGTGGCGGTGGGACTGCGCAATGAGGCGGCCGCCTACTCGGCGTCCTACGACCTGATCCACCAACTCGACCCGAATGCCCAGGTCGGCTTCGCGCTCAATATGTACTCCTGGCGCGGGGGAGACCCGGCCAATCCCAGCGATCAGCAGGCGGCAGCGGAGTTCAGCGATTTCTACAACCGCTGGTTCCCGGATGCGGTGCTGCGCGGTGAGGTCGACGCCAATTTCGACGGCATCATCACGCCCGATGAAATCCATCCCGAACTTGCCGGCAAGGCCGACTACTTCGGCGTCAACTACTACAGCCAGGGCATCGTGATCGGTTATGGCGGGTTGTCGGTTCCCGGCCTGCCGATCGTCAAGGGTTACCCGGAGTTCTCGCCACTGATCAATGTGGTTCTTGGGGGATGTCCGGCGACCGAATGCGGCGACACGGCGCAGATCATCAATCCGGCCGGTATGCGCGACGTCCTCGATATCGCCAACTCCTACGGAATCCCGCTGTGGATCACCGAGAGCGGTCTCGCCGATGCAGCCGATACCAAGCGTGCCTCCTACACCGTCCGCCATCTCGCAGTCATCAGCAAGGCCATCGCCGACGGTATGGATATCCGGGGCTACACCGCATGGTCACTGACCGACAACCTCGAATGGGTGCTGGGCTATGACCCGAAGTACGGGCTGTACTCCTTTGACCCTGCCACGCTGGTGCGCACGCCGCGACCGAGCGTGAGCCTCATCCACGACATCTTCTCCGGCAATGCGATCTCCGCCGGTGTGTTCCGGACGTACGTCAAGGATGTTCGCAACGAGGCGTAAGAGGGTCAGTGCTTCGCGAGCCTGGGAAACATGTCCAGGGCATTCCCGCGGTTGATCGCGGTGTGATCGGCGGCGGCGTAGGCGTCCCCGGTGGCGGTGAAGTACTGCACGGCTACCGGGGGAGCGAACGGGAAATCGCTGCCGAACAGCAGGTGTCCGGGTTTGGCGAATGCCAACAGGCTGGGCAGTGCGGCAGGGCTTCCGGATAGCGCGATGTCGTAGTAGAAACCGGCGAAATCGTCGAGCACGTCGGGCAGGCTGCGGCCGGCGACGTCGCCAGGCATCTGGGTGAGATCCTGGCTCTGTTGCACGGTCTCACCGAAAATCTGCAGTGCCATCCGATGTGAGGCGTAGGGGACGAATCCTCCGGCGTGGCTGAGGATGAACTTGATATTGGGGTAGCGGTGCCGAATACCGTTGCGCACCAGAAGGAACGCCGCACGAGTGGTGTCGAGGAGGAAGTCTGCTGCGAACGGCGGGATGCCGCCCACAGCACGACCGGGCAGTTCAGCAGGGTGAATGAACGCCACCGCGCCCCGGCGGTCGAGTTCGGCGAACAGCGGCTCCTGCTCGGGCTGGCCGAGGTAGGTGCCGTTGGTGTTGGCCAGCAGGATCACCCCGTCGGCACCCAGCTCATCGAGCGCCCGGGTTGTCTCAGTCAGGGCTTCATCGAGGTGTGGCAACGTCAGGGTGGCGAAGAACCCGAAACGGTCGGGCTTTTCCTTGACGAGTTCGCCCGCGAAGTCATTGATCTCCTTGGCGACCCGTACCGCCTCGGCGGTGCTCGTCGCCGGCCCGGTCCCGGGGGTGGACACCGACAGGACCGCCGTCGCGGTGCCGATCTGATCCATCAACGTCAACGCGGCCTCGGGGCTCCAGTCCGGCAGTGGTCGGCCGCCAGCGTCGTCGACTCCGAGTTTTGTCAGCCACTTCACATAGGTGGGCGGCAACATGTGTTGATGGACGTCGATGCGGTTGGTGGCGGACACACCGACCCCCTTTGCTGTAGTGATCGCTACGGTAATTTGGAAACGAGGCCACAGTCAAGAGACAGGAACCCGATGCCGACGGAACAGTCGAAGCGCCGACAGAGGCGGTCCAATGGCGAACTTTCGCGGTTGAGGATCCTCGACGCCGCGACTGAAATCGCCGCCGAGCGAGGCTACGAAGGCACCAGCATTGGCGCGGTGAGCGCAAAGTGCGGATTGCCCGCAAGTTCGATCTATTGGCACTTCAAGGACAAAGACGACCTCCTTGCCGCCGTCATCGAACGCAGCTTCGCCAATTGGTTGGGATCATGGCGACTGCCTGAGGATGGCGGCATTCAGCACCGGATGGTGGTGGTAGCCGCGCAGACCGCCAAGGCCCTGCTGGACTCCCCGGACTTCCTCCGTCTTGGTCTCATGCTCGCTCTGGAGCGTCGACCGGTGGAGCCTAAGGCGCGGGCAATGTTCATCGAGGTTCGGGAGCGGGCTTTTCGGGAACTCAGACGAAACATCCGGGACCTTGCTCCCGTACTGTCTGAAGCGCAGGTTCAGCAACTCGCCGTTTATGCCGTGGCGGGAGCGGACGGGCTGTTCATCGCCAAGGAAATCGGCGGTGACAGCGTCGATCTGCTAGCCATGTTCGTCCTACACGGCCAAGCTCTTCACGGCATGGTCGCGCGGATGCTGGCTGAAAAAGTCTGACAGGCTTTCAGTTCACCGGCACATCGAGAATCGCGCGTTCCACTCCCGCGCCAGGACCGTCGAAATGCCACCACTCGCCGGAGTACACCGTCAGTCCGCCGGCCGCCATCGCGTTCCGCAACCGCGCCCGATTAGCTTGTGCCGCCGCACTGACGCCTTCAGTTGCGTACGCCAACGCGCGCGAGGAGAAATCATCGAAGCCCGTTCCCATATCCACCAGGCGCCCGCCCTCGGCCAGTGTCACATCCACCGACCGTCCGGTCTCATGACTGCGTGAATATGGACCGGGCTTGGCCACCCAGGCCGGATTTGGCACCACCTCGAACATCCGCACCTGCACCTCGTGCGGGCGGTAGCAATCCCAGAACACCAGGGTGGATCCCTGTGCGCGCAGTGCAGCGGCTGCGGTGGCAAGACCCGGTGCCAACGACTCGTGCACCAGGCATCGGGCGTCGGCCGGGTACAACTGCACACCCACGAAATTGTCTGCGGTGGCGTAACGCAGATCCACGATCGCGTCTGGCACCACGGTGCGGACATCAACGAAACCGGCGGCGCGGGCCTGCGAACCGACCGGGGGTATCCCGGGGTCCGGGGCAGCGTTTACCACGGTCGACGACGCGAGAGCGCCAATCACTGCCGCCAGCACCAGGAGAAGTCGCACCCCTGCATTGTCCACGCCAGGTAGATCACTCGGCATCGGACACCCGAGGGTTTAGTCTGGAAAGCCAGGTCGGATCAAGGGGGCAGGCATGCGAGCAACCGCGCGCACGCGTGGCCGCTACGGCTGGCTGTCGGCCGGTACTCTCGCCGTAGGGCTCGGGGCGGCACTGGTCGGCGGCCCCGGCGTCGCTCATGCTGATGCGGTCGATAGTGCCAGTCCGGGTGCGGCCACCCGCTCGGCGAGCGCCCATCACGCTCCGGCACCCGCGCGAGCTCGACGCGCCGCGATATCTACGACAGGGGACCGCGACAGCACTGTCGCCAAGCGGACGGTGCTCTCCACCGCGGCGGTTGACAACACCGTCCCGCGCGCGAGCACTGCTGTCGCGGCCGCCGCGGCGCCTGTTGCGGCCACTCCGGCCGCGACCACCTACACCGCCGGCTCCAAACTTCCGCCGCGGATCCAGTGGGACGCCAACTACGGCTACTGCGGCGAGACCGCGTTCATCAGCGCCGGCCTGAACTACGGCCAGTACATCTCGCAATACGACGCCCGTGCGCTCGCGAGCAACAACACCCGGCAGAGTCTGGAAAGCTCGCAACTTCTGCTGGGAGTCAACGACGTTGCCGCGGCCAAGGCGATGCACCTTTCCGCGACGGCCTTCAACACAACCAAGCAACCCACATCGACGGCATTTCTCACCTGGGTCAAATCGAATGTCACAGCCGGCTACCCGGTGGTGATCGGTGTGTTCATGAATCAATCCCGTTTCTACGGAACAGCAAATCTCAACGCCGGTGATACCGAATACGACCACATCGTGACCGTCACCGGAATCACGTCGACCCGTCCATTGACCGGACCGGCGACCTACTACGCCGATGATGTGCTCACCTTCAACGACAACGGGGAATGGATAGGCACCAACGGCCAGCCCCAGAACGCATTCAGTTACACGTTCGGCACCTTCGCGACCACCCGCCAGAAGGCAAACGCGAAGACCGCGGCGGTGTACTCGCTCAAGAG
>Ga0194039_1001967_pt1 | contig 10686 bp, 7 predicted proteins | sample JunL228m_MetaG_FD_148679 | JGI IMG/M metagenome (GOLD analysis project Ga0194039, IMG submission 148679) | Anoxic zone freshwater microbial communities from boreal shield lake in IISD Experimental Lakes Area, Ontario, Canada - Jun2016-L227-8m | ecosystem: Environmental > Aquatic > Freshwater >...
GATGTTTATTTTTCTAAAGATTCAATAAAAAATCTCTGTAAGACTCTAAATTCTGAAAAGAATATAGGTGCGGTTGGGCCTGTCACAAATTATGCAGCATCTTTTCAGAATACAAGTCTTTTTGCAAGACTAAAATCCTATTCTCAAGAAGAATTGGAAAGAATTGAAAAATTTGCAGCTAATTTACACGATACGATGCAAGGAAAAAAGTATACTCCTGAAACACTTATTGGTTTCTGTGTTATTTACCGAAGATCCCTGCTAAAATCAGCAAGGTATTTAGATGTGAGATACAAATATGGTAATTTTGAGGAACAAGATTTACATGAGAGAATCAAAAAGAAAGGATATAAATTAATATTGGATGCGAGTGTCTTTGTTGAACACGGAGGAATTAATGGAGGATCGGGGTCAATTCTCCAGCACAGGTTCAAAGCAATTAAACACTTTCTTATGAACGCATTTAGATTTGCAATGGCTCAGAAGATATTTTTTAAGCTTATTAGAGTTTACTTTATAAAAAGTTATCTTCAGATGAAAGATTATGGATTTACTATCACGAAAGATATAATAAAAAATTCTGAAAAAAATAAGAAATAATTACCAAGCTCTTTTTTTGTTTTCAATAAATGGAAAAGTCACCATTGCTTTTATGGCGCTTACAATTGCAACCAAGGACAAAATCGGAAAATAGATTAAAACGAATGGAATCACATAGAATATTTTGTACCAATGTTTATAATTTACCATCATAGGAATAGTATAGGGTATTGAAAAAACTAAAAAATAAAACTTGGAAAGAATCCATCCAAGAAGAATAAACCCTGAATAAAACCCAAGAATTTTTAAGCTACCTAGCCGGCTCATAGTTTCTCTTAAAAGAGCATACATATCAAAAATTTGATTAAAAAAAATTGCTTCGTTCAGTAAAGAAGCAATAAATGTAATACTAAGAACAGTAAATAATAACAAGAAGATTACGTGTAGAGGGTGTTTAATCCATACTTTGATATATTTTAGATAACAATGAGTTGTTCCTGAGAGCCATCGCATTCTTTGTTTAACCCACTCCCGAAATCCTTCGGCCCCATAAACTTCTACTGATGCAAGACTGTGTTGAACATGGAATTTATGTTGGTTTATTTTGAAGGCTAGGTCTGCGTCTTCGGTTAGCATAGTTTCAGAAAAACCGCCGACTTTCTGGAATATGTCTTTCCTTATGGCAACACATCCGCCCCAGATGTAAAGAGTTGATAGTAGATTATGGGATAGGAGTATCATAGACATCATATTAGATTCCATCTGTTGCATTACAGACCACCATCCAGTATACTTAATCTTGTAGGCACAATTTGCGGCAGCTAATTTTGGATCTGCTTGGAATCTTGCAAGAATGGATTCTATTGCTTCTTGATTAACTACAATATCAGAATCGACTACCCAAAGTAACTCATGTTTCGCAAGACTATAATGGGTATTGATTGATTTAGCTTTACCCAAATTTTTCTTATTGTTTATTAACCTAAAACCAAACTCTTTTCTAAGATCTTTTAATATACTTGGGGAATTATCTGTGCTATGATCATTTATGACAATCAAGTCTATTTTATCTTTCTTGTAGGAAGCATAGATACTCCGAATAGTATTTTCAATTGTTTTTTCATCGTTATAACATGGGATAATGAAAGAGATTGGTGGGTGAAACTTTAATTTCCTTTTTCTACGGAAGTCTAAAGAAGCGAAAAAAATGATAGTTATCCAGATTATCAGCAAGATTAACAAAGAAATTTGATTTACAGTTAGCATTGTTCATTTAGGAGTAAAAAAGGATTAATAAACATTCCACTTACTTCATCTTTTTGAATTCTTCAGAATATTTTTCCAAGTCTTTTTGGACGGAAGCAATTGCCTTCTGAATTATCTTAGATGGATTTTCGCCCTCTACATGTAGAATAGGATTCTTCGTTGGATGTTCTCTTTTCCAAGCCGCTACTTTTGCGCCTTCTTTGTTGCAATAGATTCTTAATAGTTCTACAACTGTAAGATTATCCATCTCAACTTCAATTAAATTCTTTTCTTCTTTTAGAACTTTGATTTCCATACTGATAGGAGAAAAATAGGGTTTTTAAAGATGTTGGTAAGCGAATTTTTTCCCTAAATTTCAAAACCGTAAGGTTTTAATAGGGTCATTTTCTTTGATTAATGAACAAGAAATGAAAAATAATAAATTTGATTATAAGAAAAATTCTAATTCGAGCAAACCCTTTGTTAAGGACTTCAGAGAATTTTCGGATAATATTGACAAAGCGGCGCACATAAACATATGCGATATTAGCGTTGCAAATAAAGGAGATAATTTTTCTATTTTTGGAACTATTGAAAAAGTAGTTCAGACTGGGGGGCCGACAATATTCTCTGCTTCTGATGGAACTGGACTTTTATCGCTAAAAGCATTCGATGGTGCAGGCGTTAGAGCTTATCCACATGTTGATGTTGGAGATGTAGTAAAAGCAGTTGTTGGAGTTGAAGAGTATAATGGGGAGCTAGAAGGAGAGGTAAAAAAGATTTGGAAACTAGATGAAAAAGATAAAAAAGAATTTTTAGAAAAACTTGTAAAAATTGAAAAGGAGAGAGCAAAAGTTAAGGAAATTCCATTTTTGGCTGAAAGTCCAATCCTAGACAAATTGAGAATGAAGATGATTAAGGCAGCAACTGAAATCAGATTAGCCGTTATTCAAAGTAGACCTATTATAGTCAGACATCACAATGACACAGATGGTTATTCTGCAGGTTTTGCATTAGAAAGAGCTATTTTACCGATTATAGAAAAACAGCATTTAGGAAACACCAAAGCTGCTTGGGAATATTTTGCAAGAGCACCGTGTGCTGCTCCATTCTACGAACTTGAAGATTCTATTAAAGATACTTCATTAAGCTTGAGAAATGCTGCTAAATTTTCTAACAAGATGCCTTTAATAGTAATTGTAGACAATGGTTCTGGACAGGAAGATTTAATGGGAATTTTACAGGGAAAGGTTCATGGCTCCGATTTTATTGTTGTTGATCATCATGGTTTTGAAAAAGATGTTATTACAGAACATGTTCTTACACATGTAAATCCTCATTTAGAAGGAGAAAGTGGAGCATCTATTTCTGCAGGAATGTTATGCGTTGAATTAGCTAGACTTGTAAATAATGAAACAAAAAATATATCCCAAATTCCTGCACTTGCTGGCTTTGCAGATAGAATTGATTTAGAAAATGAACCTTTGGTTAACAAATACTTAGAGATTGCACAGAAAGAAGGTTATTCAAAAGAATTATTGAAAGATTTGTCTTTAGTGATTGAATATGTATCTACTAGAATTAGATTTATGGAAGCGAGAGAATATTTTGAAGTTGTATTTGGAGAACCAAGAGCACAACAGAAGAAACTTGTTGCATTGATGGCTCCGCACATTAGAGATTTGGATGCTAAGGGACTTGCTATCGCAAAAGAAAATGCAATCATTGAAGAAGTTAATGGGGTAACTGTTCAAAAGATAATGATTGAAGAAACTTTCCCAGGATTTGGATTTTTCCCCAAGCCAGGTAGAAGTGTTGGACTCGTTCATGATTTCTTAAAGAGCACCGGAAAAACAAAGCTAATCTCAGTAGGCGTAATGAATACTGCAATGACGATAAGATCAACTAACGAATCTAACTTTTCAGTTCATGATTTCTTAGGATATGTAAATGAGAAATTACCTAACGCTTTTGCAGAAGGTGGCGGACATAAAAATGCAGGAGCAATTAGTTATTTGCCTAAATATAAAGCAAAAGTTTTAGAGTTATTTGAAGAATTTGTTAAGAAAAGAAAATAGTTCTAGAACAAGTTAGATTTAGTTAATGTTTTTATTGGCGAGAAAAAATAAATAAAAAGTTTCGCTAATCAGTAGTTAAAAAGCTAAGTAAGAGTTAAATATTCTAAAAACTATATATTTCTATGACAAGAGAAGATCACCCTATTGTAAGACAAATAAAAACGGTCGCACAGGAAGAAATTAATAGTAGGTATAGAAGTTCATTCCTCACACAACTTACTGCACTACCGAAGGGGAGATATGATTTCCCAAAGTACCGAGGATCAGAAGATTGCGTCATTTCTGTAGGTGAAAAAATGCCCGGAGGAAGAAGAAAAATTTCCTTAGAAGGATATGATGCTATACTTTCAGACTATTCTTCGTGGGATTTTGAGTCTCCAGAAGAACTGTATGATGCACTCCTTTCAGAAGTAATATTTAAAGGCCTACATTCAAATTTCGGAGTAGAGGCAATTCCTTGCTTATGTGAAGATTATTTCAATCTGAGCAAGATACAAGAGAAGAGATAAGAAAACTAGAACAAGTTAGATTTTGTAATAATTCCTTTCAAAATATTTTTTTCTTTGATCAGTATTGCTTCGCTTGACTTTAGTAATGGAATTGCAACACTGATTGGATAGTCCGCGTTTATTACCGGAAATGGTTCCCCCATTATTTCGCCCACTTGCATTTTTAATAAAATATTTTTTTGTGTTCCTTCCAGAATTTTATTGTAGACGTTTGATTCAGATATGCTACCTACAATTTCTTTTTTATCAATTACTGGAAGTTGCGAAATGGAATGTTTTTTCATTAGATCTATTGCTTTGCTAATAAGGTCTGTTTTTTCAGTAGTAATTACGTGCACCATGATATCTCCGCATTTCTTTTCGTTTTTATGTTCTAAGGAATCTAAAACTATAAATATTCTTTTCACAAGCTCGTAGGAAGGATTTAATTTTCCAGCTTCAAGTTTTGCTATTAACGATTGACTAGTATTTGAAAGTTTAGAAAGTTCTTTCTGGTTTATTCCTAATTTTTGCCTTCGTATTTTTATAGTATCTATTTCTGGAAATATCATTCTTTTTACTAATTTGGCTGGCTTATAAATATTCCTATAGGAATATATTTGTCAATAAATATTATAAATCAAACTGCCAATTTTAGCATATGAAAGAGAATTTTTTGTTTACATCTGAGTCTGTGTCAGAAGGACATCCAGATAAACTTTGTGATATAGTTTCGGATACTCTTGTTGATGCATTTATTGGAAAGGACCCAAATAGTAGAGTTGCATTGGAATGTATTACCAAAACGGGATTTATTATGGTTTGCGGGGAGCTAACTACTAAAGCAGAAGTAGATATTCAAAAAGTGGTAAGAGAGGCGATTAAAGAGATAGGATATTCTTCTAGATGGGGATTTGACCCTGAGAATTGCGGTGTTCTTACTTCCATTTCTAAACAATCACCCGATATTGCCATGGGAGTAGATTCTAAAGAAGATCATGAACAGGGTGCGGGGGATCAGGGATTAATGTTTGGATATGCGACTAATGAAACTGAGGAATTTATGCCGTTACCGATTATTCTTGCGCATAAAATCTTAATTAAACTTTCTGAATTAAGAAAATCCGGAGAACTAGACTATCTTGGGCCAGATGCAAAAAGCCAAGCAACCATTGAATATGAAAACTTTAAACCCAAAAGGATACATACTATTGTCTTGTCTTCCCAACATTCTGCAGATGTAAGTCTAGACATTTTGAGAAAAGAACTAATTGAGAAAGTTATCAAACCTGTCTGTGGTGATTTAATGGATTCTGAAACTATTATTTACATAAATCCTACTGGAAGATTTGTAATCGGCGGACCAGTGGGAGATACTGGATTGACTGGAAGAAAGATAATCGTAGATAGTTATGGTGGAATGGGAAGACACGGAGGTGGTGCTTTCTCGGGAAAAGATCCTTCTAAGGTAGACCGAAGTGGAGCTTATGCTGCGAGGTATATTGCTAAAAACGTCGTTGCTTCTGGACTTGCTGATAGGTGTGAAATACAAGTTTCGTATGCAATAGGAATTGCTAAACCATTATCGGTTCTAGTAGATTGCTTCGGAACAAATAAAATTCCTGAAGAAAAAATTGAAGAAGCTATAAAAAAGGTATTTTCTCTTAAACCTGCGGAGATAATTAGAACTCTTGATTTGAAAAAGCCCGTTTATGCTAAAACTGCTTCTTATGGACATTTTGGAAGAAGTGAATTTTCTTGGGAAAAAATTGATAAGGTAGAAGAACTTAGAAAGGCGATTGAGTAACTATCAATTTTAGATTTGAGTAAAATTATTTTAATTTTTTTATTTTTATAAATGCTATACAAATGTTTTTAAACAAGATATATATCTAATATATATATATTAAGTAGATGAATAAAATTTATAAAGGATATATATCTTATATATATTACCTTAATATAATAAGAGCAGGTATTAATTTTTCTGAAAATACATCAAAAGATTTATAAACCAATAGATATCTAATATATATTGAGAATGGTTAAAGAGAGTAAGCAACAGATAGTGATAAAATTTTCTGGAAGTGAAATTATCGAGAGAAAAGTCTCGAAATTCGGTACTGGTGCGCATATTATTGTCCCAAAAGAATATTCTGGTAAACATGTAAAAATAATTTTTGAGGAGGAGAAGTAAAAAAATGATGAAAAACAAAGAAATTACAGGAGATACAAAAATGAACAACTTAGTTTTTACATTTTTATTTTTAATTGTTATAAGTTTTACTTCGGCATTTTCTGGTTCTGGAACTGGAACACTTGCAGATCCATTTCAAATTACAAACTGTACACAGTTGCAGGAAATGAATGCTAGTTTGACTGCAAACTTCTCTTTAATAAACGATATTAACTGTTCGAATACTTCTGTTGCTGACGCTAGTATTTGGGGTGTTTCTGGATTTTCACCTATAGGAAATAATACTGCAGGATATTCATTTACGGGAAGTTTAAATGGAAACAGCAAAATTATTTCAGGACTTTTTATTAATAGAACTTCAACAGATTATGTAGGATTATTTGGTGTTTTAGGAACGGGGGGATTTGTTAATAGAACAGGGTTAGTTAATATAATCCTCAATGGTTCTTCTTATGTTGGAGGACTTGCAGGATCTAGTACTGGTAATGTTAATGAGTCATATATTACTGGTACTGTACAAGGAGTCACTTACGTCGGGGGTGTTTTTGGAATTTTTAGTACTGGAAAAGTGTATAGATGTTTTTCGAACGCAACAGTTAAAGGATCTTCTTCGCTCGGCGGTTTTGTTGGTTCAATAAGTGGAGGAGTAATTAACGATTCATATGCAATGGGAAATGTATCTAACGGAGGTTATCAGGGAGGATTTGCAGGAATAAATACTGGTACTCTAGGAAATGTATACTCTATTGGGAATATTACTGGAGCTAATGCGGGAGGACTTGTTGGCTCCCCTGCTTCAGGTACTACTATTAGTTCTTATTGGGATATGAACACTTCTGGAAAAGCGACTTCTACAAGTGGAACGGGTTTAACAACTATTCAAATGAAAAATGTTAGTTCTTTTACTGGTTGGAATTTTACAAATGTTTGGGGGATTTCTTCTTCATTTAATAATGGCTATCCTTATTTAACATGGCAAGTTCAACAAGCAGACACTACCTCCTTTATCTCCGCATGGAATACTTCTAAAGCTGGAAGTGCAGCTACTACTATAATTTTACCATTGGAATCTACTGGAACTTACAATTTCACAGCTTATTGGGGAGATGGAAATAGTAGTATAATTACGACATATAACAGTGCAAATGTAACACACGTGTATTCTAGTGCAGGAGTTTACAACGTTACAATAAATGGAACAATTATCAAAGGTTTTAGATTTGCGGGTGCAGGAGATATGTTAAAAATTATTAATATAATCCAATGGGGGAATTTAAATTTAGGAAATTCAAATGGTTATTTTCAGGGTTGTGCAAATCTTAACGCTACTGCAACTGATTCACCAAACTTGACGGGTACAACTACAATGTATAATGCGTTTAAAGGAGCAACGGTTTTTAATGGCAATATTAGTAATTGGGATATGTCTAATATTACTACCACTGCAGGTATGTTCTATGGTGCTACTTCATTTAATCAACCAATAGGAAATTGGAATACTTCTAAAGTTACTTTAATGAGTGCTTCTCAAAATGGTATGTTTGATGGAGCTACTTCATTTAATCAAAATTTAACTGGATGGGATGTTTCTAAAGTTACCAATATGGGGGCTAATTATGGAGGTATGTTTAATGGCGCAACTGCGTTTAATGGAAATATTAGTAATTGGGATGTTTCAAATGTTACTGACATGGCAGGAATGTTTAATGGGGCAACAGCGTTTAATCAGAGCCTAGCTAATTGGAATACTTCTAAAGTTACAACTATGTGGAATATGTTTTTAACTGCAACTTCATTTAATCAAGATATAGGTTCTTGGAATACCTCTAATGTTAGAGATATGACGAGTATGTTTCAAAATGCTGCTGCATTTAATCAAAATCTAAGCAATTGGGATACTTCTAAAGTCGCTACTATGAGTACAATGTTTAGAGGAGCTACTGCTTTTAATGGGAATATAAGTAACTGGAACACAGCAAACGTTACAACTATGGGGCAAATGTTCTACAATGCTGGAGTATTTAATCAACCATTAAATAACTGGAATACTTCTAAAGTTAATGCAATGAATGGAATGTTTGTTAGTGCTGGCGCCTTTAATCAAGACGTTGGAAATTGGGATACTTCGAATGTTACCGATATGGCCTATATGTTTTATCAGGCAACTTCTTTTAACCAAAATCTCGGGAGATGGAATGTATCTAAAGTTACAACCATGTCTAATATGCTTACTAGCGTAACTTTATCTACGCCAAATTATGATAGTCTTTTAATTGGTTGGGCAAGTTTGTCTACATTAGTGAATAATACTCCCCTTACTGCGGGAAGTTCTAAATATTGTGTGGGAAGAACTGCTAGAAATACGACTTTAATTGGAGCATATAATTGGAGTATCACTGATGGAGGACTGAATGCTTCTTGTGATTTAATTAATCCTAGCATTACGCCTACTTATTTTGATAATAATACATTCTATGGAAACGGAACAATAAATTTTACTGCTAGCATTTCTGATAATGTGGGAATAAAAAATGCGACGTTGAACGTGACTGATTTGAGTGGAAATAATTGGGGAGTGTTTAATGGGGTGGACAATTATGTGAATTTGGGGACTCCTGCTCAACTGCAATTAAACACGTCTGTTGTTAACATTACCTATTCATTTTGGATAAAAGACTCTGTCAGGGGAGAAAGAAACATCTTTAGATCTTTTTATAATCCTAGAATTTCTACAATATTATCTTCGTCTAATGATTCAATATATATAACTATTCTTAGTGGGGCTACTACTACTGCTACTCTTGTTTCTCCAACAAGATTCTTGGATGATTCTTGGCATAGTGTGTTATTGACAATGGTTTATTATAATTCCACATATACGAATGCCAGTCTATATATTGATGGCTCATTCAAATCATCAGGATATGTTACTCATTATGCTTCGCTTTGGGCTAACACGCTTGGAGAAGCGGCAGGAGCTGCGGGGTATTATAACGGTTCAATGGACGAAGTCCGTATCTACAATAGAAGTTTATCTGCTTCTGAAATATCAGCGATATATTCTTCTGGATTAAAAAGAAATACTAGTATAAATAATACGGGCCTAGTGACATGGTATGATTTTGAATCTCCATCAAATTCTACGTTACTGGTTGATAAAGCGAACGGGTTAAATAACGGAACAATAACGGGAATGACTTACTCTAATAGTTATTCTTCGACGGCAAGTTATGTTGCTGGAACTTTAACTGCGACAGTCGGTATTGTTGTAAATTTGATCGACAGTGTTTATAGTTGGTTCTGGAATATATTTGATTATGGAGAAAATTCAGTAACCACTACAAACAAAACCTTAACTATTGATTCTATTTTTCCTAATTTTAATTTCTTTGCTCCGTTAAATAATAGTTTCTTTAATTATATGAATATTTTATTTAATGTACCCTCTTCAGCTTCTCCGAATGCGTCGATAGTTCCTAATTTAGACAATTCTTTAGTTTCGTGGTGGAGAATGGAAGATCCAGGTATTGGAACAGGTGGAGATGTAGTAACTTCTGATGGGGCTTATACGGTTCACAAATTTACAACAAATGGAACATTTGTCCCGCCTGTAGGAGTAACTAATATTTCTGTATTAGTAGTTGCGGGTGGTGGTGGAGGCTCATCAGGGGGTGGTGGAGCAGGTGGTTTAATTTATAATAATTCTTTTGCTGTATCTGCACAAAATACGTATAATGTAATCATAGGAAGTGGAGGAGCTGGAACCGCAGTCGCGGGAGCAAGGGCAGGTAATGGAACTAATAGTACTTTTTCAACTTTAAATGCGATGGGCGGTGGTGGTGGAGCACCGATTGGTGATGTGTGCAGTGGATGCGCCGGACAAACTGGAGGTTCTGCAGGGGGCGGTGGTTCTTATTCTCGTTCACAAACTTATGGCGGTAGTGGGCTTATTGGACAAGGAAATAATGGTGGCGGAAGTATGACATATAGGGCTAGTCCATATCCTACTGGTGGAGGAGGAGGAGCAGGCGCTAGTGGAGGAAATGCGACGGGAGCATCTATCTCTGGAAATGGAGGGGCAGGATTAAGTTATTCAATCAATGGTTCAAATGTTTATTATTCGGGCGGAGGGGGTGGC
>Ga0194039_1001969_pt1 | contig 10675 bp, 10 predicted proteins | sample JunL228m_MetaG_FD_148679 | JGI IMG/M metagenome (GOLD analysis project Ga0194039, IMG submission 148679) | Anoxic zone freshwater microbial communities from boreal shield lake in IISD Experimental Lakes Area, Ontario, Canada - Jun2016-L227-8m | ecosystem: Environmental > Aquatic > Freshwater >...
ACCTTAGTGTGAATTCCAAAGGTAATTTCTAATGAACAAACAGTTTTCTCCATTTTTACAGCGTTATTTTCTAATTATTACAGAGGTAATTTGTAATCAGGTTAGGAAATACAGAGGTATTTTCAAACAGATATTTCCTGAAAACTCACCATCTAAAGCCTCAACAGCCCCTGAGACAAAGGTCTCATTCCCACTCTACACCAAAGATCCCAAAGCTCGCTGCACGAAAGGCTCCATTGCCAGCAAAGCAGCAAGCAACCCATCCCCGACTTTAGCGAGCGGCAACTATACATGGAGCAATAGATGATTATAAAAACGATCCCCACCAAACAATTGGCGCTATTTCTTGGATTGATTTTGATTTTGTTTGGCCTGGGAATAATGGGCGGACGTCCAATGGGGAAGTCCAACCTAACTCCGGCGCCTCAACTATCCAAGTATCAGTGGGTGCTCAAGGTTGATGGCCAAACCGATGAAGAAGCATTTCATGTCTGGCCAGCAGATCAACAGATGGAGCTAAAGGAGTGGCGTGAACAGAGAACACCTGAAATTAGCTATAGGCTTTCGGCCCGTGTGATCGATGGATTTCAAGAAAAGATTCAGCTAGAAAGGACATTGAAATTGCAATGCAGATCGGAGAATGAAATTTCAGAAATTCAATTTGACGAAAACAAGGTTCCAAATACTTTTCAGATACGCCAAAGATGCGGACTTAGATTTTGGATATTAAAGCTTAGAAAGATTTAGCGGTACAAATGAGCAAAGCTTTGGTAGATTTTGCTTCTCTATGTAAACGCTCAACTCTGGAAACAATCTTTTGTACTCCATCTCCAGTGATTCCTTGATTTTCAACCTTATGCATGGTCTTACCGATATCACCTCTGAAATACCATTTTTAAAATTCTGATGATCCATTGAAATGGATTTAAATAATAAATTCCCCCCGCCAGCCTGCACATGAGTGCTGGACGAATATGAATCTAGGCTCCCAATCTCAATTCCTGCAGCCCTAATGGCGCTGTATTCATAAACTTTAAGGTCTCCAGAGTTGTATAAGGTGACATCACTATCCCCGATACTTGCGTCAAACCCATATACACCCTTGTTACTGATTGAACACTCAAGTCGCCAATCAAATCCTCCGCTAAGGGCAACCGCTTTACATGAGATTTCAGCTGCGGGCACAATCTCCTCAATTTTTTTTAATGCATCAATACTTGATCTACGATTTTCAACTTCAATCTTTGGTTTTTCAATTAGAGAATATTGAATAAAATACATGACTGCGGCCGTTCCCATAATAGTTACAAATGCTGTGGCTAAAGTTGTTAGCCAATCTATATTCTTCACGTTGCCCTCTAACTTATTCAGGATATTACTGGCACCAACTAATGGTGCAATACATTAGGATTGAAATTGGTTTCTGGTACCACTTTCACCGACTAAAGACTGTGGTGAACACTTAGATTGAGTCACCATCTACTCGTACAAATAACGTATCCATGCGTCCTCTCCAAACCCATAAAGTACAACCATGTATGCAATGCAAATAATGTAAATTTTTATATCAAAAATAACTTTTCTGCGGGGATAGATATCTAGCCTGTGCTTATCAAATTTTTTTCTATCTTGTGCGTTTAACCTTTGGATACGCCCTACCTCATCAAACACCCCAAAAAATCTCGAGGCCAGTTGAATAAAGAAAATAATCAAAACAACAATTTGTGCGAGATACCCAACAAAATGGGGCCCCAAAGAATACGCGGAAATCCCTGAAAGAAAGAGCCAAACAGAATGCTCTTGAACTTCTTTTTTTGCTATTTGGTAGTTTTGATCATATTCAGATAAAAAAATTTCAAAGCTCATTGATCACCTTTTTGAATTAGCAAAACTGCGCATTGATTTAATTTCCAATGCCAAATTAACGACAATATTTATCTACCCCACCAAATCAAAACAAGTCTCCAATACCCCTTTGACTTGCTCATCCTCAATCTCAGCCTTAGTCACCACGCCATACCGAATAGTCTTAAGGCTATTGCCCAAAAGAATGGTTCTACCGGCTAGGTTTTGAATAATTACCAATCTCTTTTGCACAAAGATGGCATCTGGGTGGGTAGAGTTCAAATAATTGGCTGGGGCAAAATCGATCCATTCCCAAGGATGTAAATCAAAAGCATATTGATTCGCCCAGACATCATCAACATAGGCTTTTAGAAGGTATTCGCCTGCCTCAGATTTTTCGAGCACGAATAGATCATGACCTTGCTTTATCGGCTTATCAATTTCAGCTAAATCCATCGGCGCACGAATGCCATAACTGCCAAAACCCAAATCACAAAGCCATTGCTTGCCCTCTACTGTGGCAATAATGGCCATATGGGTTTTAGGGCGCTTAACAGGATAAAACATCGGCCTTGCCGCTACAAATTGATATTCAATGCCCAGAGCCTCTAAGGCCATGGCAAAAAGGCCATTGACTTCATAGCAATAGCCACCACGATTGCAATCAATAATCTTTTCAACAATTTCTTCGGGAACAAGGGAGACCACTTTTCCCGCTTGCACATCTAGGTTTTCAAATGGCACTGTCATGAGTTGGTGGCGCATAAGCTTTTTTAGAGTTCGCTCATTGGCCTTTGGCTCATCTTCATAGCCAATACGTTCAAAGTATTTTATTAGGGAAAAGTTGTTTGCTTGCATATGCACCCATTGCGTCTCATGCAACCTTGGGGTCGCTAGATGAAATATGGGCAATTGATCCAAAGCCTATAAGGAAACCAGCGCAAGGTTAAGTTAAAAAGTGATTGTTGTGATATCGCGATCTTAAGCGAATAGGCACAAACCCTCTCCCTAATTTAGGTGATTACCAAATAATCTTCCAGCGATTAGTCTTACAAGGTTAATTTCTAACTGGTTAGAAAAATGCCTGTCCGCAAGATCCCCAAAAACTATCGAAATATCACTGGCGTACACGCTTCCGATAAATCTATTGGCGAGGCTCAATTTGAATCCACGCTTGAGCGAGACTTTCTAACTCTTCTCGAATTTAATCGCGATGTAGATCGTTATGAGGTTCAACCCACCGTCATTCAATGGCAAGACTCCTTTGGAAAGAAGCGTAGGCATACACCGGATGTTTTAGTCTTATTCAAGCCAAATCTTATGCTTACCCCTTGGCTATGTGAGGTGAAATATCGCACTGACATCTTTGAAAAGTGGACTGAGTACAAGCCTAAGTTCAAGGCGGGCATCCATTATGCAAAAGGAGTGGGTTGGCGCTACCGCCTCATTACAGAGGTAGAAGTCAGAACTCCTTACCTAAGTAATTGTCGGTTTCTAACAGGATTTAAGTTTCAAACACCCAAAGAGCAAGACTCTGAGCTTCTTCTGGATCGCTTAAATTATATTGGTCAATCTACCCCATCAGAATTGCTTTCATCCATTAATCCCGATAAGTATGCACAGGCCCATCTAGTGCCCGTCCTTTGGCATCTGATCGCCACCCATCAGATTAATACCAACCTACACTGCGAACTCAATATGCAATCGCCTATCTGGAGCATTGTTTGAGTGATGCTAGGATAACTCCCTTATCTCTTGCTCATGGCAAGAATGTCTTATATCGAGGCAGGTCATTTACCATCAAACAAGAATCGACGAATTTTGAAACAGTTATCTTATGTGATGGCGATACTGGAGAACTAACTGAAGCCCCAATATCTGAACTTAGCCCACCACACGCACCTCGCAAAATTGGCTCCCGCGACTCAAGCGCTTTAAATCCCAAAGCACTTCAAAAAGCTAAAGCGAAGTATGAACTGATCAAGTCTTTAATTAACAATCCTGCGCGCACTACAGAAGAAATTAAGGCGCTCGCTAAACTATCCGGGGTGCATTACACCTCGATCTATAGCTGGCTACGTCATTTTGAATCTACTGGAACCGTGAGTTCACTGGTTCGTCAAATTAGATCTGATAAGGGAAAAAATCTTCTTGATCCTAGGTTAGATGAAGTCATAGCCAACGGCATAGAGATCCACTATCTAACAAAGCAGAAAAAATCCGTGTCTAGAGTAATTACGGAAATTCGTAAGGCTTGCGCCAAGGAGGATATTGAGCCTCCTCATGCCAATACGATCCGTAATCGCCTAAAAAGAATTGGCGGTTATCAAAAACTGAAAGCTAGAGAAGGTAATAAAGCGGCTCGCGATAAGTTCACCCCCATCAAAGGGCATTTTCCAGGGGCAGACTTTCCGCTGGCCGTAACGCAAATGGACCACACCTTGGTCGATATGATTTTGGTGGATGACATTTCCAGAGAGTCCATTGGAAGGCCCTGGTTAACACTCATCATGGATGTATTTTCTAGGGTAGTGCTTGGGTTTTATATCTCCTTTGATCCACCGGGCAATCTATCCACCGGCTTATGCCTTGCTCATGCTTTTTTAAAGAAAGAGCCTTGGCTGGCTAAATTGGGCGTTGAAGGCAAATGGCCTTGCTGGGGTGTGCCACGAACTATTTTGGCTGATAACGCCAGAGAGTTTCGGGGCAATATGCTCAAAAAGGCATGTGAAGACTACGGCATCACTCTAGAGTGGCGGCCGGTAAAAACACCTGAATATGGTGGGCATATCGAGCGATTACTGGGAACTTTAACTCGCGAAATTCATGCGCTACCGGGAACCACCTTTTCGAATACCAAGATGCGCGGTACCTATAACTCAGATAAGGAGGCTGTTATGAGCCTGTCTGAATTTGAGCGCTGCATCACTATTTTATGTACCGAGATTTACCATAACAAAGTGCATTCAGAACTTGGCATGACGCCACTAGATAAATGGGAACAGGGTATCTTTGGCACTGACAAAACCAAGGGCATTGGTATGCCGTCCATCATTACCGATGAAAAGCGTCTCAAGCTGGATCTCATGCCTTACGAGCTTCGTACAGTGCAACCCTACGGCATCATCTGGGATCATATTGAATATCAGCATGATGTATTGCGACGGTGGATTAATGCGCAAGATTCCGAGAATCCCAAGGCGAAACAAAAGTTCTTATGCAGAAGAGATCCTAGAGACATCAGTAGCATTTGGTTTTACGACCCCGAGGTTGATCGGCACTATCAAATCCCGTATCGCAATACGTCCCATCCAGCGGTCAGCATCTGGGAGTGGCGCAAAGCCGAAAAGAAGGTGGAAGAAGATAACCCAAGCACTCCTGTTGATGAAAATCTGATCTTTAGGGCTTACGACAAAATTCAAGAGGTGGTCGATAACGCCAAGAAAGAAACGAAATCAGTTCGGAAAGATGCACAGCGTAAGCGCGCCGGGATCAAGAGTGCCAAAGTCCATCTTTCATCAGTAGATAAAACTAAAGAAATAGAACGGCCGGTCAGCAAGGGGCAAGCAAATCTGAAGCGAACCATTAGAACTTTTGAGATCGACGATATGCAGGAGGATGATTTATGAGCGATCTTTATCCCCATCTTGCCAAAAAGACTACAAGCTATCTAGATAAGGCGGATACAGAGAGAATTGCCTATATTCGCTCGCCAAGATGGCTATCCTACCCAGGCGCCGATGATGCGATCAAGCGCTTAGAAGATTTGCTAACTGAACCCCTTAAGCACCGCATGCCCAACCTGCTCATTATTGGCGATACCAATAATGGCAAGACCATGCTGGTTAAGCGTTTTTGCAATCAACATAAGCCCCAAGAAAATCGCGAGGGTGATGCATCCATCATTCCGGTGCTGTATATGCAAGCGCCGCCAGTGCCGGATGAAAACCGTTTTTACAACGCCATTCTCGAATTACTCTTTGCACCCTACAAATCAGCCGATCGGCCAGATAAAAAGCAATTTCAGGTCATTAAGTTACTTAAGGCTGTTGGTTTAAAGATGCTCATCATTGATGAAATCCATCACATCCTAGCTGGTGTAATGACTAAGCAGCGGGCGTTTCTGAATGTCATTAAATACCTTGGCAATGAATTGCAAATCCCAATTGTTGGGGTGGGTACGCAAGATGCTTTTAGAGCCATTCAGACAGACTTGCAGCTCTCCAATCGTTTTGATCGGGTGATCTTGCCACGCTGGGGCAACGATGATGAGTTTTTGAATTTGCTGTGCACTTTTGAGATGGCTATTCCGCTGAAAAACCCCTCCAACTTTGCTGATGAGCCAGCAATAGGCGATCTCATATATTCGATGAGCGAAGGATATCTTGGAGAGGTCTCGCGGATTATGGTGGCGGCAAGTGTTTATGCCATCGAATCTGGTGCCGAAAAAATCGATAAGAAGGTGCTGGGTAAAATTGGCTGGGTTAATCCAGGCAATCGCCGTAAAGAGCCTAGAAGCTAAAGTAGAACATGGGTTATCCGCAATTAAAAATTGATTTGCACATTCTCGACCAAAAGTATTAATACATAACTCGAACCTAAGACGCAACCAAAATGAGAGTAGATAAGTCATGAGACCCTCTTCATTGGAATAAAAAATAGTGGAAATAAAATGATAGCCGACCTACCTACTAGCCTCTTTAAATATTTCGGACCAGATAGACTGGATGCAATTTCAAATCAACTTCTCCGGTTTACGCCACTTGGGGACTTTAATGATCCATTTGAGGGCCGCCCTGAGATTACTAGCCTAACGACTAATGATGAAGCAATTTCAATCTTTGATGAAATTGCTTCAGAAGAGTTAAAAAATATCTACGACAAGATGCCGAAAAGCTTCAAAGAAACGACGTCTTATACAGAATTCCTTAGCGTTGCAAGAGCAGAAATTCAGATAGAAAAACAAGGGATTTTGAATACTGCACAATCTTTCACACCACTGATTTCCAACCTTATTAATGGAAAATTAGATGAAATTCTAGGTGTACTTTGCTTTTCTGAAGTTCCGGATGGCCTATTGATGTGGGCTCATTATGGGAGCAGCCATACAGGATTTGCTCTTGAGTTTGATAGTAGCCATTCATATTTTCATCAACAAATTTCGAGCGAGGATGAATTTAGACAGCTTCGTCGCGTTTCTTATAAGGAGGCTCGGCCAAGCACTAATTTAGCGGCAATGAGCGCCACTGATTTATTTTTAGTAAAAAGTGGGCACTGGGCTTATGAGCGTGAATGGCGAATGATGCGCCCGCTAGTCGATGCGACCAAAAGTCTTGATAAAAAGCCTTATCCAGTGCATCTATATTTATACCCCGCACAAACATTAAAAAGCATCATTATTGGCGCGAGGGCAACGTGCGAAACAATAAAGCACATTCAAAAAATTGCCACTGAGAATTCTGATTACAGCCATATAAGGCTAAAGAAAATTGTTCCAGATGCTAGCCACTTCCATCTCAATATCGTGGATATAGACATGTAACCAACCATGATGTGAATAATGGCTGGCAGTAGTTAAGTTAGCCGCGAATTTCTTCAATCACTAATAACGGATAATCTGAAAATTGAAGGGGCTGACATTACCGCTATGGCCAATACACTTCAAGCCACTACCAGATGAATTGCTATCTTCTTGGTTGGTGAGACTGGCTCATAGCCACGGCCTGAAAGTACAAACTTTTTGCAATCTCATTTTTGGCAATCGACTTCAGGTTTGGAATAGGGATATTGATCGACTTGCTCCAACATGGCTAATTGCAGAATTATCGGAACGCACCGGCACCAACATTGAACAAGTGAAGGAGGCGACCCTACAAAGCTACCAAGGAGTGATATACCACCGGCATAGGATATCTGGAAAGATTGCGTGGATTCAGAGCCTTAAACTGCATCACCGAAAGTTTCAAGGCTTTGGCCTTCAGTTTTGCCCTAAGTGCCTAGCAAAAGATGAAGAACCATACTTTAGAAAATCTTGGCGCCTCGCATTTAATATGGTTTGCGCCGCCCACAATTGCATGCTGCATGACAGATGTCCCCACTGCGGTTATGGTGTGGCTTTTCATCGGAACGACATGAGGCATGCTCAATATGCCACTACGGTTTCACTCAAAGAGTGTCATTACTGTGGATTTGATCTGAGTAGGTCGCAATTAACAAAACCAACATATGCAAGCGGGGGTATCGGTAAATTTTTAAACAATCTTAGCCAAAGGCTTTTGGATGGAACTCTAGGTCAAGCTGAAATTGATGGTCTTTTGATGATGCATCATTTTACAAAACTCATATTTACCCAAAATTCCAAAGTAAAGCTACATTCGCATCTTTGCGATGCTATGGGTATTAATGAGGTCGTCTTAAACAACGGGGATGACATTGAGGGGGCTGATCTTGAAACCAGGCGCCATGTTCTACAAGTGATTGCCTATTTAATGCTTGATTTGGAGTCTGGATTGAGAAGGGCAATTACAGAAAAAGCTGTTAGGTATAACCACCTAAAGAAAGACTTTGATGATATGCCGGGGCGGTATTCCTCTCTTATCAACATGTTTTTAGATTGGCGTGTAGCAATATAATTTTTAAATACCCTTCCGAGAACTCTATTGCACTCTAGGCTGTTATTTAAACTCTTACTAATTGCATTAGTGGCTCAAACACATAAAGCGCCGACCTTCTTCCTGATGGCTCCTCAATCATACGAATGAGATCCTTCTCTAGTAGTAACCTTGAAAATCTGGCTGCAGTTGAGGTTGGTATCCCACTTTTACTTAATTTGCTATTTCTAAATACTGGATTTGTAAAAACAAAATTGAGTGCATTAATACTCCATTTTGACGACAGAATATCGCCAAACTCAGACTTCATACCTTCATAAAGCTTTGTAATATTCTCGGCAATCTCCAAATTTCTTACCGCTTGATTTTCGACTGCCTTTAAAAAAAATTCGCACCAGCCGGTCCAATCATCCCTCTCTGAAACGGCTCTTAACATATCAATATATTCATCTTTATGTTCTTCAAAATATCCACTTATATAAAAGTGTGGTGCAGCAATTACCTTGTTTGACCATAACAATAAAGTAATTAGCATTCTCCCGATGCGGCCATTACCATCTTTAAATGGATGCAATGACTCAAATTCGACATGAGAAATTGCCGCTTTAATTAATACCATATCCGGACTGCTGTCTATATAAGAAAATAATTTCCCCATGCCCTCTTCTAATCTTTCTGGGCTAATAGGGACAAATAGGATATTTCTCTTGCTCCGATCAGCCAAATAATTTTGCTCCGTTTTATATTGGCCAGGGGTAAGAATTGATCCACGGCCAAAGGATAAGAGTTTTTGATGCGCAGCTCTAATGAGAAATGGTGACAGCGGTTGCCCAGACTCAATTGCTGTCTGCGCCGATTTAAGTGCACGCTGGTACAGGTAAGTCTCAATTACGTCTGATCTTACTTGTGAATTTTCTGAAATTTCCTCATCATCGAAGTCGGCCTCATATTTCAGAATCTCATCAATTGTGCTAACCGTCCCCTCCATACGCGAGGAAATAACTGCCTCTTGGTTCCTTAAGGGCGCCAAAAGAATTTCGCTGTTATGCAGGTTTTTCAGCATTTGATCAAAACGCGCAATTGCCCCTGCTGCGCCAACCAGCATTGGCGCTAATTTTGCATAATCAAGGCTTGCGGGTGGAAATTTATCGTAGTGATAGCCTATTGCATTTTCAAAATTTAAATCTAACGTGCGATTGGACATTTCCACCCCCTGATTCACCATAACGCCCTAGAAATAGCAATCTAGATGTCAATTTATTATGAAATTTAAGTTACAAGACAATTAGTTTCTCATATTTTCATATAAATGGGAAACAAATATCCTAGATATCCATGAATGAGCGTCAAAACCTCTTGTTTCCCATTATTTGTAAATTTTGGGAAACAAGTAGCGGGCTTGCTAACGCTAAGAACCCAATATAAAAGACTGCTGCGCCAAAGACAGTTGAGATGCCGTCACTACCAACCCCTCGGTTAACATCAAAACCCGCCTTTCATTTTTCACGAGATAACACCCTCGTCTCTGCCTAACCCCGCCATCCTCCTTCAAAAACATACTACCTTCCTCAATCTCCCCATCCTCATTGACGATATAAGGCAAATTAAAGATCGGACTTCTCTTCCCTGGCGGGCAAACCACCTTTAGCTCACATCCGACAACTCCATACTGCGGGTCTTCAGCCAGCATCTTGAGGCCATCAATCACAAATTGAGGTAACGGCTCATCATCCTCTCTTTGTCCCGGTGGACTTTGTCTTAAATCCAGTCCAGCATGATCACTAGCATAGCCGGATTCCCCAAAGGCTATTTGCTCAAGCGTGCCATCAGCCTTTCTAAGCATCACATCAGCCGACTCCATTGCCTCTACTTTTTTACGCCAAACTGGCTTTTTCTCTAAATCGGGAAACTTGATCTTGGCGTTAAATATGGCGTTTCGTTGAGCCTTATTGTTCCCCGCCTCTTTATTAACGACTTCCGCCTTATCAGAAGCACTTCTGGCGGCCCCACCAGCCTTTAACTTACCATCACCGCCATTACCCACACGAACCCTGCTATCAGCCAAATCGTAAGTCAGTTTTTTAAAGGGGAAGGGGTGAGTGCAGGTATTGATTTGATACACCAGAAAAGTGTCATTCTCTTTTTCCCCAAAGGGTAGCCAAACTCCACTCACACCTAAGTCAGTCGCACCCTCAAACGGAAATCCCGTATACGGATAG
>Ga0194039_1001972_pt1 | contig 10667 bp, 9 predicted proteins | sample JunL228m_MetaG_FD_148679 | JGI IMG/M metagenome (GOLD analysis project Ga0194039, IMG submission 148679) | Anoxic zone freshwater microbial communities from boreal shield lake in IISD Experimental Lakes Area, Ontario, Canada - Jun2016-L227-8m | ecosystem: Environmental > Aquatic > Freshwater >...
TAAGTTGGTGGTACCGCAGACGACACAGTTCTCTCCGTCAACTACACGGTGACAGTCGCGACAGACCTTTCCCTGCTTCTTCTTATTCGCCGGAGGCATGCTTCTTCCCCTTGCCCTTTGATTTCGCAGGCGTTTCTTTTGCTGCACCTTCCGGTTGGTTTGCCTTCTCTTTTTCCTTGATCATCTCTTCTTCGAGCCAGAGTGCGGTGCCAAGTCCTGCCTGCCGCATGGTCAGACCGATCTTGCTGTCACGCGGTTCGCGCTCGTTTAAGGAGAGTGTCACAACGCGGACGCGGACGACGTCGCCCACACCGATAAATCTCTTAGACTCCTGGCAGATGAGCCGGGCATTCTTCTCATCGTAGTTGATATACTCGTCTGAAATCTGGCTCACGTGAAGCATCGCATCGATGGGTCCGAGGCTCACGAATGCACCGAAGCTTGTGGTTTCGACAACCAGCCCTTCGATGACTTCCTGTAACCCGAGCCTGAGCACCATTGCTTCAAACTTCACATCATAATAGACGCCGCCGTCACCGGCTACGAGTTCTCCTTCTCCTACGTCCTGCACTTTTGTTACGCAGATGAAGATCCCGATCTCTTTATCGATGCTGCCTTCCAGCTGCTCCTGCAGAACTTCAAGGATCACTTTTTCGAGTTTCTCGCCCAACCTCTGGGGGGGCACCCGCACCTTGTCATCAAGCATCAATTTGTGATACATTTTTTTACCTCCTTAATATCTCCAGTTTTTTCTGATTCCTCAATGAAATTACACCAATACCCTGTGCAAACAGAGCATCTCTTACGCGCCGGTCATTTGTAACTACCAGACATTTGTTTTTGGCTGCATACTCGACTACCTGTGCATCAACCGTTCCTGCTTTTAGATCTGCATTCTGTGCAATTGTGCATTTTTCGGTAAGCGTCAGGGCGCAGCGTGCAGCGGCACCATCCCGGCCTTTTGCCCGGGTAAGTCCGTTTAATTCCTGTAATACTCCGGGGAGTACAACCGGGTCAAATCCCCCTATAAGCATCCGAAGCTCATCGAAGAGATCGATCTGGAACTGTGCCGGCATCATGAGGGCGTTGGCGTCCAGGAGAACCTTTACTCTCCCAGTACACCCATCCCTATTAATCGCCAGCGTGCTCCCACCTGCCGGCTGATAGCGATCCTAGAACCTATCTCTGCACATACAGGTCGCTTCAGCGCAATCTCAACGTGATCTTTCTTTGTATTGCTCACAACCCCGACGGTCACTGCTGTACCGACAGAGAGCATCAAAGGTTCGCTGTGCTTGAGCGGTTCGATGATAAGCTCGCTTGTAGCTCCTACAACCCGCTCCATCAGGGTTACACTGCACCGGATCTTTTCCCAGACAGGGGGAAGTTTTCCCTCGTGTCCAAGCACTTGGCCGGCAAGCGCATCGCTTTTGGTCAGTGCCGGGTCGAGTTTTGTACCTACACCGAGGAGTCCTCCTGGTGTTGCCGCTTCCACATGACTGGAACCTGCATTGATGGATGTGATCGTTGTGGTGATGGGAATCCATTTGATCTTGTTTTCGACCTGCACCTGTCTGCCGGGGCGGATCTCGATCTTCTCATCTGCGTGGAGGATGCCCCGTATAAGAGACCCCCCGACGACACCGCCTTTCACATCCTTCCAGTTGCATCCGGGTTTATTGACATCGAATGAACGGGCGATCAGCATTAAGGGTTCTGCATCCGGATCCCGCACCGGTTCCGGAATTGTCCCGTCAAGAGCCTGCACAAGCGCCCCCATATTGATCCCCTTCTGGGAAGATACGGGCACGATGGGTGCATTTTCTGCTATTGTACCCTTGATAAATGTCTTGATCTCGTGGTAGTTATCGATGGCCTCTTTCTGGCTTACCACATCGATCTTGCTCTGGACGATCACGATATTCTTAATACCGACAAGTTCCAGCGCCATTAAATGTTCTTTTGTCTGTGGCTGCGGGCATTTTTCGCTTGCAGCAATCACAAGCATCGCCCCATCCATCAGTGCAGAACCGGACAACATCGTTGCCATGAGTGTCTCGTGCCCGGGTGCATCAACAAATGATATGGAACGAAATGGTGTGCCGCTTCCACCACAGGCTGGGCATTCTGAGTGGGTGGAGAAGGCTCCTGCTCCTTCACATTTGTCGCACCGGTAAAATGTCGCGTCAGCATAACCGAGTCGGATTGAGATACCCCGCTTCACCTCCTCGCTGTGCCGGTCTGTCCATGTACCGGTAAGCGCATTGACGAGCGTGGTTTTGCCATGGTCGACATGACCCACAACTCCTATATTGACACTGGGAACTGTCACATCATGCAAATGAAATCGAACCTCCTTAAACTATAAAAAGTTGCCAACCTGACCACCTTATTACGAATTTTTTAATTATGCGCCGCGTAAGATACCGTAGCAATGCCAGATCTCACCAAATATCGACGCATAGCTGATTATCATATAGATCGCTTGATACATAAATACAATCCCGCAGATCAGGAAATCGTTTAAGAATCTGATAAAACCAGAGGTCCATAAAAAAAGATTGAATCGGAAAATGTTAACTTATGGATGAGCCGCTTAACCCCCGCCCTCACAGCTCTGGTCGATATTTTTTAGCGCTTCTGCCATTTCATTTCCCGCAGCAAACGCCAGTTCCCTCTCAATGACTTTTTTCGCATCCTCTCTGATGGAAACTGTTGTTTTGTCAGAGCCGGATGCCGGGATCAGATGGTCAACACGGTACAGGAGATTAGTACTGTCCAGTTCGGCAAATACATCCCCCCGAATTTGCTCGATTCGAAGGATGGTGCCAGATGTCCCTGTCCGTGGGTACCGCACTCGCATTCCCTGGACAACCTCTTCAGGTAACATACCGGAGAATGAGAACTCCCAATCTATAAAGATATTTTTCTTATGCGCCCAATCCGTAGTTCAGGTTGTCAATTTATTGAGTGCAGCAACAATTTCCTGTGTTGTCCTATGTGGCTCTCCATAAGGTTCCGGAAGATCAAAAGACCCTTTGAGTGCAGAGAATATCGCAGCGATAGCATCTCCATGCGAAGGGCCATATCCCCCTTCAAGGACCAGAGCGAGAGGATGATCCGTTGCATCCTGCACCATCCGGGTAAGTGTGCTGAAATCTCCGGGAAATAACAACATCCCACTTTTTGGATCGTCAGTAAGTGCGTCCTGACCGGCAGAAACAATCACTACATCAGGCTTGAACTGTTCCAATGCTGGAATGAATGCCCGCTCAAAGACAAACCGATAATCGGCAATGGTGGATCCCGGGCGCAGGGGTGCATTGATGGTGTAGCCTTTCCCTTTCCCCATACCGATCTCATCTATCCAGCCGGTGTGGGGAAATGTGTTTCCCTGATGGATGGAACAATAGAGCACTCGGTCATCCCGGTAAAAGATCTTCTGTGTTCCGTTTCCGTGGTGAAGATCCCAGTCAATAATCGCAACACGGTCAATCTGATCAAGCGCCTCAGCTGCTGCAATGGCTGCATTATTAAAAAGACAGAATCCCATTGCCCTGTCCGGTTCTGCGTGGTGTCCGGGTGGACGGACAAGGGCAAAGCTATGTTCGCCATCGATTGAACGGTGCACTGCATCAATTGCAGCACCGGCCGCAAAGGAAGCAACTTCGAATGACTCGCCGTTGACATAGGTGCTCTGGTCAATGAAATGTTGCCCCCCATGTGAGGAAAATTCGCGTATCATATGGACGTGTGAACGGGTATGAACGCGGAGGAGATCTTCTTCTTGTGCAATTTCCGGTTCAATGATCTGTACTCCATCTGGTATACCTGAACATGCTGCATAGAGGCGATCGCTGCTCTCGTCATGATTTTTGATATCATGCCGGGAGAAAATACCCCCGGTAATTGCTGAACACTTAACCATAATTGCTGATCGGTACTTTACTTCCAATCTTTGAAAATGATTGGCTTTTAAATGAGAAAAAAGAATTAAGAAAATTACTGGATAATTGTTCCCTGCATTACCGCAGATTCCGGTACATCGTATTGCTTCCCGCTGCTGAGAACTTTGTATTTTCCTGTAGTTCTGACCTCATAAGGATTGCCGGAAGTGGAGTATGGCACAATAAACTCACCGTTGACACTCTCTTGTCTGTAGGTGTACTCCCTGCCAGTGTTAGAGATAACAGGGACTTCGATAATACCATCTCCTTTTATGTGCGCTCCTTTGACATATTCAAAGACTTTCACGTACTTCACGTCCGGTGTTTTTGCATTGAAGACATTGCTGGGGGACTCATGGACGAGCCTGTAGTGACTCAGTGCCGGCACGGTTTCGATAGGGAGTGTGATTGCAGGGCTAAGTGCGACTGCATGATATCCGGCAGGTGCTTTGAGGTTATAAGCATCAACGCGACGTTTTGCTTCAGAGGCATTCATCGCTTCTGCTCCAGTGATTACCGGCAGCGTGACCCTAGTAATTTCCGGATCTGCATACTCGATGTAGTAAACATTCGAAGCGGGGGTCATTGAACCATCAAAGTTATGGAGCCGGGATACAGTTGTAAGATAATAGGCCTGCTTGTTCATTAGGGCTGGGTCATAACTATTGGGATTGTTCTGTGAGGGATAAAGCAGTGTCATCTGGTAAGGGGCAGTTGCAAGCGAGCTGTTATACCATGTTGACATTGCCCAGAACTTCCCGGTGTCCATCTCAATATCTGTAATTATATACCGGGTGCCAAGATGATCAAGAATGCCATTAGCGTTTTCCTCTGATGTGGACATGAAATAGGCAGCTGATCCGTTACCTCCTGCTACACCCTGCTGGAACGGGTTGGCGTTGGGGATCCGCTTTGAGATATAGGTGATCATATGCCCATAGTCCCACCAGGACATGACTCCATACGACCCTTGCGGGAATTTGAAAGTCTTTGGATCGAAGATGGTGTAATAGTTCACTCCCGAATCTGGTGTGTTGTTCCCCAACCAGTCAAGGGACTCACGCCAGTCCGGGTTCATATTGATCGGGTTTGATATAGCATTGGAATAACTGAATGAAACCGAAGTATATGCAAATAATATACCCAATCCAACTGTGATAACAATCAATCCCCCCATCAGGTAATTGGATCGTGGATGACTCGCACTCTTTTTAATGGTTTTTTTCGATTTTTTGCCCCGTATTGGGGCATCATCTGCTGGTTCCTCGGAGCGTGTATTAGTGGAGATACCGGATACAAACCGGTAGAAATCATCCCGCCCTTTTATCCAGACAAAACTTACACAGACTGCCGAGAGCATGGCGACATTTATGGCAAGATAATATTCGTACCTGACATGCTGCCAGGTAGATAACAACATGATAAGTGCCCAGACAAGGGCAAAAACCTGTTCAGGATGTTCATCCCGCAGATTGTTATACGCCATCACTAAGATTCCCCCAACCATCAGAATGAGACCGTAGTTAAAGGTCATCCATGCCATGTCCAATCCCCACCCTCGTGCTTCCTGGACCGTGTTGGTGATCGCCTGCTGCCCGAAGAACGAGAAGAAAGATCCGATAAGTAGGTTAAAGAGAGTCGGGCTGATGACAAATAGTAACAAAGCAAAGAAGATACCGCATCCAAGAAGAGTAGCAGGATAGAAATACCACTCTTTTCCTTTGAGGTAGCGTGCAATAAGATAGAGCACAACCGTACCAATGATCAGGCTGATATATGCGAAGATATGACCGATGGAATAGGTTGAAAGACCTATGCCGGAGTCTTTGAAACCAAATAAAATGAGTCCCAATGATGCAATGGCAAATACAACGAAGTTGATGATGACAAGATATTCGCTCGTCCGCTTTTTGTGAACATCGATGACGAACTGTATTATCGTAAATATTCCTGCAATCATCGCAAAGAGGATCATTGTCGGCATCACAAAGAGGCCAAGCAGGTATGCAATGCCCGCCAATGCGGAGAATACGATTGTTTTTTTGTAAGTATGAATATTTTTCAGATCAATTATCTTCTCTTTCTCTGAAAGGAGGGCATACATGTAGAATAAGCAGAAGATGGTGGAAAAGAGGACTTCTGCGATATGGTGATCCATATAGCCATATAACGAGCGGTAGAAGAACTGTCCTGTAACTATGGCCGTAAAGCCTGATGCCAGCAGACCGGTCTTCCAGTCCCCGCAGGTCTTTCCTATCCAGTACATTATTACAACAATTGCTGCTGCCATGATAGCGGGAATCACAAGACCAACTGCAATAATCTCAGGTCGTGTTGTTGCACCTGTGATCAAACAGCCGATGGCGATAATCATGGGAAAGAGGGGACCCCAGTATATTGTCGAACCTGAGGGGTACAGGGTCATTGGATCAAACCAGGCATATCCGAGATTATTGGCAAGCATCTGTTCAACCTGGCGCAGGTTATAGAGCGGGTCATCGCTTCCGACCATCATCAGAATGTCTGTCTTCCCCAAAGTGAACATAGGAATTAGACGGAGCCAGAGAGCGAAGAGCGAGAATAGGGTTACAAGGCCGATGATCAGATACGTTCGGCGGTTTTTTAGATTTGAAATTTCCATAAAGTCAACCTTTGGTAGGTACAAAGTTTAAAGTTGTGATCATTAATAAATTTGGATGAAATTATCAGGTGATCGACTGTAAAAGGGTCTCAAACTGGCGCGCTTTTTCTTTCCAACTGTATTCTTCAAGATTAATGGAAAAAGTGACCGGGTTATCTATCACGATCTTAATCTCTGCGATATATTCTTCCTGCGTCCTGTAGACCGATAAATTAGGTCCCCCGATACGGGCAACATCAGGAATTGGTCGCATCAGGATCGGTTTTCCACAAGCTGAATATTCAAAAAATTTGTTGGGGAGTGCAATATCTCCCCACTGGGGTGGTGATAGGGGGATCGTGCAGACATCCATACAGGCTATATATTCTGGGAGTTCGTGGTAGGGTTTGGTCCCGGTAAAAATTACATGATCTGACACTTTAAGATCCTCAACCCGTTTCTTTAGTTCTGCTTCGTAATTGGTGAACAGCGAACCTCCAACCACAAGCATTTTTGTGGATGGATAATATCGGATCAATTCCGGAAGAACCTTAATCATCTCATCAATGGCATACCAGCGTTCAATACTCCCACAGAATCCGATGACAAAATCATCTGCATTAAGACCGAGTTCCTTTCTTTTTTCGCTACCATCCATTGGTTTGAAAATATCCGTATCCACGCCATTTGTGATCAGATCTGCTGAAAAACCTTGTCCCTTTAATTTTTCCACAAGCGAAGGTGAGACAGTGGTAATTTTGTCGCTGTGAGTCAGGTTTCTTTTTGTAATTGCCCAGACGCTTCTTCGGACGGCTTCTTGTAATACTCTGGATTTAAAATACGCAGCAGCAGAGTCCGGAAACCAGTCCTTGAGATCAAATGCAACTGGCACATGGTATTTTTTTGCTGCTTGGATGACTGCTGTGCCGGCAAGCACATGGGCAGCAACCACCACATCAATCCCATTCTCTCTTATAATTTTGTTGAAAATATGGAAATGATACGGAGTATTGAAAGTATAATGTAACAGTGGACTGGTAAAGGGGAACTGTGTAGCCTCTTCTACGATGAGGCGGGTTGGGCGCGTTTCCCCACGGCTGACATGGAAATGGGCAACGTGTATCTCATGTTGGCGGGCCAGTTCTTCGAATATGTAATGGTGGCGTGAAGGGATGGGATGGTGGATATAGTCCTGTGTTGATACAAGAAGAATCTTCATGAGGCATCAGGTATTTTTTTATGTATGTGATTAGCGGTTTGACAATTTTACCTAGTAACAGGTTTCATTATCTTTGGTAATTCCCTGATCTTTGCCGGTGTGCCAATCGCCATCATATGATCGGGGACATCGCGGGTCACGATAGCACCTGCAGCAACGAGTGCACCCTCTCCAATACACACACCGGGTAATAAGGTAGCATTTGCTCCGATTGCTGCACCATCCATTACGTGTGGGCCATCAAGTCCGCCGATACGGCTTGGAGGATACCGGTCGTTTGTGAGGATTGCATTTGGTCCTATGAAAACATGATTTCCTATTCGGGTATTTGTCGGTAAATATACCCGGCTCTGGAGGCTTACATCGTTTCCTATGGTCGTGTGACCATCTATCACCGTTGCTGTACCAATGGAAACCCGATCCCCAATACGGGTCTCTTCGCGGATCACCACGTTATGACCTGTCTGAAAAAAATCACCTGTGATCACATCGCAATAGAGGATCGTACCTGAGCGGATCACCGAATTTTTCCCGATTGTAGTTCCGGTAAAACCGGTTTTCTGTATATTGTCCCGTGAAGGAAAACCAAGGGTCACCGGTTCGAATATCTGTGCATCAGGGCCAAGACAATTAATTCCATATTCAATCATTCAACGGTCACGCTCTTTGCAAGATTTCTGGGTTTATCAATATCCCGTCCCAATGCTACCGCTGTGTAATAAGCGAGCAGCTGGAGCACAACAAGGCTGGTGAGCACCTGAACAAAGGGGATAGTGCGGGGAATCGGGATAAAAATATCTACAATATCCGGAAGTTCAATATCCCCTTCGCTTCCAATGGCAATCACCGGGGCACCTCGTGCCTTCATTTCCTTTATGTTGGTGATCATCACCCCATACGTATCCCCAGGGGTGCAGAGTGCAATGACCGGTGTTTCTAATGAAAGCAGGGCAAACGGGCCGTGTTTGAGTTCACCTGCTGCATATCCCTCGGCATGTATGTAAGAGATCTCCTTCATCTTCAATGCCCCTTCAAGTGCAACAGCATAGAACGGACCCCGACCCACATAAAAAATGTCTTTTGCCCCTTTACAAACTGAGACCGCATCAGTAAGATCGATCAGCAGAATCTCCTCAATCGCCTGATGGGCATGCAGGAGCATGTCATTGCACTTCGTGCCTGAAATATTGTTGACGATCTGCATCAGCACAGCAAGCTGGGCGATAAATGATTTTGTTGCAGCTACGCTGATCTCAGGTCCTGCCCGCATGAATATGGTTGTATCGGCAAGCCGGCTCACACTGCTTCCTAAAATATTTGTGATTGCAAGGGTTTTGCAGTTGTGTGTCTTTGCCTGTTTAAGCGCAGTGAGCGTATCGGCAGTCTCACCGGACTGGGTGATACCGATAACTAGCCCTTCGATCGGAGGAGGATAATATTTGAACTCTGATGCAAATTCAAGACGGACTGGGACCCTGCAGGATTCCTCAAGGAGATACTTGAAGATAAGCCCTGCGTGATATGAGGAGCCACATGCCACAACGGTAACTGATATGGGATGGCGGACAAACTCCGAAACGGTCTCTGAATTTACTGCACGGATGGTATTATAGAATGACTGTGGCTGCTCGTAGATCTCTTTGAGCATATAATGCGCAAACCCGCCTTTTTTAACATCCTCAAGTGACCAGTCGATAAGTTCCAGCGGTCGTTTTACAACCGTACCCTTGTTAAATATTGTCACATCCTCTCGGCTTATGGCGGCAACATCTCCATCTTCAAGAAACATGGCGCGTTCAGTGTGTTCGAGTATAGGTGTCATATCCGATGCAGCAAAGATCTCCCCGTCACCAATTCCAATAACAAGTGGACTTGCGTTTCTTGCCACGATCATCCGGTCTTCCTTATCTGCAATGACGAGCAGGGCATAGGATCCTTCAAGTTTTAGGACGACAGTCTGGACTGCAAGGAGTAGGTCTTTTTTCTTTCCATATTCCTCCTCTATCAGATGAATGACAACTTCTGTATCCGTGTCCGAACGAAACGTATGCCCACTGGCTTTGAGTTGTCTTTTTAATTCTGCATAATTTTCAATGATCCCATTGTGGACAACGGCGATCGTTCCTGAACAGTCCATATGGGGATGTGCGTTTGCATCATTTGGAATACCATGGGTTGCCCATCGCGTGTGACCTATGCCGATATTTCCTTTTAACCGTATAGCCGATCCAGCATTTTCAGATATTCTTCCCTTGTGTTTATCGAATTCCAGGGTCTTTCCGATTGTTGCAACTCCGAATGAATCGTATCCCCGGTATTCGAGTTTTTTCAATCCTTCAACGATCAGGGGTGCTGCCTCTCGCCTGCCAACATACCCGACAATACCGCACACGTTACATCACCGCAGAGCCGTCCGGAATATTCCGGGATTTCAGACAGCCCTGTTCCTCAATCGTTACATTGTTTCCGATAATGCAGTTGTGATAAAGGGAAAACGAACCACCTTTCACATTATCTCCAAAGATTGCTCCAAATTCCGATTTGGTTACACAACCTTCAATCTCTAAAAGACCATTCGCCGTGGTTGCAGAGGTATGATCCGCAAGAGTACACCGCTCCCCCAGTACAGTATCCTTGATCAGGGAATGTGATCCAATCACGGAATCGTCCATAATTAAAGTATTTCCAATGTATGTGAATGGTTCAATCGTGACTCGTGAACCGATGCTCGTGTTGGGTAGTATGCAATTGTTCGGACCTATGGTGCAATCATTTCCTATAATAACTGGCCCGGTGATGATGGTATTGGGACCTATTGTTGTGCCCTTCCCGATTTTTACAGCACCCTGAATGATGGTCTGCCGGCTTATAGTTCCATCCC
>Ga0194039_1001975_pt1 | contig 10658 bp, 8 predicted proteins | sample JunL228m_MetaG_FD_148679 | JGI IMG/M metagenome (GOLD analysis project Ga0194039, IMG submission 148679) | Anoxic zone freshwater microbial communities from boreal shield lake in IISD Experimental Lakes Area, Ontario, Canada - Jun2016-L227-8m | ecosystem: Environmental > Aquatic > Freshwater >...
TCAAATACAGACTTCACTGCCAGAGTACTTGACTCCATGCTGGAATTGCAGCGCCTGGCCAAACCTGAAAACTGGGAAGTTTTGCGCCCTTATGCCGAGAAGCTACTCGGGCACGAACTGAAGAATACCAACGATGATGCCATCATCTCGGGGTACCGCAAGGAGCTTGTTGAGATCTTCGAAAAAGAGAGAGATCAATCTTCAGAAGTCCTGGCAAAAGCTAAAGAGCTTTTCTCTCTTCTAGCCGCGAATAACCCCTATGAGAAAGAGGTAGAGCAGGCGGCTGCCTTCTTTGCCAACGATCTTCGCGGCGGCAAGGACATCGAGGCTGTGCTCTATGCCTTAGACCAGGCCTTTGGATACAGAGTCTTCCAGCAGATCAGCCCGGACCAAAGAGAGATAGATGATCTGGCCAATCGGCTGGACAACTACCATAAAATAAGGAGATTCCTCGAATTCGAGAGGGAGCTGGAGACCATGCATACATACTGCAACTACACTATCCCGGACCAGCAGGAACTGTCATCCCTCCGCGAGATGCAAAAGGCTCTATCCTCGAAAATGAACAATCTGCAGCACTATATCGATTCGGAAGTGAAACTCAGCTCAGAACTGATCGGCAAGAATCCTCCACAGGCAGGAGAGTCCGGGACGCTGTGGTCCCTCATCCACGAGTACACCATCAAGTATGCTACCATGCACGACAACGTCCTGGTGAGGATCGACGAGAACCGTCGCATGATCCGGGAGATACTTCAGAGCAATGAGATGAAAGCCCTTGGTGTCCTAGAAAAGATCAACGCAATTCAACAGAACGATTCCGTGGAAATCAAAGCAAGGCTCCAGAAACTATATGAGGAAATCTTCTTCTGTCCCGAACAATCCCGGTCGTCTATTGATAAAGATCTGAAGGTCAAGCCGGAACACGGTTGCGCCCTCTCCTTTGGTAGCGCATCCAAGCATCTTGACTTCGCTTCTCAGAAGTCTGAAGAGGCTCAGAGGATCTTCGATGATGCCATCAACAAGAAGATGGAGTTCTTCTTAATCCCTGGAATTAAAGAGAGGCTGAGGCAAGGAGAGAACGAGCCTGAAATCGCAGCCCTGCTAAAATGCCAGAGCCCGAGCGAAGTTAGGTCTTACCTGACAGAAAGCAGCCTCCTAGATCCAACCTTAGTAGACAAGATAAACAAGTATCTGTTGAGAGTTTTTGTCAAATCGGTACGCATCTCGGACTTCAAGCCGATCACCAGGACAATCGAGCGAAATCAGATCGACGGCCTGGTCTCTGCCTTCAAGAAGTTCCTGGAGGAGCAGTTTGAAGACGATGATCCCGATTCAAGGCAGATGCTCCAGTTGGAATGAGGTGGCAACATGCTGAAAGATTGGGTCTTATCAAAGCTTGAAGATGTAAAGGATAGTCCTCGGGTTCTTGTAAGCGACCCCTTGCAGCTCCTCAAGCCTGACAGCGTCATCAATGAGTTTGCCACAAGTAATGGTTTCACCGCAATACCTGCCTCTACTAACCTTGTCTTCCGCGAGCTTTATGATGCGGCCAGTTCTGATCCGGAAACGCCGAAGATACTTCTCATTGATCGAACTCCAGAGTCTCGGAGGGCTAGGTCAGCGATAAACAAGGCTCCTCCTCTCTTCTATCCGGATTTCCTGGCCAAAACACCCCAGGAGGCCAGGATACGACTGGATCTTCGTCAGTTCCTGAAAGAGAAAACCGGGGACCCAAACTGGCCTGCAGAAGCTAATGAATCCCGCTATGCGAGGTTGATCGTCAAGAACATCGAAGGAACGCTGCGCGCTCATTCCAACCTCCGGACTGCAGACGAAAGACGTTTCACAGATCATGACTTCAAGACCATTGTCGCCTTCGCAACCCTCGGCGTGCCCGAAAAAGCCTTTAAAAAGCTCGATTCAAGGGACCTCTGGACGATAGGACTTTTAAAGCATGAAGAGCTGAGGGTGCTCGAATATTTGGCTGCGGATATTATCAAGCCCATCAAGGACCAGTTCTCGCAAGCAGAACCTCCCTTCTGCTGGTTTGGCGATCATGATCCAGAGAGGGTCATCAGAGCTTTTTATCTGTCTGCCATCCTGGCCCAGCACTTCGACAACTGGCAGCTAATGCTCGCCAACATCGACCCGTTGTTGAAACCATTATCCAACATAAAACTGGAGGTCCTGAAAGAGGCAGCTCCAAAGCTGGTTGAGCTGGATTTCCTACAGGCCGACTCTGACTTGAGCGACTTGGAGGAATCTCTCTCTCAGGAGTCCCTGAAACTCCTGCTCATCGACCAGATGAAGATAATGGATGCTAAGAATTTTGCCTCTGTGATTGAGAAGGAAGAATATTCAACTTTTCTCAGATCTCTGGCACTTCTTGCGGCTCTTGAGGATCTTCTCACAAGTGAAGCGAGCCCGACCGAGCATAGAAAGATCAATGAAGTAATCTTTGGTGGTCATAAAGGTGCCAGGTTTGTAGATCTTCGGGAATCGAGCTCCTGGTCAAATCTCAAAACGGCATACCATCTGGCCTATGAGATCCGCCGGCTTAGAAGCTCTCTCTTCGAAGCTCTCCGTAAGATGCGGGTTACCAAGGATGATTTCGCTTTCGAGTTTTTCCGCGATCTCTGGAACAAGAAGGAGATCAATCGACTTGAATACAATCTCTCCCGCTTGGCAAGGCTGGCAGAAGGCCAGAAGCTCTTGCCCTGTTCCAGCGATAGGCTGCCAAAGGTATTCCTGGAATCTCTTGATCACATAAAGCAGCGGATACAAGAGGTCACGGAGAAGACAAATGATCTGCTGGACGAAATCAACCTTCGCTTCCAGGAGATGGTCAAGAAACAGTATCCTTCATGGATCGAAAAGGATGGCGATGTAATCCTGACCAGCCAGATCCTGAGAAGGTGTATCAAACCCCATTGGGACCCTGAGAAAGAGAAGGCAGTCCTGTTTATCTTCGACGGCATGCGATATGATATCTGGGATGAGCTCTTTCGTCCCATGCTGATGGGACGCATGGATTTGATCAAGGACTATCCAGCATCCTCGCTTCTGCCATCCGAAACCCATATCACAAGAAAAGCGATCAGTGCTGGAGCCAATCCGGATGAGTTTGATTCTCGTCGTGGTGAAGATGATCTTTTAAAAGAGGCGCTGGCACGCGAGTTTCGCTATGCTGGCCAAGTTGATGTGGTAAATCCCGATGGAGCCGGCACTGGCGAAACCGTGCACTATCGAGCCGGGAACCTCGATGTTTACATATTCGAACTCTGTGATAAGGAGTTGCACAAGATCAAGATGAAAGAGCTCTCCGATGGCAGACTCATTCCATCAAGGCCGATAGCTTTCATTTATACGCAGCTCATCAAAGACATATTGAAGAACGAAGTTATGGAGATTGTCCGCGGCCTTTCGCCCGGGACGAAAGTATTCATAACCGCAGATCACGGCTTCGTTCAGGTGGGCCGTGAGCCGATATGGTTCAATGAAGAGGATTTGAATGACGAGTACGACTGCTCCTATTTGAACTGCCGGCTAAAGCAATCTCTTCTCTTCTCAAGGATTCCTGACCGGATCAAGGAGAACATGATAAGTTTCACCCCATCTCAGCTTCGAATGCCCAGCAAAGAGGTTATCATTTCAGACCGAAGAACGAACACTAAGATAACCAAAACATATCAATCGATCGTGTTCCCTAAAATCAGATATTATTTTAGCAGAAAGGGGGGTCATAAGCCTGATGCCTTTACTCATGGGGGAATCTCTATTCAGGAGATGATGATTCCCATGTGTGTCCTGCAGGTCAAACAGCCCGATGCCGGTGAGCTGAAAATTGAACTGCATGGACCCAAAGAGGCTGTCGAGGGTGAAGAGGTTGAATTAGGCATAATTCTGAGCCGTCCTGATGATCGCGAATCGGCTCAGGACCTGCGTGTTGACATTGAGGCCAGCTACAACTGTGGCCAAGATGAAATGGCATTACCCCTAAAAGTGGCTTATTTGTCTGCCTTGTCTGAGAAAGTGGTCTTTTATCGATTTGTCCCAGACATGACTAAATTGCCACCCTCAGAACGACTCAAAGAGGATATAAAAGTCATTATAATTGTAACTGTAAACTACAAAGAAGGCCGCAGAGCGGCACGTAGGTCACTATCCCATGAGTTCTGGGTCAGGATCAACTCCGAGAAGATCATTAGGCGCATGGGCAACTTGGGCAGCATCCTGGGACTGACTCCAAGAGGCATGAGGTAACTAAGCATGAAAAAGCTATGCGATAAATCGTGGGTAGGAGATGGAGTGCTGTGAATACAAAGCTCAAAGAGGTTTTCAAAGGCAAGGTCGTCAATAAGGCTCACACCCTTAACACAGGCGTTGACGAATTCCCACGATATGTTCTGGAGTACCTCATCGACAATTTCTGCTCAGAAGAGACTTTCTACGCAGATATGGGCAAAGTTATTCTTCGTTTGAAGGAAAATTTTGTCCATGGTGCTGAGGCGGAGAAGATACGCCATTTCATAAGAGAGAACCGCCATCATACTCTAATCGCTAACATGGAAGCCCGGTTGGTCGAGACAGAGGATAAGTACTGGGCGTCTATCTCTGCCATAAACGAGAGCTTCGTTAACATTCCAGAAAGCATTGTCAATCAGTATCCCATGCTCTTATCTGGGGGCATGTGGGGAACCCTCGAACTGACCTACGATGAGACCGAGATCCATAACAAGAAAATCCGTCCCTTCAAGATCGTTGAGTTCACTCCGTTCCAGGTCAGCGTCATAAATCAGCAAGAGTACATCGATAAGCGTTCCAGATTCGCGACGGATGAGTGGGTAGACGTCCTGATAAACTCATGTGGTTTGAATCCGGATAAGTTGACCCGTAGGCAGAAGCTTCTCTACCTATGCAGATGCATCCCCCTGGTCGAGACAAATGTGAATCTTATTGAGCTAGGGCCGCGCGAGACAGGAAAGACCTATCTCTACAGGAACATCTCTTATTACGCCCATGTTCTATCGGGCGGCAAGGCTACTCCTTCCCAGCTCTTTATCAACCTCAACACCGGCAAGATCGGGGTTGTAGGGACAAGGGATTGCGTCGTTTTTGACGAGATAGCCAATACGGACTTCACGGATACCAAGTCTTTCGTAAGCATCATGCAGGCCTACATGCAGGACGCCAAGTTCAGCCGCGGAAAGAAAGAGATACTGGCCTTCGGCAGCCTGGTGTTCGTTGGGAATCTGGATGTCCAGGGCAATCTTCCCCATGAAAAGTACTATCATCTCTTCGAGCCACTCCCGGACTTTCTTCAGGTCACCGCCTTTCTGGATAGGATTCATGGTTATTTGCCCGGCTGGGAGATCCCCAAGTTGACACCAGAGAGCTATGCCAAAGACTATGGTTTTATCACGGACTACTTCTGCGAGATCATGCATGAACTCAGGCGAACGGATCCGATGAACGCTGTGAGATCCCGCTTCGAGCTTGTAGATAGAGGTGGAACTGGTAGAGGAGTCTCTGGCCGAGATCAGCGTGCAATAATGAAGCTGGCATCCGGACTTATGAAGCTCATTTATCCTGATGGCAAAGTAACTGACGGAGAACTGGAAGAGCTTCTCACTATCGCATGTGAGCTTCGTCAACGGGTTCGTGAGCAGCTCCACCTGATTGCCGCAGGAGAATACGAGCGCATAAATTTAGGGGCGAAGATCCTTTCTACGGGCAAAGTGGTCACACCCGAGCTACCGGACGCTAATAGAATTCAGAAAGTTGCGTTGCCTCTACAACCCTCTGTGGGAGAAGTCATCGGTTTGGCAGTTGCGGGCGACCATGGTTGCATACTGCTCTTTGAGATGCAGGCAACAAAGGGCACCGGCCGTATCGTTCCCCTTGGTTCCATTCAGCGGGTAATGAGGGAGAGCATCGAAGCTGGAGCCCAGTATATAAAAGCCAAACATCAAGTGCTAGGGATTACTGAGGAGTGGCGTAGCAGTTTTGATGTCGCGGTGCTGGCAACGTTTATGGGCATTCCCAAAGAAGGGCCTTCTGCTGGAGTCACCCTTGTAACAGGTATAGTCTCCGCATTGAAAGGCATTCCCATAAGAAATGATCTGGCAATGACAGGCGAGATCACTATCATGGGCAAGGTCCTTCCAGTGGGGGGCATTCAAGAGAAGGTGAGAGCTGCATATGATGCGGGAATTAAAGAAGTGCTTCTGCCGGAGGACAATTTGAGAGATGCCCAAAGCCTTCCGTCGTATATTCTCGATGCGATTAAAATAACTCCTGTAAAGAGCATTGAAGAAGTATTAGCGCATGCACTATTGCCAAGGCAATGCTGATGCTGCTCAGCGAGAGGGGAGTGCCTCTGGACTATACAACCGATGATGCTAAAAAGGATCTCCACACGCTGAAAGTTGAGCTGGGTTTATAATCATCGCTGCCAGCTCCTCACTAATATCGTTAGCAGCGCTATAAAATATAAGGTAAGTGAAAAGCCCATGTCCACGGCAAAGCTTGATGAAAAGGGCAGGATCGTGCTCCCCGCCGATTTGATAGCCAGGCTTAAAATGAGCCCAGGCGACGAGTTTGTCATAGGCGAAGCCACAAGCGACTCGATACTTCTGAAGAAGAGGGACCTGCGAACCACATTGGAAGGCGTTATAAAAGAGGCCGAGAAAGTGGATCTCGATAAGATTGAGAGGGATGTCGAGGAAGAGGGCAACAGGATCGCACGAGAGAGGTATGGAAAGCGCTCTTTAGCAGTGGACCTCTACCGGGAAGGCAGGCTCTCCCTGGGCAAGGCAGCGGAGCTGGCCGGGGCCAGGAGCAAGTGGGAGATGCTGATGCTGCTCAGCGAGAGGGGAGTTCCTCTGGACTACACAGTCGATGATGCCGAAAGGGATCTCCAGACGCTTGAATCTGTTCTGGGAAGATAATTGCCATTCCATGCCCTCCTACCGTAAGGTTAAGATCGCTGAGAATGGCATGCTTTTCTTGCTGACCGGTTATCATAATATTAGGAACCTATCGGAGCAGCAGGTCGAATTCATGCGTGGAAAAATTGCCTCAGGTCTCGGTCAGGGTCAGTACTTCATCTCCCGAGAGGGCTACAGCCGCCAGTTCCTGGAGCACTTAGGCTTCGTCCCCTTCCCCGGCACCCTGAACGTGCGGCTGGAAGAGCCCTTCCCAGCGGAGAAGCCAGCGATCCGGATCGAGGGCTTTGCCGAAGAGGGCAAGAGCTTTGGCGAGTGCAAGTGCTACCGCATCAAACTGAACGGGATCGAAGCCGTTGTGGTCCGGCCCGAGAAGAGCCGCTATCCGCCGGAGCTGATCGAGATCGTAGCGCCCGTGCAGCTGCGCCGAGCGCTGGGGCTGGAAGACGGCGATCCTGTTGAGGTAATATTATTATGATAAGAGAACGTGGTGCAACTTTTCAGATAATCTAAAACACTGAGGCATTCAAGTTCTCTGAGTCGTCTTTCTCTGTTCGTCCTTTAATGATTGAGTGTCGATCTTCCATCCTTTTAAAAGGCCAAAGAGGCTCTTTTTCGTTAGTTCAATGTCTACCACCTCTCCCTCCACCAGGTCCAGCTTATCAAGAGGCCTCAGAACATTGTTTTCATATCTTGCCTTCACAATCATCCCATCACCAGTGTAGTGGCCTCTCAAGTTTAAATAATTAGCCTGGAAACGTTATCAAGCGGATAGCCAGTATAGCCAAGCCTAATTTAAGCCATGATTTTGAGTGGACAATGTGCCTTGCCTTTGTGAACGTCTGACCGTTCTTCGCGCCCGTCGAGGCTTCGCGTGAGATTCAACCGGGTCCGGTTTCACGCGAAGGCGCGAAGCCGCGAAGTAAAAACATTAGTTTATTTCGGCCTCGCTGTACTAGAGACCGACCCGCCCCCCCGCGTCCGCGCGCGTGGCCCCGGATTCTCGATGCATATGGGTTTCGAAAAAGAAATGGCGGCGGCGCACCCGCGCTGCAAGCTGCTGCATATCCAGGGCGCCGCCGCATCTTTGACTTTGAACTCAGTTCAGTCACTTGCTTTTTCTACTCAGCTGTTCCCTTCATCACTCCATATTTCTCGCCCATGAGAATGTGAACATTAGGCGTCGCCGTCATTTCAAATCCTGCCTGTTTCTGGAAGAGCATAACGAAATCGGACCCTCCGAACAGGAAATTGCCGAGCATGTCGCCCTTCTCATGAGCGGATCCCACAACCACGCCCTTCTCGAAGTTGACGGAAGACACCTGGGCCATACCCATGGGAATAAGTGCCACCAGCCCATATTCTCCCGTATCCATTATTACGTAACCGCGAGTCTGGGAAAACTGCCAGCCAGTCGAGTCGATTGGGTCATACTTCTTTCCTGTGGAATTCCATGTAACCTCTAAAGCCACATTTTGCGTTATGGACCTATTGTCTACAATCTTTCCGCCCACGGCGAAATGATAGCGGTGGTAGTCGTTTACATTCAGGAAGGTGTGAGTGAGCACGCCATTGGCAAAGGCATCCTTGTACTCACTGTCATTGCCAAGCAGATCCTCTATATTGTAATAGCGCACAAGCTTGATCTGCAATCCGCCATCCACCTGAATGGTTGAGTTGTTATCAATTGCCCACGTTCCCTCGGGGACGGAATCTGCAGGCGAAACAACGACACTCGTGTCGTTTGACGAATTGATGGGCCGCTGATCAGCCGATGCCAGATATCTGGAGAAGAACTGGTTAAAAGTGCTCCAATTAGACGAAGACTCATACCACGGCCCCTGTAAACCATAGATTGGATCGTCATAAAATTGCTGATATGTTTCATTGTTCCATGACTCTTCAGTATCAAGGAACATTCCCCAGGTATCTGCAAAACTGCATAGCCACATGGAGAAAGGTTCGTAGTACTGAATTGTATTGTCGAACAGACCCTTGTTTTCTAATTCCGGCAGGGGCTGGTCAACCAGATAATAGAAGTAGCAGATGCTTTGCAGTATTTGGTCGCGTGTCAGATTGGCCGGATCATCAAGTACATCTTGCGGGATAAGCTCAGATGCACTGTCTATGAAATCATAGTAATCAGATAAGTTCTGCACGGGATTTGTCTGACGATTGGGATTTATCTCTTTAGCTTTTGCAATAGATTCATCCAACATCGTCCCGATTTCCGGATTTGTTTCTATTAATTTTATGAGATCTTTAGTTATCGCCTTATGACTATCCTCTCCCATAGCGGCTGTGCTTATGGCGAGGATCGATGCTGCTAATACCATTATTGTTAGGTAAAGCTTTGTCTGAGAAACAATTCTTTTCACTTGCCTCATCTCCTAAAATGCTGCCATCTCATCATCTGAGCGATGCGTTAAGTGCTGATTATATTTCTGACAGTTTTGTAGTTTCGCATTACAATCATATTTAGTTTACCCCCAGGTTGAAACGGTATTTGAGGTAACATGACATGTGCATATCTAAGGCGCTGGAAATATATCCCATCTGCAATTCACAGTAGATCAGTGATTGCTTTGCAAAGGTCCTTTTCCATCCCGTCCCTGGTGCGTTCTTCTGCTATGCTGGCCTGTATGCTGCTGCTATTCCTTCCCTATTCTGGGGCAGCTCAAGATAGTGCTGCCTACTGGTTGGAAAATGGCCAGGCTTCTCTCTTAAACGGCAGCTTTCCGCTAGCCATCGAAAGCTTTGACCGGGTCATAAAGATCGATCCGGAGAATGCATCTGCCTGGGGCGGCAAAGGCACTGCCCTCTCCCGGCTGGGCCGTTACAAGATGGCCGAGCTGTGCTTCAATTATGCCCTGGGAAAAGATGACAAAAATGCCCAGCTCTGGCTGGAGGACGGCAGGGCCAAAGAGCTGGCCGGTGAGTGGGGCGAAGCCCGGCAGAGCTACGAGCGGGCCCTGGGCTTGCAGGCAAACCTGGCCGAGGCGTGGCTTGGCAAGGCCAATGCATCTCTTGCCCTGGAAAGCTATGATGAGGCACTGCAAAGCTTCAAGAACGCCTCCCTTTACGGCAGGACAGATGCCGGCAAGGCGGGCCAGGTTAGAGTGCTGCTGGCTCACAGTTCGGCTCTTTTGAAGGAAGGCAAATTTGAGGCGGCTTATAATAGTAGCAATGCGGCTCTTGCCATTGATCCTCAAAATATCCGGGCGCTGATGCTAAAGGGAGACGCTTTGAACAGGCTGGGCCGATTTGAGGCGGCTCTGGCCTGCTATGACGAGATCCTGGCCGGCAGTTCATCTGATGAGATGGGCAAGGAGGAAAAGGTGGGCAAGGAGGGCAAGGCCCTGGCTCTGGCAGGCCTGGGCGAAAAAGCGCTGGCCGCTGGAAACGTCTCCCAGGCACTTGAAAATTTCAGGGAAGCCTCCCGCTTTGCACCGCAAAACGATGTGGCAGTGTCCGGTTTGGTCAGGGCTCTGACTGTCAAAGGTGATCAGCTTTTGCGCGACGGTCTCTTCTCAGAGGCTCTCAAGAGTTACGAAACCGCCCTTGTCCTTTTACCTTTGGACCCGGGCGCACTGGCCGGAAAAGAGAAGGCATCAGCTGAACGTACCGTCAGTATGGAGAAGGTCGAATCGGGGAACGCTTCCCTGCAAAATGTTGGGCAGAACTCAGAATTCTCCCATTATTTTGAGC
>Ga0194039_1001976_pt1 | contig 10651 bp, 10 predicted proteins | sample JunL228m_MetaG_FD_148679 | JGI IMG/M metagenome (GOLD analysis project Ga0194039, IMG submission 148679) | Anoxic zone freshwater microbial communities from boreal shield lake in IISD Experimental Lakes Area, Ontario, Canada - Jun2016-L227-8m | ecosystem: Environmental > Aquatic > Freshwater >...
CAAAGACTGCGTTAGCAACCTGTGAGTGGTTAGGGAATGCAACCCACTGGCCATCAATCAAAGCAACGCGAACGCCACCGATTGGACCTGAGAATGGCAAGCCAGCAAGCTGTGTTGACATCGATGCAGCGTTAATAGCAATGACGTCATACATGTGGTCTGGATCGAGTGCCATTACAGTCACAACGATCTGAACTTCATTGCGAAGTCCCTTAACAAATGATGGACGCAATGGACGATCGATTAAGCGGCAGGTAAGAATCGCATCCTCTGATGGACGACCTTCACGACGGAAGAATGATCCTGGAATACGACCAACTGCATACATCTTCTCTTCAACATCAACCGTTAAAGGAAAGAAATCAAATTGATCCTTTGGCGTCTTTGATGCAGTAGTTGCTGAGAAAATCATTGTCTGATCATCTAGAAATACTGCTGCAGCTCCTGCTGCTTGACGCGCTAGGCGTCCTGTTTCAAAACGAATCTCTCGTTTTCCGAACTTTCCGTTATCGATTACTGCAACGGCTGATTGAACCTCTTGACCCTCCATGGGTCCTCCTTTAGTTATGTCGAGATAGCTGCATGCAACTATCTCGGTTTCGGGCCACCTCACCGAGTGAAAACAATGAATCTCCGATCGAAGTTCACGCACGCCAACATAGGGCTCTTGCGGAAACCACTACCGAGGACCATTGATCCTCTGGTGGGTAGGTGTTACTTATTTATTTAGCGGCGAATACCGAGCTTTTCGATAATCGCACGGTAGCGATTGATATCTGTCTTTGCGAGGTACTGAAGAATTCGACGACGACGTCCAACTAGTAACAAAAGGCCACGACGGTTGTGGTGGTCATGTGGGTTGGTCTTTAAGTGTGTGGTGATTTCTTCAATGCGCTTGGATAGCAAAGCGACCTGAGTCTCAGGACTTCCCGTATCAGTAGGAGTCGATCCGTACTCTGCGACGATTGCTGCTGTTGCTTCTGGTGTTAGTGCCATTTGGTAGTGCTCCTATTTTTCTGATGATCACGGGGCTTTCCGGTGTACCTCACGGAAAATCGCTTTCTCGTTGGATGCATAGGCTACCAGCGGCCTTAAGGATACGTGAAATCGAGGCCAAATCGAGGCTAAATAGCGCCCCCCTCAATTTTCTTCAGCATCCCAATTACAACCAGACGAGTTTTCTCTTGAATCACTTCTTGATGGTGAAAGCCTCCATAAAGCTCTTCAATCTCAGAGATAGATGTAATGCCGCATATCATTATAAGCCCCTCGATATCTGGGCGATCTCGAAATCCGCGATCGGCTCGCAATTTCATTGCCAGTAAGAGTTCGGCAGTAGCAATCCGAACAAGTACGCCTCCCACGCGATATAGATCCACCCATTGGGCCTCTGTTTCGAAAGGTACGTATGCCTTTGCTGCGTCGTTAATCCAGTTCTTATCAAGATTTTCATGTACCGCTATTTCGGCAATAATCTCTGAAATTCTCAAGTCAGTTGGCAGAAGGGCGTCAATATCTGTTGTTGCTTCTCGATCATGTAGGTAGGACAAACTAAGTGCGGCACCGCCTACAAGAGAGATGGTTCCGGAAATCCTTGCCTCATTAACCCGCGAGGCAAAAAGGCGTACTAGACGCTCTAGCTCTACTTTGTCGAAAAGCACTGCCACTATGTACTCACCAACTCCGATTTATTGATTAGGACATTGTGACGAAGAAATGCTCTAGGCGTTTTCTTCAAAATACTGTCCACAGAAGTGACATATGGATCAACAATCCACCGCGTCTTTAACTTCCGATTGGCTTCCATGATCCAAGCCGGTAAAGGCAGGGAATGCAAAGATAAATGAAATTCCACGAGCCCAGCCAGTAGAGCGTCATATCGCGAATCACCTGTCAAGGGCGGTGGTGCAATTGAAAGAGCTAGACATATCTCAGGCGCCACAGAGGTCAGATTGTCATTTAATTGAATAATTAAACGAAAAGCTTTAGCTTCCTTACCTTCTGCTAACGCACGGGTAATGCTTAATGAAAACTGCGCAACCGAAGGCTTATTAGTGGGCAGCGCAATAAGTGAATAGCCTAAAGTGGAAAGACATTGTTCAATTGTAGATAAACCTGGATCAGTAATCCCATTTTCTATCGAAGAAATGTTTGCTTGAAAGGTTTTGCTACGTCGGGCTAGCTCAGATTGCGACATACCTTTGGACTTACGGATTGCTTGCAATATGTCTGTACTCATTTTGCCTCCTATAGTGAATTCACTATAGCACCAAATTTAATCAGAGCTCCGTTAACTCGCGGGCTTTTGCGCAGTCCTTGGCCATCTGAACGAGTAATGGCTCAAGGCCATCAAAGGTCAACGTATCTCGAAGTCGCCATCCAAATTCAATTGTGGCGCGCTTTGTATAGAGATCTAAACCAACTTGATCTAAGGCATACGCCTCGACTTGACGACCGCGAACTCCAGCAAAAGTTGGATTAGTTCCAATTGAGATCGCAGCGGGCCAGCGATCGATTCCGACAGATAGCCAGCCGGCATAGACACCATCGGCTGGAATTGTTTGATGTTCCAAATCGCCCAAGTTAGCCGTTGGGTAGCCAATTTCACGTCCACGTTTTTCGCCATGAACAACGATTCCATCCAAGCGATGTGGACGCGTTAAAAGCTCACGGGCCTTTTCTACGTTGCCCTCAACGATAAGTTTTCTAATACGCGTCGATGAAACTACTTCACCATCGGCTGGCGCTAAGTCTAAAACAATGGTTTCGAACTCGGTATGAGCTTTTAAAGTTTCAACGGTGCCCGCGGCCTTATGCCCGTAAGTAAAGTTTTTGCCGACCACGACTTTTGTCGCACTCAACTGCGCAACGAGAATCTTGTTCACGAAATCCTCGGGGCTCATTGCCGCGAACTCGGGTGTAAATCGCATCACGGCAACTTGATCTGCGTTGTGAATCTTTAGTAGTTCAATGCGATCGGTAAGAACTGTCAATAACGTTGGTGCGCGATCGGGCGCATAGACGCTGGCTGGATGAGGATCAAAAGTTAGGGCGATTATATTTTCACCGGCGGCGATTACTTTTGCGCGATTGAGTACCTCTTGGTGGCCCTTATGGACACCATCAAAGACTCCAATTACAACTACGCTCATTGGATGATTATTACCTAGTTAGTTCGCCGCAGCGAACACAGCTATAGGTTTAGCAAGGCCATCTTTATTGGCTAGCAGTGCAATCAGTTGATTATCGCTACTCATCCCCGCATAAATTCCATCCGTTGGATTGGGCGAAAGCGGGCGACCGAAAGATAGCTCTTGGCGCTCGTCTAGAGCTAACTCACGAGGCGCAAAGGTTGTACGCGCGACATCGGCCAAAGGTAGAGCTGTGAATTCATTATTCTTTAATTGAGTCAGAGTCACTGCTCGATCTAAAGCAAAGCCTGCGACTCGACTGCGGCGCAGTGACGATAAATGTCCACCAACTCCAAGGGCGCTACCGCAATCGCGTGCTATTGATCGGATGTAGGTTCCGGCAGAGCAGGTAACTTCGATGTCGACTTCAATCGTTACCCCTAAGTGTCGAATCTCCAGAATATCTAACTGGCTAATGGTGACTTGGCGGGCAGTGAGTTCGACTACTTCTCCAGCTCGGACTCGATCGTAGGCGCGTTCGCCATCTACTTTCACGGCCGATACCGAACTCGGACGTTGCATAATCGTTCCACGCATCTTTGCTAACTCGGTTTCAATCTGCGCATCGGCAATTTTTGAAACATCACCCTGCGAAATGATTTCGCCTTCTTTGTCATCTGTCACCGTTGATATACCTAAAACCATTGTCGCTTGATACGTCTTATCGCCATCGGTGATGTATTGAAGGAGGCGGGTTCCATTATTAAAACCTAAAACTAAAATACCTGTCGCCATTGGATCTAAAGTGCCTGCATGACCAACTTTTCGAGTTCCCAGGGCGCGACGAGCAATTGCCACAACATCATGGCTTGTCATTCCTGGCTCTTTATCTACAACCAGAAAGCCGTGCTCGATGATTACTCCGACTCGATAATGCGAGGGGCTTTATAGGGATCTTCTCCCCCGGCATATGTAGCGTTCTTGCGAAGCGCTGCAACTTCAGCATCCTGCTCGTGAACGCGTGCAAGTAGAGAATCAAGGGCTTTAGCACTCTCGGGTAGACCATCTTCAAAGAACTCAATCGATGGAGTGATGCGCAAACCGAGTTCGCGGCCAAGGGCTGAACGGATTGCGCCTTTCGCGCTCTCCAGTGCCGCCGCCGTTGATGCACGAGCATCTAAGTCTCCAAGGACAGTATAGAAAACCGATGCCATTTGTAAGTCACCGGTAACGCGCGCATCAGTGACAGTGACAAAGCCGAGACGCGGATCTTTAATCTTCGTCTCTAATATCTGTGCCACTACCACTTTGATGCGGTCTGCAACTTTTAACGTACGATGTGATGGACTCATTTTTTATACTCGCTTTTTCTCGCGCATCTCAAATACTTGAATCGTGTCACCAATGGCGATTTCCTTCATATTGCCAAGGCCAATTCCGCACTCGAAGCCCTCTTTGACTTCAGTTGCATCGTCCTTGAATCGCTTGAGTGAATCGATTGTTAGGTCATCGACGAGGATTTGATCCCCACGCAAAATGCGCGCCTTTGCGTTGCGTCGGATGATTCCATCCTTAACGATAGAGCCCGCAATGTTGCCGGCCTTAGATGATTTGAATATCTCACGAACTTCTGCGTTTCCAAGCACGACCTCTTCGTAGATTGGCTTGAGCAGACCCTTAAGTGAGAGTTCAACATCATCGATTGCCTGATAAATAACGGAGTAGAAGCGAACTTCAACGCCCTCTTGATCGGCAAAGATTGCAGTTTGTGGCTCGGGCTTAACATTGAAGCCGATAACAACTGCAGTTGATGCAGATGCCAACGTGATGTCGCTCTTGGTAATTGCTCCAACGCCACGGTGAATAACGCGAAGATCAACTTCTGCGCCAACATCCAATGCCATAAGAGCCTCTTCCAGAGCTTCAACAGATCCACTTACGTCACCCTTAAGAATTAAATTAAGTGTTGAGACCTTTGACTGCTCCATGAAGTCTTCTAATGAAACCTTCTTGCGTGCCTTAGCGAGTTGAGCATTTCGCTCAGCTGCCTGACGCTTTTCAGCGATCTGACGCGCAGTGCGATCTTCGTCGGCAACTAGGAATGTATCTCCAGCACTTGGTACTGATGTAAATCCAAGAACTTGAACTGGGCGAGATGGTCCGGCAGTTTCAACGTTATCGCCGTTTTCATCGAGCATCGCACGCACGCGGCCAAATGAGCCACCGGCAACGATTGCATCACCGATCTTCAAAGTTCCGCGTTGAACAAGTACGGTTGTAACTGGACCACGACCGCGATCTAAGTGGGCTTCAATTGCCACACCTCGAGCGCTGTCATCGGCAATCGCGCGAAGATCAATTGCAGCATCGGCAGTAAGAAGAATTGATTCAATGAGAGCATCTACGCCAAGACCTGTTTTTGCAGATACGTCAACGAAGATTGTCTCTCCGCCGTACTCCTCAGCGATCAAGTTGTACTCAGTTAGCTGTTGGCGGACCTTGTCGGCATTTGCGCCCTCTTTATCCATCTTGTTAACAGCTACAACGATTGGAACATCTGCGGCTTGAGCATGGTTTAACGCCTCAATTGTCTGAGGCATGATGCCATCATCGGCAGCAACCACTAGAACGGCGATATCAGTTACCTTCGCACCACGTGCACGCATGGCAGTAAACGCCTCGTGACCTGGTGTATCAATAAATGTAATCGCGCGATCATTTCCATTGTGATTGTGGTGAATTTGATAAGCACCAATGTGCTGAGTGATTCCACCGGCTTCAGATTTCATGACTTCACTCTTGCGAATTGCATCCAGCAGTGATGTTTTACCGTGGTCAACGTGACCCATGACAGTAACAACTGGTGGACGCGCAACAAGCTTTTCTGGATCAAGGGCGGCAAGTTCATCGGCTAAATCAATATCAAAGCCTTGAAGCAGTTCGCGATCTTCATCCTCAGGGCTGACGATTTGAATTTCATATCCGAGTTGTGCACCGAGAAGTTCAAAAGTATCGGCATCAACTGATTGCGTAGCTGTAACCATTTCACCTAAGTGAAAGAGTGCGGCAACTAACGCTGCTGGATCTGCACCAATCTTGTCGGCGAAGTCGGCCAATGAAGAGCCGCGACGCATACGGATTGGAGTTTTTCCATCGCCGTGCGGAACAACTGCTCCACCAAGTTGTGGTGCCTGCATATTGTCGAACTCATCGCGAAGTGCTTTACGCGATTTAGCTTTGCGACCCGATTTTTTGCTTGCATTTTTTCCAAACGCACCGCCAGCACCGCCACGTTGAGGTGGACGAGAGCCACCTGGACGAGCTGGTGCGCCAGTAGTTGCCGCGCCTGCTGGGCCATTACTTTTATATGGAGTTCCAGTTGTTGGAGCACCACCAGTGCGTGGAGGAAATCCCGCACCTGCAGGTGGACGCGATCCTGGTGGTCGTGCAGCAAATCCTGGACGAACAGAGCCCGGACGTGCGCCAGCCATTCCTGGACGTGGTGCACCAGTTGGTCGTTGTGGTGGACGCGGAACTGCGCCTGCCGTTGAAAATGGATTGTTGCCCGGACGTGGCGGACGAGGAACTGCAGAAATGCCGGATGAAAATGGATTGTTGCCCGCACGAGGTGCTGGCTTTGGTGCGTCAACGGCTGGTGCATCATCGGCTGCGCGAGTGGCTTCGGCCTTTGCATGCAAATCCGCTTTGTGCGCTTCGGCGCGAACTTGTTCTGCCTTGAGAGCTTCTAAATCAACACCGAGTTCGGCAGCTAACTCCGCGGCCTGCTCAGCAGTTACTTCCTCTTTTGGCTTTGCCGCAGATTTCTTAGCCGCCGCCTTTTTGACAGGCTTTTTTTCCTCAGCAGGTTTTGCATCTGGAAACATCTCGATGAGCTTGCGCACAACTGGCGCTTCTACTGTCGATGATGCCGATTTTACGAATTCACCCATATCTTGGAGTTTTGCAAGAACTTCCTTGCTCTCCATACCGAGTTGCTTTGCTAACTCGTGTACGCGGACCTTTGACACATTTTCCCCTGTCTTGGCCCGCATATAACGCACATGCAAGCCCTAGTTGTACGACCTCATAGTTCTAGCGAGCTCATGTGAGTTTCATATCTTTCATATCCATTTCAGTTGTCTGGCAGGGGGCCATCGTACCTAATGAGGGCCATCTTTACATAATGGGATTGTCGGGATGAATATCTATGCGCCAGCCAGTTAATCGCGCGGCCAAGCGTGCATTTTGTCCATCTTTTCCAATTGCCAACGACAATTGATAGTCCGGAACAATGACTTTGGCGCTCCGCGCGGCTAAATCAGTGATTTCAACAGAGACCACCTTGGACGGGGCTAGAGCGTGGGCGATAAAGGTCGCTGGATCTTCAGACCAATCAACGATATCGATTTTCTCTCCATGGAGTTCATCCATGACGGCGCGTGCACGCGAGCCCATTGGACCAATTAAAGAACCTTTAGGACTTACTCCCGCACGATGGGATTTAACGGCGACTTTAGTGCGGTGTCCGGCTTCGCGCGCAACGGCCATAATTTCTACGATGCGATCATTAATCTCTGGAACTTCAAAGGCAAATAATTGTTTTACTAGCGCTGGGTGAGATCGAGACAACATAATCTCTGGCCCTTTTAAGCCCTGCTTAACTTCAACAACAAAGCATTTGATTCGATCGCCGTGATTGTAAACCTCACCTGGAACTTGTTCCTGTGGAGGTATGCGGCCCTCTGTGCGACCTAAGTTAACGTTAATCATCTTTGGATCTCGTCCTTGCTGGACTACTCCTGAGATTACATCGCCGACATTTCCGGTGAATTCGCCAACAATTGATGCATCATTCGTCTCACGCATCTTTAACTTAATAATCTGGCGCGCAGTAGATGTTGCTACGCGAGAGAAACCTTCTGGTATATCTGGCTCGTCGCCAATTCTCTCTCCAATTTCATTGAACTGTGGAATCAAAATTTGAATTTCACCAGTCTCGCGATCTAATGCCGCGCGTGCATGACGTTTAGCCTCTTCAGTTTGGTTATAAGCGGTGAGTACGCCGATTTCAATCGCCTGAATTAGCTGCTCGAGTGGAATTCCTTTTTCAGTCGTTAGCGCGACTAAAGCACTCATCTCGACATGCATTACTCTTCATCCTTGCGACTAAATTCAACTTCTACATTCGCTCTTTTTATCTCCGCCAAAACAATAATGTGAGTCTTCATGCGGCCTTTAATATTTTCAACGAACGTTGCATCACTCTCACGGAGTTCAGTTAGGCGTGCAGTCAATGAACTTCCATCATTCATCACCATTGAAATTACCCGAGTGACATTCTTTTCCCAGTGGCGACGCTCTGTCAGCGGGCGATCAACGCCAGGGGAAGTTACTTCAAGGGTAAATGCATCGTCAATGAGCTCACTCTCATCGAGAAGCGCTGAAATCAAGCGCGAAACGACTGTGACTTCATCGAGATTGAGGGGCTTTGGGCCATCAACTACGCAGGTCAGAATTCGGTGATTACCTGGGTTAGTGACGAGAACTTGTTCTAAGAAGAAACCCGCATTTTCTACCGCAGGTTTGAGAAGTTCGGTCAATGAGTCTTGAAGCGACATAAGTGGCTACTTTCTTATTAAGTTGTAGCGCTCAGTGTAACTAGAAACTTTGAAAAGTATCAATTCCTACTTTAACAATCAGCGCAACCGTCACGATAAGGAAAACTTTACGCACCAAAGTGGAACCACCGCGGATAGCTAGACGGGAGCCGAGTACCGCCCCCGTTACATTGGCCACTCCGAGGGCTAGACCTATCTGCCAAATAATTGCGCCGTGAACACCAAAGATGAGAATCGCGCCAAGATTAGTTGACACATTGACCACTTTTGCAATCGCCGATGCGGTTATAAAGGCGTAGCCCAAAGATGCAACTAAAACGAGCATCAGAAAAGAACCAGTACCGGGGCCAAAGATTCCATCGTAGAAACCAATAACCGCGCCAGCTGCAATTGCAATTTGAATCCGGCGCATTGAGTGATGTTTGAGAAGTTCAATCTTTCCCAGGTCAGGCTTTAACCACGTATAAATTGCAACAACGATTAATAGAACCAAGACGATAGGTCGCATGCTTGATGTGGGAATTCTGGAGGCAAGGGATGCTCCCGCGGCGGATCCAATAAATGCCGGTAACGCCATCGCGATGAGAACTTTAGGCTCAGGTTTTATTTGGCGACGATAAAGGGAGGCGGCAGTCGCGGTTCCAAAGACCGACGCTAATTTATTTGTGCCGAGAACCGTTACCGTCTCAGTCTTGGGCAGACCGATTAAAAGCGCAGGAAGTTGAATTAATCCCCCACCGCCGGCAATTGAATCTACGAAGCCGGCAAAAAAAGATGCACACAGCAGAAATAACCCAGATGCAATCGTTAGTTGACCCAACTGCTCCGCCTTACTGAAGTAGTGCTGCGATTGAACGTACGGCGTCGCCTATTGGAACTTCACTCTTTTCCCCACTTGCGCGAACACGAACTTCAACATTTCCTTCGGCTAGAGCTTTTCCAACTACGACGATAATGGGATTTCCAATGAGCTCGGCATCTTTAAACTTAACGCCGGCACTTGCATCACGACGATCATCGAGCATGACTGAAATTCCAATAGCCTCTAAATCTGTGCCAAGTGTGAGCGCAGTATCAAAGATAAGCCCATCTTTGCCGGTGGCAACAATGTGCACCTTGGCTGGCGCGATTTCAGCGGGCCAGTTAAGGCCAATCTCATCGCAGGTTTGCTCGGCAATGGCCGCAACTGCGCGTGAGACACCAATGCCGTAGGAACCCATTGTGACAACTTGAGATTTACCGTTTTGATCTAAGACCGTCAAGTTAAGTGCATCGGCATACTTTCGGCCTAGCTGAAAGATATGACCGATTTCAATTGCACGATCGATAAGAATCTCAGTTGCGCACTCTGGGCATGAATCTCCAGCACGTACTTCGGCCGCTTCGACATATGCATCGGGTGTGAAGTCGCGACCATTAACAACAAATCGCGCGTGGCGATCCTTTTTATTAGCGCCGCTTATCCATGAAGTACCTGGTGCGATGCGTGGATCTGCATAGACTGTAATTCCAGATTTTTTCGCATCTTGCGGCCCGATGTAACCCTTTACAAGGCTTGGGTGTTTGGCAAAATCGGCCTCTTCAAAGGTTCGAAGTTCATGGACTCCACCTAAGTTCTCTTGCAGGCGTTTTAAATCAACTTCGCGATCTCCCGGAACAAGTACTGCAATCGCTTTGCCATCGGCAACTAACATAATGTTTTTCAAAGTATCAGCGGCCGTATACCCACTGCCGAATTTCTCGTTCATAACCGCTACCAATGAATCAATCGTTGGCGTATTAGGCGTATCTAACTCTTCTAGGGCTGGAACTCCAGTTGGATCACCGGCTGCAACTTTGGTAATCATCGCTTCAACGTTAGCTGCATAGCCGCACTTCGGACAGAGAACATATGTATCTTCA
>Ga0194039_1001977_pt1 | contig 10650 bp, 6 predicted proteins | sample JunL228m_MetaG_FD_148679 | JGI IMG/M metagenome (GOLD analysis project Ga0194039, IMG submission 148679) | Anoxic zone freshwater microbial communities from boreal shield lake in IISD Experimental Lakes Area, Ontario, Canada - Jun2016-L227-8m | ecosystem: Environmental > Aquatic > Freshwater >...
TCGTTGAAGCATCCGGAATGATTACATGGCTTACATCTGCCGGGACACCTGAAGGGGACCAATTCGTGGAGGTTCCCCATACTGTACTTGATCCACCGGCCCAGGTATAGGTTTCAGCATTGAAATCTCTCAAAGTAAACACTGTTCTCCATTCATGACCGGGGATATTTATGAAATAACTTATTGGGATGTTTGCCAGACCAATATATTTGTTCGTGAAATCGTATGCAGCACGCCCATGCTCATCGGCATCAAAACCTCCCCCGATATCGTAATCCCAGGTAACCATCTTAGATTCTGTATTCACAAAATATGGTGAAATACTACTGGTCAGTTCATTTGAAAGATAGTGAAAATTGGCTGCCACAGTGGAGGTAGACGTGTACCCCCCGGGGATCGTCGGGACGATCTCATAGGTTCGCTTTATTCCATCCTTGATATAATTAAAGCCACTGCCATTCGTTGTGCCCGGTGCCGTATTTCCGATGGTTATTGTCAGGGATATTGCATCGGGCATAGTCCCGGATGTCAGCATTATTGTCGTATACTGGTGTCCGAAAGTATAGGGTGTATTTGCTACGATAGTTCCCCTTTTTACAATTCCCGTAACATCTCCTGTGCCTATGGTTGTGGCATTGGAACCCATGTTAAGTATATAAGAATTAAGATATGAAGAATTAGTAGTTCCCGGGTAACCAGTATAATCGATGGTCATCTCCAGCAGTCCTTTAGTTGTTGATGGGTTGGAGGCAGCAAGGTTAAGTATGCCATTGACTGTAAGGTTGCTGCCGGCAATCACTCCTCCGGCTCCGCTAAGAGTGAGGTTAGTAACCGCCCCGCTAAAAAAGCTTGCAGGCAGGGTTATGGCTGAGGCATTGGCAAAAATCATGGTCGATGAGGCATTGCTGGCATCAATAACCCCTCCGGCACTTGTGGGATTGTTTCCTGATAAAGTAAGGGTATTTGCTCCCACAGTCAATGTTCCTGAAGTCAATGCAAGTGTACCACCTACGCTTACCGAACCTGTTAAAGTTATTCCATTGGCCCGGTTCATGGTCAAATTATTAAGTGTAATGGCAGGAAGGTTTATGCTTGCACCCGAGCCTACAACAGAGATATTAGATGTTGCGCCACCTGTGAGGCTTCCCGATGTTATAACAATGGAGCCGTTAAGAGAAAGAGTGTTGGCCCCGATGGTTAGAGCGCCGTTGGTAAGGGTAAGGGTCTGGGCTACTGTAAGATTTCCGTTCAAAGTCAAGCCTGTGGTGTTGTTTAAGGTAAGACCATCAACAGTATTAGAGAGAAAAATCCCTGTTGGTATACTTTGCGCTGATGATCCGCCAAAAATCACAACCGAAGATGAGGCTGATGCGTCGATATAGGCTGAGCCGGAGAAGGTCAGACTTCCTGTGATGGTTAGCTGATGCCCATTTGTAACAAGATTTTTGCCGCTATTGGCGTTCGCGATGTTCTTCAGGCTGCGATCGGCATCTAGATAACAATGGTTATTAGGAGCAGAGGCAAATGAGATATCCGCTCCGATTGGAGGCACGGCATTACCTGTCCAATTGGAGGCAGTATTGAAGTCGGTACTTGTTCCTCCCTGCCAAACATAGCTGTTACCTTCCAGAGCTCCCATTTTAGGAGGGATACCTCTTGTAACACCAGAATAATCTGTGGTTATCCCAGTACCGGTTGCGGCAGGAAGCACAGCCGAAGCATAATAATCCAGGGCGGCGGTGCCACCTGCATTTGCAAAAGCGGGGTTGATCGCTAAACTATTGTTATCGGGTGCAGTATTCAGTGTGATGCCGGTGAGTGCCCCCATATAGTCATTATACCCGATCGTTAATCCGGTAGTTCCACTGATGGATGCCGCATAATGGGTTCCTCCGCCACCGCGCACATTATCGAGGATGTTATTTCGGTAGTCGCGGGTGGCGGTGTTAAAGGCGCTTCTTAATGCGGCTGTATTCGAAGTACCTGATGTGACTGTTCCTCCGATATATACGGTGTTGAAATAGATATTCCGGGTAAAAGCGGTGTTCCCGGCATCCCAGATTCCATTGATGATATAGCCACTTCCAACCCCGGTTCCCAGGCTCACAATATTGTTCGCACAGGTATAGGCTCCCGAGCTAAGCTCTATGCCTTCAATATCAGAAATTGTACTTGTTGTGCTAAGGGTGAGGCTATGAATAAAATTTCCGGTAATGGTATGAGTTCCGGTCCCCGGACCTGAATAAAATATCCCGGTAATGAAAACCTTGGCAGTCCCTGTTGAGTTTGACAAATTATAAATTGTGTTTCCTGTAATTGTTTGCGTAGTACCAGTAGTTGCAGAGGTTGCAGAAATCCCGATAACAGATGCAGATGTTGATCCCGACGTTTGGGTGCTTGCAGAAGAGATATCTCTCACCGTATTGTTCTGTATGGTATTTGAACCGGCAATAGTGGCAATGCCGCGTGTTCTCGATCCGGATTGGACACCCGTATATGCATTGTGTAGATTGGCGATGGTGTTTCCCGAGATTGTTGTAGTGAGCGTGCTGGAGCTGTATATTCCATATACATTCTGGTTGATCGGTGAATTTACTGCGGTAGAACTGGCCTGGATGCTGTTAGCAGAGGTAATGCTTCCGATCAGGTTGTTGCTGAGAGTGGTGGTGGCTGCAAGGGTCCGGATATAAATTGTTTCGAATCCATGCGCATAGGCATCGGATCCAACGGTGGTGATGGAGCCAAAATTATTACCGGTAATATTAACCGTTCCGGTGCTGTTGTTGATCAGTCCGTGCGAGGTTGAGTAAGTGTTCGACTGTCCGTTGAAGATAACGGAAGGGGCTGAGGTATATCCAACTCCACCAGTGTTCAGGGTAACTAATACTGATCCGCCAGATCCGAGTGTTGCCGTTGCCGTTGCAGCTGTGGTGCTGCCTGAGGTTGAAAAAGTGACGGCAGGAGCAACCGTAAAACCGCTTCCTCCGTTCAACACGGTGATTGCAGTCACAACACCCCCCCCGGGCATAGTTGTTGTGGCCATAGGAACGGGGCAGGACACTGTGATGGAACCAGTGCCAGAGGTTGCCCCAACCGTGTTCCCGGTAACATTAACATTGCCTGAAAAGATGAAGATCCCGTCCCAGGGATTGTCCTCTCCGCTTGTGTAATTGATGTTGGCAATGGTGTTGCCCTGAATCGTGGTTGCGGTGCCGGTGCTGCCAGTGAGGTAGATTGCGCAGAAATAGTGGGCAAAACTTGAATTCACCGTCCAAGGTGTTCCCCCGCAGGCCGATGCGCTGCCGCCAATGTAGTTCCCCGAAACCGTATGCTGGGTAGTGGTACCGATCTTGATCACATTATAATTGAGGAGATTGGTCGTGGGTGCGATGGTTTCAGTGTCATAAAAACTATTGTTTGAAATGGTGCATCCGTTAGTGGCGGAGGCGATATTGATCCCGTAGGAACTATAGCCTGCATTTAAAAAATTATATATATTGTTGTTCCGGATAATATTGCCAGTGTTTTCGCGGCCTGTGGTGCCCGAAAAAAGAATTGCATTAATGGGGCGTGTAATCGAATTTGTAATATTGCAATATTCTACGATGTTGTTGTTGTTCCCGGTTCCGGTATTGGCCGTAGAAAAGGCAATGATCCCCTGAGCTGAGCTGTAAACCGCCCCCTTGACGATGCAATATTTTATCGTATTAGATTCGGCCGAGTTTAGAAAACGCAGTGTAGCGGCATTGGATGTTGTATTTGTATTGGTGAGGGTGAGACTATTAGGGGTCCCTGTTTGATTTACTCTTCCATCGATGGTCACATTATCGGCCCCGTTGAGGTCGATCACAGGAAAATTCGTACCCGTATTTGCGCTGATTGCAATAGAAGTTGTGGTGGGGTAAATGGTTACCGAAGTATAATTTGACACTCCGCCGTAGCCGCTCTGGTAGAGAACAGGAGCGGCCGTTTCGGTAGTATTACCGGTTATTTGCAGAATGATCTGACCATTGATGGTCCCTGTGTTAATTGCCGCGAAAGCGGCCTGAAGGGTTGTGTAATTGGCGCCACTTCCACCGACAGTTTTAATAGTTTGACCTCCTGCCTGGGATATAAAAAGACCACAGAGTAAAACAAAGGAAAGAATTCGTTTCATAGTTCGGAAAATTTAAGAACAACGGTAAAGACAATGCAAATTCCAAAATTTACATGCTAATATAAGCTGAACCTTACCATTTTCCTAACAAAAGCAAAAATAAAAATAGACTCAGAGTTGGAGATAAAATTATCTGTCCAACTTCCGACAAAAAGGTATTTTCCAGTGAAATAGGGAAAATATGATAGGAATATACAAAATTGGATAAATGGCAAGAATAATACCATCTAATAAAAAGAAACAAATAGAAAGAAACCTGACTAATACCTAATTATGTCGAAATAGAATCATGTATCAATCACACTTTGCAAAACACTATTTTGGATCAGCATCGCATAGTTCACTTTCCAAATTCAGTTTTCTCTTTTTGTCTATACGCGCTTTAACGTATTTTCGCCCGCCATATGCAGCACCCATTGCTAAAAGGATTCCCAGTCCGCCATCAATCGGGGCGCCGACAGGGGTTCCTCCACCGCTCACAGGACTCCCTCCAGGATCAGGCGGAGAAGGAGGATCGGCGAGGGCAGTAAATAATGGTGCAAAAAAGACCAGAATCAAAACGAATAAATATTTAGACCATTTTTTTATTGTTATATATTTCATATCTCTAATGTTATAAAGCATTTTGAATATATACTTTCTGTACTACACTAAAATCATCTGATATCATTCTTACGAAATAATAACCATTGACAACATTCATATTGATTTTTTCAAGCTGCTCAACTCTTTGATCGGCGCTATACAATATCCGGCCAAGTATATCGAAAATTACAACCTTTCCTTTAATTGTTTCATTTGAAGACTGGGCAATAAAGACTGTACTTCCCGATGAATAAATTCTGATTTTGGGCTGTGTATTGAAATCATTTACAGCAAATGGCAGATTGGCAAAATGTATCCTGAATCTTTCCGGGTTATCAGTGGTATCTGAGAAAAATTCATAAGTGGGAGCTACCCTTAGATTCTGATTTTTCTGATCTCTAAGATCTTCCAGTATTATCGAAACATTTTCAGAGAAGCTTTCAAGTTCGCTGGCTGTGATTGTGTAATTGCCATTTACACCAACTTCAAGCCCAACATTCACAACAGCATTCGAGAGAGAAGTTGGCAAGGCGTTGATTGATGCTTTTTTCAGATCACTTGTCAAAGAATAAATTTGTGGTGCTTCAGAAATTCCTGAAAGTTTATACGCATCAAACTCAGAGTCAAAATCGGCAGTGGCCCCATTCCAGAAATGAATGACTGTTTCATCCGACAGATTATTTCCTGTGGCTTTCAATCTCAAAAGATTAGGAATCTGTTCTGCTTGTAAGGACTTGTAATATGCCTGAGAAGCATTATGAACACGGCATGCATTTGTCATTTCCAAACTACCAGTAGGTGCATTGCAATGAACAAAAAAACCTTGCATTGACGGAATGTATCTTGTGGCTAAGTTTGAAACGTTTGTAGAATGATTATAGGAAGCATACTGTGTCCCATTGTACATATAAAAAGTCGGATCGACATTAGTCAAATTATAACTTACTGAATTATGAATGTCAATTGCTGAAGGGTAGGGATTGCCAATCAAATTCCAGCCTCCACCTTTACCGGCAGTATTTGTAAGTGAGAATGTTTTTGTTCCTGTAGCAATAGTACCATTGGTGAATGTTCTCGTGGCTGGGTTTGTCGCAACCCAAACCTCATAACCATAAGAAGTCGACAGTGGAGTCCCAATTGGAACAATCCATGAGCTCCACTCACCAGCAACTTCATCATAATTTCTCATATAATCATTGAGAAAGATATTCGCTGTTTGTGAGCTTAAGGGAACGAACAGAAGATGCCATGCATTAGCTGTCAAATATCTCTCAACATTACTTTGTGCTGCAACAAAAGTTACATTACTGCCGCTTGAGTTAAGATCAAGGAATGAGCCCGTCTTTGTTGCGTCAGATTTCACAGTAATACCGGCTGAACTTGAAGCCTTTAAACAGGCATTGTTCTGGACAGTCACCATTGCTCCCGGGGTTAAAATGATTCCTTGCCCGAAAACTAAAAAAGGTAAACTGCCTATGACAAAAAGAAATAATAGCACTTTCGTTTTCATTGTTTTTCTATTTTGTGAGAATTTGCCTGCTCCCAATGGTGTTGATCTGATAATGAATATCAAAGGCTAAAAGAAAACAATCATCATTATTAGGGTCAGTGTTTCCTGAGCGATATAATCTGCATAACATCATACTGGAAATATTTTTACCAGTCCCAACAATCCCAGCTCCTATGTTATTTATATTTTGAACTTTATACCCTGTAGATAGAACGTCGCTTGTAATTGTCGTCGTGGTTCCACCAAATGACCCTCCAATATTTTCCCAATCATATTCCAAACCCCAGGTTACGGCATCTGTTGTGTTATATCCGTTTGACACCCAGTGAACATGGGGATAAATTGTAGTTCCTTCAGCCCAGGAGTGCGGCATTTGAATTTCAAAAAAGATTTCATTTACTTGAGATCCAGTTCCCGAAAACTTATAAGCATAAAGCCCGCCCTCTAACGAACTGAATGTTGGGCTATTCCCTCCTGATCCTCTTAATGCAATAGCGACTCTAATATCTTCCCAAACAGTTGCGTTCCCTACCATCAAAAGCGTGCCATCTGCTTCAAATGTCGAGTAATTAGATGCATCTCCAAACTTTACATTGGTTAGATTCAAGCCTGATGCAGCGATTTGATTCCAAGTACTATTTTCCCAGTAGTAGAAAGATTTCAAGTCAGTGTCATAAATTATAACCCCATTAACAGGTGATGTTCCACCTAACGTTGTTTTCTGAGCAGTTGTCATGCGAGGAACAATGAAACCTTTAGTTGTTGATTTCACATCCAGCATTGCCCCTGTGGCTCCTGCGTATGCCGCATCATCGGTTACGATTACCTGCTGAGCCGATGCTAAACGGACGGCCATGAAAACAATTAAAATGATCAATAAACCAGCAAATTTTTTCATAATCCGATCTTTTAAATTATTAAATCAATTGACATATTTATCCCTATCTTATTGGCTAATATAGGGACTAAAATCCCTGAAAGCAAGTAACTGTGAAAAAATTATCAATGGAACAAGGAAACAATAAGGTAAACCCAATTTCTGAATGACGGGAGGTTCGATGAAATTTTGATATTAACTCTGAATATCAGATCGGTTTCACAATTTTTGAGTTGGTATTGTTGAGGGACCTTAATACTCTTAGAAATGGTCAATAAAATAATTTACCGCGGATGCCCGGGAATGACAAGCGGACATATGAGTCACAAAGAGTATCATCCTGAAGATCCCGATTGCGCTGAATGTCAGTAAGACGAACTTTCCAACTTCGAAATTGACCCTGAGAGTTTCATCAACATCTGGCAGGATGCGGGATGTGGGATGCTGGATGCAAAGTCATTTCTTCAAACCAGGCCATGATGCAAGGGGTTGTAAAGGTCGGTACACCCTTTAGCAGTGTTATTTATACAGTGGGAATCTCAACTGAAGGCAGTCGTTTCATTGCCAGAGTTTTCAACAAATAATTATCGTGCTAATTACAAGAAGGAGCAGTATTGTTTTTTATAATGATCAATTTATTCTTATATTTGTACTTTATAAAGAACGCTTATGGAACGGTTAATTGAGTTATCCAGGCATATGGTTGAACAGACCAGCCTGCAGTTCAAGCGCTACCTCTATTTTCAGATTGACTGGTCAAACCGTCTCATTGCAATCAAGGGAGCGAGGGGAGTCGGTAAAACCACTTTAATCCTGCAATATATCAGAGAACACCATCAAAAACCAGGAACCGCGCTTTATGTGAGCCTTGATGATATTTATTTTTCATCAAATTCCCTTGTTGGTCTTACAGATACCTTTTACAAGGCGGGAGGCATGGCACTGTTTCTGGACGAAGTTCATAAATACCCGACATGGTCTCAGGAAATCAAGAACATATATGACGGCTACCCTTCATTAAAAATTGTTTTTACCAGTTCGTCAATCCTTCAGATCAATAAAGGGTATGCTGATCTGAGCAGAAGAGTAGCTTCCTATAATCTCGATGGACTTTCATTCAGAGAATTCCTGGAAGTAAGTGGTGTGATGAATCATTCAGCTGTTTCGCTGGCAGAGGTACTGAAAGAGCATAAAAGTATTGAAACTGAGGTTAACAGGCAGATCAGACCCCTGATGCATTTTCGGGATTATCTGAATTATGGGTATTATCCTTTTTTCCTGGAGAACCGTGAAAGCTATGGTCAGAAACTGATGGCGGCAATAAACCTTACACTGGAATATGACCTCCCTTCAATACATTCTATCGATTATTCAAGCATTTACAAAATCAAGAAACTCCTTTACCTGCTTGCCAATTCAGTGCCGTTCAAACCTAATGTTTCAAAACTAAGTGAACAAATCCATACCACCCGGGCCACCGTTATTCAATACTTTGACCATCTGAAAAACGCACAGATCATCAATCTGCTGAACACCGATGCAATGGGTACTGGCTATCTGGCAAAGCCCGAAAAGATCTATCTGCACAATACCAATATCATGTATGCATTGGCTCCCGAAACTGCCAATAAAGGGAATGTAAGGGAAACATTTTTTTTAAACCAGCTTGGATCTATGCATTCCGTGACCCTGCCTTCGGCCGGCGATTTCAGGGTGGACAAGAAAACCACAATTGAGATCGGTGGTAAAAATAAAACCAGGAAGCAAATAACCAAAATACCCGGAAGTTATGTTGCCGCGGATGACATAGAATATGGGTTTGGCAATAAGATCCCGCTTTGGTTGTTCGGCTTTTTATACTGACTTACCACGTGTGACGTGATACGTGACACGTGTCACGTGGCCCGGTGACTATGCCTGAATAGTGTTGACCGTTTTTAAAAGATTCTTGTAACGGTTTTCAAAGTTATTATTTGTTATCGATTGTTTGTCTTTTGTTTCATAAGGATGACCTTGTTTATTCGCTGCTGAAGATTCAAAATCAACAGGGCTGAGTCCGTTCAAGGCTTTGTGAGGTTTAATGTAATTGTACATGTCAACCGCTTTACGAAGCATTGAACAAAGCTGTAAATAATCTTTAGGGCCATATTGAACAACGTAATCATTTTTAATGGTCCCATTGATTCGTTCAGCATGAGAGTTTTCATAAACACTTTCACTCATACTGTTTTTGATCTCGTATTTTTTCGTAATAATCAAAAAATCTTTACAGTAATATTGACCCCCTCCGTCCGAATGAAAAATCAAACCTGGTATTGGCTTACGATTGTTCAAAGCCATTTTTAAAGCAACGATGGTCGTATTCTCTGTTGACAGATCCCTGGATACAGAATAGCCTACAATCCTCCTGGAGAATAAGTCCATAATAAAAGTGAGGTAATAAAACCGATCTGCGATCCGGTAATAGGTAATATCACTCACCCAAACCTGGTTTACATGTACCACTTCGATTTCCATGATCAGATTGGGAAAACGGGTTACACCCAGAGAGTTCGTGGTACGAATAAACGATCTCTTGACCTCCAGTTTAAACCCGTTTTCAAAGCAAAAGGCTTCAAACCGGTCACGCCCCATGCTTGTAGGCCGTATCAAATGATACATTGCCCGGGCTGACAAACGGGGATGATCCTGACGGATCTGCTGAATCAACGGAATGAGGTTCTGCTGCTCTTCCATCATCAGAAAATATCGATTCAGATGTTGATGGAACGCTTGTTTAGTCAATCCAAGCATATGGTAAACAGCATTCATTTTGTGTCGGTGTTTTTCACGATTGTACCAGTACCAGAAGAGAGTTTGGAAGACAATTTTTTTTTGATGTCGACGCCATACACCTGTTCTGCAATCTCAATTATTTTCTCCAGAAAATCAATCTTGAGCTGTTTCTGTCCAACAATACGTTCCAACTCATGAACCTCATCTTTTAATCGTCCAATCTTGCGAGTATCACTTTTGGCTTCTACAACCTGTTTTTGCTTCTTTTGCCGCATACGAGAATATTTGTTTATCCAGCGATCAACACTGGTTCGACTCACCTGATATTCTCTGCAAATCTCTGCAATTGAGGTTAAATTGCGGTCTAGTTCATTTACTTTTTTCTTCTTTATTTCTTCACTGAAATAGCGTTGCATCCGCTCACGCACTGTCAGTTTTTCATACTGTTCTATGGTTGCCATCATTGTTGGGTTTATGAACCCTCAAAAACGGTCAACCTATTTCAGGCAAGCACAAATGCAGTTGAGATTCAACTGCATAATAAAATCATTGCTCAGCCGCAAACGCTCATCTTATATCTGATTTAGAACACCCTACTAATTTAGATTCTATCCAAAGGAAATCTTTAGTAACTTTGTACTGTTAATGTTTTAACAGTACGAGACTTTATTTATGATAACACTCTCATATCAAGGAAAGAACACCTTCCTGGAAGCCGTCAACGAAAAGAGCGGCGCAGAAGTGCTG
>Ga0194039_1001978_pt1 | contig 10648 bp, 10 predicted proteins | sample JunL228m_MetaG_FD_148679 | JGI IMG/M metagenome (GOLD analysis project Ga0194039, IMG submission 148679) | Anoxic zone freshwater microbial communities from boreal shield lake in IISD Experimental Lakes Area, Ontario, Canada - Jun2016-L227-8m | ecosystem: Environmental > Aquatic > Freshwater >...
TTACTTCTTAAATACCGGAGCGCCGCCAACGTTTGCCAACCACTTGTCAGCAATCGCCTTGAGAGTTCCATTTGCGCGTAGGGCATCTACTGCTGCGCTCACCTTTGAAGTAAGTGCGCTTCCCTTGCTGAGTACAAGACCAAATTGTTCTGATTTAGCTTGAGCGGGGAATTGACCTACGAGAACCGCATTCTTTGCAGTAGCAGCGATATAGAAAGCAGTGGGAAGGTCGACTACTAGTCCCTTTATCTGTCCAGCGGTCAGAGCTGCAGTAGCTAGATCATTTGAGTCATAGACGGAAACCTTCTTTGAAGGCTTAACAATTGAATTAATTGTTGCTAGTGAAGTAGTTCCAACTTGAGCGCCTAGAGCGACTTTTGAAAGATCAGAAATTTTACTTGCCTTTGCGATGCTTGATCCTTTAACGCTCACAACTGCTTGTGCAACATCGTAGTAACCACTTGAGAAATCAACAACGTTCTTTCGCTCTTCTGTGATTGAAATTTGGTTGATATCGAAATCAAAGTTTTTCTTACCAGGTTGGATCACGCTATTAAATGATGCCTTTACCCATTTCACTTTGGAGGCTGGGTAGCCAAGCTGCTTTGCTACTGCGAATGCAACTGCAGATTCGAATCCTTTTCCATTTGCTGGAGTGTTGCTATCAAACCATGGTCCGTAGGCTGGATCATCGGTTCCAATCGTTAGTACTCCTGCTGTAAGCGTTGGAAGGTTTGGCAGAGCTGCGTTTGCAGTCGGTGCAATAAGGCTCGTCGCAATTCCTGCTGCGGCAATAGCTGCAAAGATTGAAAGCTTCTTTGAATTTAACATGAAAATCCTCTTTCTTGAGTTCAGTCAAAGGACGCATTTTCCATAAAGGTGTAACGCGCTTGCCAGACTTTCTGGCCAGGTCTTCACCCGGAGCACCCCGCCGCGTTCCTGTTAAGGAGGAGGGTTGCCGATCGATAAGCCGGGGCTTGATATCGATACTCATAACCTGCACGCACTCTACTAAGAAAGAAGTGAAGTGAAAAATCTTTTTGATTATTATTGGGAAATTGTCCAAAAGGAGCCAAAAACGCCTACTTCGGGAGTGGCGTTTATGCGAGGAATTCGCAAGAGAAGTGCTTTTCTATGCCGCCTCTGCTACCTTCACCTTAACGTTATTGCAGTAATGAGCTTTAGCGCCAAACTTATAAGGGGAGAAGGCATCGTATTTCAGCAAACGCTGAAAGTTCTCGGTGTTGTCAAAACAATGTTCCGCCAACTTGAAACTCAAGCATTTAGAAAACTCAGTAAGAATCCAGTCCAATTGTCAGAAAAGCGAGTCGATGAACTCCTCGCTAGCGAGTGGGAAAAATTTAAGGCCACCACGCTTGGATCTGAATTGGAATATGAAATCGCAAAGGAAACTCTGCCTTTAGGCGTTGTTTCAAGCTTCCAACATTGGGATCCATATCCAATTTCCATCGTATCCGCTAAGGGCGCCTGGATGACTGACGTCGATGGCCGCGAACTCCTTGACCTATCAATGGGCTTCGGCGCGATGCTTGCTGGTCACCTAAACCCAGTGGTTGTGGCCGAAGCAAAAGAGGCCATGGAGACTGGAATGTTGTTCGTAACTCCATCCCCAATTTCACGTGATGCCGCAGAACGCATTTGTAAACGCTTCTCTATTGATCTTGTTCGATTTGCAAACTCCGGAACAGAAGCCACGATGTATGCAGTCCGTACAGCTCGTGCTTTTACCGGCAAAGATGCAGTTGTTAAAGTTGAAGGTGGATATCACGGTTCCTATGATCCGCTAACTGTTTCGGCAAAACCTTCTTTGGATAAAGCGGGCCCAGCAGACTTTCCTAACGCGGTGGTGCCTGAGGGCGCTAATCCAGGAACTGTTTATGTTGTTCCCTTCAATAATCTAGATTCACTTGAGCAGATTTTCAAAGCTCACAGTTCTGAGATTGCCTGTTTCATCGTCGAGCCGGTTCTTGAGAATCTTGCAATCGTTCTTCCTGATGAAGGATATTTGCAAGGGGTAAGAGATCTCTGCGATAAATTTGGAATTGTTCTAATTTTTGACGAAGTAAAAACTGGCTTAACCGCTGGTCCTCACGGAGCAGCCCAACGCATTGGTGTGCAACCTGATTTGATTTCACTTGCGAAATCCATCGGTGGTGGACTTCCTCTTGCAGCATTTGGCGGAAAGCGCGAAATAATGCAGGTTGTTGTTGATAACAAGATGCCACATTTTGGAACGTTCAATGGAAATCCTCTTGCGATGGCCGGAGTTCGCGCAATTGATAAAATCTGTACTCCTGAAGCACTTGCGGCTGCTGAGGCATTCAACATGCAGGCACTCACACGTATTTCTGAAATTATCGATGAGTATCAACTTCCAGCTCATACAGTTGGATTTGGTATCAAGGGTTGCATCACCTGGTCAGTAGAGCCAGTTCGCAACTATCGCGATTACAAGGCGACAGATTTCAAAATTGCTGAATTGTCTTGGCTCTGGTCACTCAATCGCGGAATCATTACGCCTCCGGGATTAGATGAGCAGTGGTTAATTTCCTTGGCTCATGGCCAGCGTGAAATTGATTTGCTCGTTGAAGACTTTAGGGAACTCGCACAGGCTTTGCGAGCCTAATTATTCAAGTGAAATAAGATCGAGATAGTCATCGTTCCAAAGATCTTCATCGCCATCTGGAAGTAGTAGAACGCGCTCTGGTTTCAGGGCGCGAACTGCACCTTCATCGTGGCTTACAAGAATAACTGCGCCTTGATACTCGGTAAGCGCACTGAGAATTTCATCTCGGGAAGCCGGATCCAAGTTGTTTGTAGGCTCATCGAGCATCAATACATTTGCTTCACCGACTACAAGTGTGGCCAGGGCGAGGCGGGTTCGCTCTCCACCGCTGAGCACCTTCACGAACTTATCAACATCATCGCCGACAAATAGAAACGAACCGAGCACCTGTCGAGCTTGCTGCTCTTTGATATCAGTGCCAGACGACATCATATTTTGCAAAACAGTTCTCTCGAAATCTAACATTTCATGTTCCTGCGCGTAGTAACCAATTTTTAATCCATGACCAGGGTTCACAGTCCCTGTATCTGATTCACCAACTCCAGCAAGAATTTTCAAAAGCGTAGTTTTTCCGGCACCGTTGAGACCGAGAATTACTACACGGGAACCACGATCAATTGCCAAATCAACGTCGGTGAAGACTTCAAGTGAACCATAGGACTTGCTGAGGCCTTCAGCAGTAAGTGGAGTCTTGCCACATGGTGCGGGTGTTGGGAAGCGAAGTTTTGCAACCTTATCCTTGACTCGCACATCTTCAAGGCCTGAAAGAAGTTGATCTGCGCGACGAAGCATTCCTTGCGCCGCTTTAGCTTTGGAAGCTTTAGCGCGCATCTTCTCGCCCTGCTTTGCAAGAATCGCAGCCTTCTTCTCGGCGTTTGCGCGTTCTTTCTTTCGGCGATGTTCATCTTGCTCGCGCTGCAATAAATATTTCTTCCAACCCATGTTGTATACGTCAATGACATTTCTATTGGCATCAATGTAGAAAACCTTGTTCACAACGGTTTCGATGAGATTTACATCGTGAGAGATGATGACAAGTCCGCCGCTGTACTTCATCAAATACTCACGAAGCCAGATGATTGATTCAGCGTCAAGGTGGTTAGTCGGTTCATCGAGTAGGAGAGTGTCCGCTCCGCTAAAGAGAATTCTTGCTAGTTCTACACGGCGACGTTGACCACCGCTAAGTGCTTCAAGGGACTCTTCAAAAAGGCGCTCTGGAATTCCAAGGTTTGTGAGAATTGATTCAGCTTCTGATGAGGCGGTATATCCACCAGCGCTCTGGAATTCTGCATCCACAGCGGAATAACGATCAAGTGCTTTCTCAAGTTCCTCAGGGGTGGCCGTAGCCATCGCATCTTCGGCTTTTCGCATGCGAGCAACAATTTGGTCTAATCCACGAGCCGACAAGATGCGATTGATAACGCTATCTTCCTGGTCTCCCGTTCGAGGATCTTGGGGGAGATAACCGATAGTTCCTGTTCGATTTACCTGACCTCCCGCTGGCATAGTTTCACCTGCGAGCACTTTGCAAAGGGTTGATTTACCGGCACCATTTCTACCGACAAAGCCGACGCGATCTCCATGATTAATTCGCACGGTTACGTTGCTGACAAGGAGCCTTGCTGCTGCGCGAAGTTCGAGGCTCTGGGTTGCAATCACTGCCCTAGGGTACCTTTGAGTCGTGAGTGAATCTGACCATCAAAAATTCGGTTCACTTGGCATATTGGCCGCAGGAATCTGTTTTGGCACCACCGGAACTTCACAAACCCTGCTTGCAAAGGGTATTTCACCGCTTGCAGTTGCAAGCACGCGGCTTTTTGTGGGGGCGCTAACTCTTTTACTGATTGCACGGTTAACGACCACCAAAAAGAGAGTGCGTATTGCGCGAAGTGATCTCTGGACTTCTGGCTTAGGAATCGCGATTTATCAGCTCTCATTCTTCTCTTCAGTGAAGTTAACTGGCGTTCCAATCGCGACAATCACAGCCCTCGGAAGTGCGCCAATATTCACCGGAATAGTCGCATTCATAATGGTTAAAGAAAGACCAAAACGAGTGTGGTTTATTGCAACCGTTATCACCACCGCTGGAATTGTGCTTCTAAATCTGCAACACAGCGAAAAGGGAGTGAATCTATTTGGAGTCCTACTTGCCCTTGTGGCGGGTCTGGGGTTTGCATTCTTTAATGTAACAAGCAGGCGGGCTCTAAATTCGGGCGTGGAACCCGTTCGTTTAGCAGCCTCGGTATTTTCACTAGCTGCGATAGCGGTCTTTCCATTTTGCTTTGTCGCGGGTACGCATTGGATATTTACTATCAAAGGTGCCTCGCTGATTTTGTGGCTTGGAATATTTACGACAGGGCTTGGATATACGCTGTATGCATATGGGCTAAAACGCGTGCATTCAAGTACAGCGTCGACTCTCGTCCTAGCAGAACCGGCTACTGCAACGCTTCTAGCGGTAGTTGTCCTTGGAAACTCGCTGAATGTAACCAGCTGGTTTGGAATTGGAACCGTTATAGCAGGGCTGCTTTATTTAGCTATGCGAGGTTGAAAAATCCTTTTATGGATTGAACCATCATCTCAACAGCGATAGCAGCTACAAGTAAGCCAGCAACTCGGGCTACGAGAGTTACACCCGAATCCTTGATGATGCCAAGAATCTTTGTGGAGAACATAAGGGTCAAACCAATGACAATATGAACCGCAATAATTGCACCTGCTAGCGAAAGCTTCGCAGATGAACTGTGGGCATATTGAACATAAAGCATTGTTGTAACGATTGCGCCCGGACCAGCCAAAATAGGAGTTCCAAGGGGCACCATTGCGACATTCACATTCTTGGTGGCACTCTCTTCTGTGCCTTTACCCGTTAACAATTCCATTGAAATGAGAAATAGAAGCAATCCGCCTGCACCTTGAAGGGCATTGAGTGAAATGTGAAGATAATTTAAAATTATCTGCCCAAAAAGAGCAAAGACGACAATGACAATTAGCGATGATGTGGCGCCCTGCCAAGCAAGTTTTACTCTTTCCTTTGGTTGTTTATTGGCCACCAGAGATAGGAAGATTGGAATAGCCCCTGGTGGGTCCAAGATCACGAAAAGTGTTACAAAGGCTTGTATGCCAAATGTAAGTGCCGAAACTTCCAGGAGGCTGTTCATACCCGCAAGGGTAACAAATCAACCCTTATAGTGATGTGCCATTGCAGTGAGCGCTCGATCAAGAATATCCAGACCTAATTTCGCATCGTCCACGCTTACATTGCATGGGGGATTGAGATGAATGCGATTGAAATTGTTGAAAGGCATCAAACCAAGCTTCTTACATTCGGCAACTATTTCATTCATGGCTGGACTGGAAGATCCGTATGGAGCCATCGGCTCGCGAGTGGCACGATTAGTAACCAAATCCAAACTCCAGAAAACTCCTTGCCCACGCACATCGCCAATCATTGGGTGTTTTTTCGCAAGTTCGATAAGTGCCGGCCCAATGATTGATTCACCAATCATCGCTGCGTTCTCTACCATTTTTTCATCTTTCATTGCATCAATCGTTGCAACTGATGCAGCGCAAGCGATGGGATGTCCAGAATAAGTCAGGCCACCTGGAAAGACGCGATCATTAAAAGTTGCTGCAATTTGCTTTGTAATTACTACGCCGCCCATTGGGATGTAACCGGAGTTGACGCCCTTTGCGAAGACAATCAAATCTGGTCGCGCCGTCGAATGTTCGAATGCGAACCATTTTCCAGTTCTTCCAAAACCAGCCATCACTTCATCGGCAATCCAGAGAATGCCGTACTTGTCGCAAAGAGCGCGCAAACCTTCTAAGTAACCCTTTGGCGGAACAAGTACTCCCGCGGTTCCCGGTACTGACTCGATGAGTACTGCTGCAATTGTGTGTGCACCTTCAAAAATTATTGTTTGCTCGAGATGGGCAAGAGCGCGTTCGCACTCTTCTTGTTCTGTCGTAGCCCAAAACGAGGACCGGTAGAGGTATGGTCCCCAGAAGTGAACATGTCCATGGGCGAACTCATTAGGCAGTCGACGAGGATCGCCAGTCGCATTGATTGCTGAGCCTGTGTTGCCATGATATGAACGGTATGTTGAAAGAATTTTTGCTTTGCCGGTATGAAGACGCGCCATGCGTACCGCGTTTTCTATTCCATCGGCTCCACCATTTGTAAAGAAGACCTTTTCAAATTCTCCGCCAGCCAACTCCACAATCCGTTTTGCTGCGCCATTTCGAGCCTCGTTTGCATGCTGAGGGGCAATAGTTGCAAGAGTGTCTGCTTGGTCTTTAATGGCTTGAATAACTTTTGGATGCTGGTGGCCAATGTTTGTGAAAACCAATTGACAAGAGAAATCTAAATATTTCTTTCCATCAAAGTCCCAGAAGTATGATCCCTGGCCACTTTGGATTGTCATGGGGTTGATCTGCGCCTGTGCCGACCATGAGTGAAAAACATACTTACGATCATTTGCAAATACTTCGGCGCCTTTTTCTGATGACATTGAGAGTTCCTTTATACATTTGGGTTATGCAGTGAATCTAACATAGGGGTTTGAAATATGGCAGCAATCCAGAGGAATTTCAGAGATACCTCTCTGCCTCTCGCACGGCGACGCCCCCGAGGTTAGGGTTTTTGCGTAAGAAACTCTTAACAGATTGCGCATCGAATTTACTTATGTCCCGAAGAGCCCACCCAATGGCTTTCACTATGAAGAATTCCTTTGAATCCACATGTTGTTGGCAAAGTCGAAGAGTTAGGTCAACGTCATAATCTCTATTCGCACCCCTCTGGTGGCCGATGGATGCTCTGACTAACCAGATATTTGAACTCTTATTCCAACGGAACATCAAGGGTTTCAAAGGGTAGCGGTGAGTAAGGGGAGAGACGGCGGCAGTGCCTAATCCATCGACGGTATCCCACCACGACTTGTGGGTAATGAGATGCTCGCAATGAGCGGCTAAGAAATCTCTTTCTGTAAAGTCTGCGAAATACTGAATCAAATCATAAGCGGCATATTGGTACTCACGTTCGTCTAATTTCCACAACGCTCTTGCTGTAAATCCAATCTCGCCTGAAGTTGGATCAGGCAAATATTGAAAGATTTCTCGAAGGGCTTGTCGACGCTGCGGAGTTGTGATTCCAATGAACGGTGCAACGTCCTTCATGTATGCCTGAGCTCCTTCGGCCCGGTTTTCGTTTCGATGTCGGGGGAGTTCACGTTTAATCTCAGTCAAAGCTTGCGAGGAGAAACTCATGAATGAAATTTAGCAATAAAAAACCCCGCCATTTCTGACGGGGTTTTCAACGACGGACCTTTTAGAGGTTTAGGAGATTTTAGAGGTCGTAGTACAACTCGAACTCTGCTGGATGTGGACGCAAGCGAACATAATCAACTTCTTCCTTACGCTTCCATGTAATCCATGTACTGATGAGGTCATCGGTAAAGACGCCGCCCTTTGTGAGGAAGGCGTGATCTTTTTCAAGATTGTCTAGCGCTGCGTCAAGTGAGCCAGGAACCTGAGCGATAGCAGCAGCTTCTTCACCGCTGAGCTCGTAGATGTCCTTGTCGACTGGGGCAGGTGGCTCGATCTTGTTTTGGATTCCATCGATACCAGCCATCAACATTGCAGCGAATGCAAGATATGGATTTGAAGATGGATCTGGGCAACGGAACTCAATGCGCTTTGCCTTTGGATTGTCTCCAGTAATTGGAATACGGATACAAGCCGAACGGTTACGAGCTGAGTATGCAAGATTTACTGGTGCTTCATATCCTGGAACAAGGCGGCGATATGAGTTGACGGTTGGGTTTGTGAATGCGAGGAGTGATGGCGCATGCTTCAAAAGTCCACCGATGTACCAACGCGCGATATCTGAGAGATCGCCATAGTTGCCCTTTTGGAACATCAATGACTTTCCATCTTTCCACAGCGATTGGTGCACGTGCATGCCTGAACCGTTATCTCCGAAGAGTGGCTTTGGCATAAATGTTGCTGTCTTTCCATTTTCCCAAGCGGTGTTCTTAATGACGTACTTAAACTTCATAACGTCATCGCCTGCTTGCTGAATATCTGAGAAGCGGTAGTTGATTTCCATTTGACCGGCTGTACCAACTTCATGGTGAGCGCGCTCAACAAGTAGTCCAACTTCTCCAAGCTTCATAACCATTTCATCGCGAAGATCTGCGAACTGATCGGTTGGAGATACTGGGAAATATCCGCCCTTGATACGAGTGCGGTATCCACGGTTTGGACTTCCATCTGGATCTGTTTCAGCGCCTGTGTTCCACCAACCTTCGTATGAATCAATGTGGTGGTAAGCCTCATTCATACCTGTGCTAAAGCGCACTGCATCAAATACGTAAAACTCTGCTTCTGGTGCAAAGAATGCAGTGTCTGCAATACCTGTTGATTGCAGATAATCAACGGCCTTCTTTACAACTCCACGAGGATCACGAGAATAAGGAGTGTCATCGTGAGGATTGTGTACTGAGAAAAGAATGATGAGCGTCTTCACTGCGCGGTAAGGATCGATATATGCAGATGAAGGGATTGGGAGCAACTTCATATCTGACTCATGAATTGATTGGAATCCACGAATAGATGAACCGTCGAACATTAAACCATCGGTGAAAACAGCTTCATCAAATGATTCAACTGGAACGTTGAAGTGATGCTGAATACCTGGAAGATCGATGAAGCGGACGTCAATCAACTTCACATCGTTCTTCTTGATGAAATCAAAGATTTCAGTAGAGTTCTTAAACATTGTTCTCCTGTTTTTTTCCCGAGATGGAAATAACGGTGGTTTATACTCGGACGCATCGACGGGTCCTTGATGGGTAAAGATTAGAGGCAACCTGTGAAAGGGGCATATCTTGAATGTTACAAATATGTTTCCTAGCCTAAAGGGGGAGTAGAGAGTTTCTCTCGACTACCCTTGAACTATGCCTATGACATTCAAGGAAGCCTCCCTTGGGCGCCGATTGTGGGCCCTGTTTCTAGACAGCTTTGGATCGTGGGTCCTGGCGACTGCCATCGAACCCCATGACATGGGCAAGCGGCTCTTTCTCCAGATGGGAATCCTCTTTATTGAAATCTCACTGCTGACAATCTTGCAAGGCTCATCGTTTGGTCAACGGGTAGCCAAGATCAAAGTGGTTGATTTTCAAAACGGAACTCCGCTATCGATTCCACGAATATTAATTCGCACCGTACTGATTATTCTCGTTCTTCCTGCAATTTTCCGCAGTGAAGGTCGTTCAGTCCATGACATCCTGACGAAGTCAGTGGTCGTTAAGTATTACAAGAAGTTAAATTAACGTCCCGGGTTCTTAGGGGCTCTCGTTGGCATTGGTCCCTTTGGAATTGGCATAGCCATTCCTCCAACAGCCTTCAAGCGTGCACGTACTTCACGGAGTTGATTTGGCGATAACTTCTTGGGAAGTTTCTTCAATTTCTTTTGTAATTTGCGAATTGAAACTTGACCTTCTTCATCACCAACGATGAACTCGTGGACTGGAACACCAGGAACGTATCGCTCAGTCTTCTTGTGCTCATCTGCAAGAAGTTGGCGAACAGCGAATCCGCCTTCACCTACAAGAACCACTCCACAACGTCCGACAGAACGGTGAACCATGTCTTGGTTCTTGTTAACTATCACTGCAGGGGTTGTGGTGAAACCTTTTCGAATTCCCATCAGAACGCTGGCGCCTGCGCCAAGTTGACCTTCAATTGATCCAAAAGCTGCTGAATTAGCAAAACGCGTAAATAGAAAGAACGCGACAAGAATTCCCAGAGGGATAAAGAGGATTCCGAAATAAATAGGATGCCCAAGAACTGATCCAAGAATTATTCCTAAAATAAAGACCGCAACAAATGCTAGAGCCATGTATGCAAGTGCGCTTGGGTTTTCTTTGCGAACCAACGAGAAAGCATCGCGCACAACTTGAAGTTGTCCGCCGCCTGCTTTAGGTGTCTTGTCCTTCTTTTTACGTCCGAACATTCCTATTTACTCTCTTTCTTCTGGCTCTTTGCAAGCTTTTGAGC
>Ga0194039_1001985_pt1 | contig 10622 bp, 6 predicted proteins | sample JunL228m_MetaG_FD_148679 | JGI IMG/M metagenome (GOLD analysis project Ga0194039, IMG submission 148679) | Anoxic zone freshwater microbial communities from boreal shield lake in IISD Experimental Lakes Area, Ontario, Canada - Jun2016-L227-8m | ecosystem: Environmental > Aquatic > Freshwater >...
GCGGCTTTAGCGGTTCAAGCCAAGCATGCAGGGCATCGCACATCTCCACCACGCGCCGGGATCGTTTTTTGGCCACCTGCTGACCCACGATAACGGCGCGGTCCTCGAACTTTACGTCCTTCCCATCCAGACGCATTAGCTCAGCAGACCGAAGGCCAGCAAACAGACCGAGCGAAATGTAGGGCAGCAATCCAAATCCGTTGGCGTTTTTCAGCAACTTCTCGGCTTGCTCCACGGTGAAAATCTTTGGCTCGGAATCCTCGGCGCTGGGTCGGTCAATCCGTTCGGCCAGGTTTGCATCCATCCAGTTGTGTTTGACGGCGTAATTGAAAAGCTGCGAAATCTTCGTAAGGTAATTTATGCGATTGCGGGCCGACCAATCTTCATCCTCGTCGATCCAGGCTTTGATTTCCTCCACGGTCAACTCGCTCAACCGTCGATCGGGAAACCCCTCAGAAAATGTGGTTAGGCGGCTCTTAAGGTCGCTGATGGTTCGATCTCGTCGGTCATTCTTTTCAGCCTCGGCAATCATCCGTTCGACGATTTGGGGGATCATCGGAGCATCCCGGTACGTGATAACGTGCTTGAGGTAGTACTTGGCAGCCTCCTCCAGGCTGACATTGTGTGGGATCAACAGGGTGCTGGCTTTGGCGGCATCGACTTTAATCGCCTGCGGTAGGGCAAGAGCTGAAGTGCCTTGGTTCTGTCGCTCGGTTCGTTTGAGTTCAGCGAATGTGTCGGCCTCAGCTTTGGTCTTAAACGAAGGGCGTTCCCGCTTTCCGTTGATGAGGCCAATATCAACAACGTAGCTAGATTGACCGCTGCGGTGAATGCGTGTATAAACATTAGGCCATGAGCGTTTGCGCTTGGCTTTGGCAACTTTCTTGTGAGTCATAAATATGTCGCCAATGTGTCACGTAAACGCCACGCAGTCAACTTCGAAAGACAACAAATCGGCTGCAAGTAGCTCAACATGAATTCGTTAGCCAGTTTAGCTCAGTGGTAGAGCAACGGTGTTGTTAACCGCAACCGCCGGAATTGCCAGGGCAGCCCTGCTCCCAGGCCCAGTCGGAATTCCGGAATTCGCCAGGCAGGTGGCCATCGACGGCGACACCGCCGTGGTCTCCGCTTCTGCGGAAGCGACGGAGTTGGGTTCGTACGTGGGCGCGGTCTATGTGTTCCGACGCAGCGGCGATGCCTGGGTGCGGGAAGCCCGGCTCACATCGATCGACCCGGCAGCCAACGAGTATTTTGGCTCAAGCGTCGCCATCGATGGCAATGTCATCGCGGTTGGGGTGGGCAGGGTAGTCACCCCCGAAGTGAGCGGCAGCGTCGAGTTGTTCCTGCGGGTGGGCACAACGTGGGAATGGACCAGCCGCATCACACCCAACCCGGCAGACGCCACTTTCGCACGGGTCATGTCCATGAACAACGGCATGTTGGCCATCGGCCTGCCCGGCAGCACGGGCGCGGGCGGAGCCGCATCGGCGGGGAGCGTGCAGCTCTATCCGATCAATGGTGGCAATCCTGGCACACCGCAAGTCCTCTACGCCAGCGATGGCGCGGAACAGGACGCGTTCGGAAGTTCGGTGGCGCTCGAGGGCGGACGGTTGGTGGTGGGCGCGCCAACAAGTGACCCGCACGGCAAGATCGCGGCGGGATCCGCCTATCTGTTTAGCGTGGGAAGTTTCCTCTCCTTTCAACTGGCAAAACTCACGGCTGCCGATGGCAATCCAGGCGACACCTTCGGGAAAGCGGTGGCCATCCACGGCGATCGTGTGCTCATCGGCGCCCCCGGCCAAAGCCGGGGAGGGCCCATGGATGGGGCCGCCTACGTCTTCGGTTCCCCGTCCGGCTGGCAGCAGGAGGCAAAACTCATCGTGCCGTCCGATTCGGTTTTCTACACGGCCTTTGGCTCGGCCCTGGCTCTCGGCGCAAACCACGCGGCCATCGGCTCCGACTACGCCCGGCCCTACGGCGGGCAGATCCAAGTCTATGAACGGGTGAGCCGCTCGTGGATCCGGCGCGCCACGCTGGCCACCGACCGGGCCTACGACACGCGTTTTCCGGCCCTGGCGCTCGATGGGCTCGATCTCGTGGCGGGATTCCCAATCTATGATTACCTGGGCGGTGCAGCCTTGGTCTATCCCATCGCAGGACCGGCTCCGGCGCAGAAAATCAAGGTTTACACCGGCACCGATCCGGATTTGCGCGAAGCCCCGGCGAATGTCACGCGCGACTTCGGGACCATCCCGCTCCTCGAATCGAGATCGTGGCCGGTGACGATTTTCAACGCCGGCGCATCCGTCCTGGAAGTGACTGGTGCGAGCCTGCTCCCCGGGGTCAGTGAAGGGCTGAGCGTCGATCCGATCATCACTATCTTCGGCAACACCCTCTTCATCCCGCCGGGCGAAACCGCGGTAGTTACCTTGCGCACCCAATTCAACACCACCGGCACCAAGAGCGGCACCCTGCGCCTCGTGAACAATGATCCCGACGAGCCGAGCTACGACCTCCCGCTCGCCTTCCAGTCGCTGGTGCCGCCCGGCCTGCGACTCACCCGCCAGGCCGGTGTGGTCGTGCTGCGCTATCCGCGCTACCCGCAGTTCTTCCTCCTTGAGATCGAGCGCTCGACCGATCTGGCCGGCTGGTTTCCGCTCGGCTATATGCAGCAGGAATCCGATGTCGAGACCGGAGGCACGGTCATGGTGTTTCGCGACCAAAACCCGCCTCCAGGCGCGGCCTTCTACCGGATGAAGGTGAATTGAACCCGGCAGGCAAAGTTGGTGTAATTTCTGGTTCTGTTGCGCCTGGAAAACCAACGTGGACGACCGCCGCGACCTGGCCCGGGCCAAGCAACGCAACGCGGGCAAATCAGGCACCAATTGGGAAACCGTGAAGAAAGAACTCGACCTCCAATTCTGACAAAGCCGGGCTGAGCACCACCGTGCTAAAGCAAGCATTCAGCTACGATGTGCGCTTAACAGAATATACCCCAGTGATGAAGAACTGCCGGAAGCGCCTTGATGTGCTGTCATAATGCCGCTACACAGTGTTGCATTATGACAGGCTACCTTTCCCGCGAGATCACGCCACGCCTGGAGAAGGCGTTGCGCCAGTTACCGGTGGTGGTGCTTTCCGGGCTACGGCAAACCGGCAAGAGCACGTTGCTCCAAAACGAGGCGGGGTTGGCCCGCGGTCGCACCTACCGCACGCTCGACGACTTTGCGACCCTGGCGGCGGCGCGGTCAAACCCGGAATCGTTGCTGGAAAACCCCGCGATCCTCGACGAGGTGCAGCGTTGCCCGGAACTGCTCGTCGCGCTGAAGAAGAGTGTGGACGAAAAGCGAAAGCCGGGGCGGTTCATCCTTTCCGGCTCCGCCAATCTTGCCGTGCTCGGACACGTAACCGAAACGCTGGCGGGGCGCGCCGGCTATTTCACGCTGCACCCGATGACGCGACGGGAACAGCGCGGAGCCACGGCCCAGGAACCCTTTCTGGTGAAGTTCCTCAATACGCCCATCCTGCCGACCGGCAAATCTGATCCGGTGACCGAAAAGGAGATATTGACGGGCGGTCTGCCGCCGGCGTGCCTCGGCACAGCGGACGGCGTGGCGGAATGGTTCCGTGGCTACGTGCAGACCTACGTCGAGCGCGATGTGCGGCAACTGTCCCAAATCACCGATCTGATCGCCTTCCGCACGCTGGCGCAACTGGCGGCATTGCGCACCGGACAGGTGCTCGTCATCAGCACGCTGGGGCGCGATGCGAAGCTCAATGCCGTGACGGCGGGAAGGTATCTCGATTTGTTGGAGGCTTCGTTTCTCATTCGCCGGCTGCCGCCGTTCCTCAAGAACCGCAGTTCGCGCCTGGTGAAATCGCCCAAGCTGCACTTTACCGACAGCGGCTTGGCGGCGCACCTGGCAGGCCTCACCACGCTCGAACCGGGTCGTGACGACCTGCTGCGCGGCGCCTTGTTCGAGACGTATGTGGCGCAGAATCTCGCCGCCCTGCTGGAGGCGCATTTGCCAGACGCCCAATTTGCCTTCTGGCACGAGCAAGGACGGCATGAAGTGGACTTTGTGATTGAGTTGGGTCGCAAGATTTTCGGTATCGAGGTGAAAGCGGCCACCCGCTGGAGCGAGGGCGATCTTTCCGGCTTGCGGGCATTTCTGGAGCGGACGCCCGCCTGCGTCGCCGCCGTGCTGGCTTACAATGGGAAGGAAGCCGTGAAATTGGGCGAGCGTTTGTTTGTCATCCCGATTGGGCAACTGCTGGAGTAGCTGAGCGCAATTCTCCATGTTGGCCGTTGCAAGCAAGCTGAGTGTGGCCGGGAGTTCCCCCAGCCGACACCCGGAAACCGAAGCCCTCACCAACGCCACCGTCATCCTCGACCCCGGCGAACACTGTGCAGCCCGACGCCCTCTTGCGCCGCCTGCCCGAACACGGCGGACTCACCCGCGTGAACGAAGACGGCTACCTTGCCGGCCCGCCAGAATTGATTGTGGAAGTGGGGCCAGTTCCGACTCGATTGACCTGCGGGACAAACGCCGGGCCTACTGCCGCAACGGCGTGCGCGAATACCTGGTCTGGCTGGTGGCCGAAGCGCGCCTGGAATGGTTCTGCCTGGAAGACGACGACTACCGTCCGCAATTGCCGGACGCATAGACATGCACCGCCAGCGGCAGGAAATCGTCTGCGAATCGGCCTTGCCCCGCTGCAAGCTGACGGTTTTCAAACAGCACGTCCACTTTGGTCCCCGTGCGACGCTGCAAATCAAACTCCACTCGGCACGCTGCTTTGGAGGGATTCACGGCCAGCAAATAAAGGGTATTCCCCTGCCGAAACAGGCTCGCCTGCACCGGACTCTCCTTCGTTATCAAACTCCATTTTCCCGCCGGCTCCGTGGACATGAGCGCTGGGGTGAGGGTCTTGACCTCGGCGGCGATGGACTTCATCCATCCCCACATCTCACGGTACTGCGGCAGAACCCGCAGATCGTAGTAGCAATAATAAATCAGCCCCTTCGCGCCATGAATCAGGCCGAGATAGGTCATGCAGCGTTCTTCTTCGCGGGTCGGCGCCCGTCCGGTGCGGAGGTCTTCGTCCGTCGGCGGGTGGCCGCGATCCGGGTTCTTCGAGTTATACTGATACCATGCGAATGCCTGTGGGACCAGCCACACGGGTTTGTTATCCCATACGGCCTTCCGAGCGCCCGTTACGAAACCGGCGACGCGCGTGATTGGGTCCTGAGGGATGGGATATGGATCGACACCGAGGATGTCCGTGGTCTGTGGGAAATAAGAAAACTCAGATCGGTTGCATAACACAATAAAGCAGGGATGCGCGGGATCGGCCGAGCGTATCCGGTGATAGTAATCCTCGAGTTGGGGCGCCAGCGCGTGCGGAATCTCATCATTGAGATACCACGCAAGAACGGCAGGGTGATCCCGATACGTCGCAACCACCGCGGCGGCAATGGCGTCGTTGCCGCGAATCCCTTCCCAGCCTTTGTTTGCCAGGTCCGTGGCCGTGGGGTACACATCGTTGAGGCAATAAACCAGCCGAAGGCCCGCCGCCTGCATGCGATCGAGGAAACGTCGCATTTGTTCCCGGGGAACAAGGTCGGTTCCGTACGCCAGCAAACAGTTGAATGGACTGTCGGCAATCTCCGCAAGCTGGGTTTCGTCCACCGACGCATACCATCCGATGGGGAAGAAAGGCCGGCCATCGACGATCAAACGATTGGCCCGATCCACGTAGGCTTTCAAACCGGCGGCTTCGCTTGTCGTCAGGATTCGCAGCGGCCAGGTCTGGCTCGCGAGTTCACGGTTCCCCGAGCGGACAGTCGCCTTCAGCACGGCGTCGCCTGCGGTTAACCCTTTGACCGCGATAGCCAGGCAGTTTGTCGCGCCACTGGGCCGTCGCTCGATCGTGCGATGATGGCCGCTCCCCGAGATTTCCACCCGCAGTCGGAGGTCCCGGAGCTGATAACCATGCTCGTCGGGCGCCACCGCTATCTCAACTTCCGCCTCGCGCTCTCCCGGGAGAATCCAGCCGCGATAATTGGGGTGGCACAGGTGAAACTGAGCCAGGGCAGGGGGGTCAGCCGGTTCAAGCCGCAAGTGATCGATGACCAGGGTAAAACTGTTAGTCGGCCGCAAAGCGTAGAGGACGACTTCCTTCACCCGCCGGACGTCGCTATCGGCAGCGGCCTCGCGAATTGGCAATTCGGCACGATTCCACTGGTGGGGGAGCACCGAGATATGGGTGGTCCAACTGTCATCGCCCGCTGTATCGCGCAGCTTGAGTCCCAACTTGCCGGGTTGTTCCCCTTCAACCCAGGCATCGACGACGATTTTACCATACTGCGAGAGGTCGGCTGAGCCGTTGCCGAAGTCAAGCGGCAGGCGAATACCGGGCCGAGGCTCGCGGCCTTCAGCCCAGGCCGGGACCGTGAAGCGCAGCGCGTAGCGGCTCGACGACGCCCGCTCATCTGTGCGCTCGCAGGGCAAGCCCTTCCAAGCAGCCGCCGAACCCGAGCTCTCAAAGTCCGCGAGGATATTCGTCTCGGTAGGACGTCTGGTCGGGGTGTTGGATGCCGAAGACGCCTTGGCCCCGCACAAGAACGCGAGCAACGAAGTGGCGGCGGTGAGTCGCAGGACAATAACTGGAAGGTTCATGCGTTTCAGCGGTACCGTTTGGATGCCTGCTGCGCAACCTTTTTTTCAAGAGGATATGAGCATCCCGCTGAATCAAGAAGGAGGCGAAACGGTTGGTGAATGTGCAGGCGACGAGAGGCCGTCCTTACAATCGCTCTCTTGAGTTAGTTCCGTCCGCGTAGTTTTGCGAGGAGTCGGAGGAGTTCAAGATAGAGCCAGACCAGAGTAACGAGGAGAGCCATCCCGCAGTACCACTCCATGTACCTGGGAGAGCTCCGGTTGACGTTGTCCTCGACGACGGCAAAGTCGATCAACAGGTTGAAGGCAGCGATGCCGACAATCACCAGGCTGATGCCAATCCCCAGCCAGCCGGTCTCATGAATCAATGGCATCCGGGCGCCAAACATGTTCATCACGATGTCCACCAAATAGACGAGAGCGACCGCGGCGGTCGCGGCAAACACCCCTTTCACCAGCCGGTCGGTCACGCGAATGGTCCGACTGGTGTATAGCATCAACATCAGCCCCAGAACCCCGAAGGTCAGCAGCATGGCGTTGACTACGATTCCGGGGTAGCGTTGCTGCATGACCTGCGAAATGGCCCCGAGAGCCAATCCTTCGAGCAGGGCATAAACCGGGGCCGCCACCGGCGACGTTGTGGGTTTGAAAATCCCTACCAGGCAGGCGATGAACCCTCCGATCAATCCGACCAACATCAAGGGGCCGCGCAACGCGGGGTGAGTCCACGCGAACGCCGCCGATCCCATGCATAGCAGCAGCAGAATCCCCGTCTTATTGATGACCCCCTGCAAAGTCATGGTGTCGCCCCGCGACCAGGACGATGCGAAGGCGCTCTCACGTTTCAAAAGCGGATTTGATGTTTCCATAGTCCGCAAAGCATACCTTTTTCTTCTCCAATTGCAACTGCTTCTTCCGGGAGCACCGCTTTTCCACCCCATTTCCCCCAATCCGCTTGCCTTCACTTCGACGCCCCCTACACTCCGCCCGCGATGTTGAGTTTGAGTTCCCTAAACCCGCAACAAAGACAGGCCGTCGAGACCATTCGCGGCCCGGTCTTGATTCTTGCCGGCGCGGGGACCGGCAAGACGCGGGTGATAACGGTCCGCATCGCGCACATGGTTGATAAAGGGATTTCGCCCGGGAACATTCTTGGCGTCACGTTCACGAACAAGGCCGCCCGCGAAATGCATGAGCGCGTGATGAAGCTTATTCCCAAGAGAGGCGGAGGCCAGCGGTCAGAAATGCGGAGTCACGGAGCCGACTCTCGGCCTGCGAACTCCGATGCACGGCCCACCATTTGCACCTTTCACTCCCTCTGCGTTCGCATCCTGCGCCAGCACATCGAGAAACTCGGTTACAAACGCAATTTCGTCATTTACGACGAATCCGAACAGATCGGCGCAATCAAGAAGATCCTGGCGCGGATTTCGGCCAAAGGCGAAAAGACGGATCCTGCGGCGATTCTCAGTCTGCTCAGCCGCTTGAAGAATGGGGGCGAACGCGCCGCTGTGTTTGCTGACGAAAGCGTGCGAGCGATGACGGAACATATCCGCACCCGCTACGAATCCGCCCTGCGCGCCTGCAACGCGGTGGATTTCGACGACTTGATCCTGCTGACGCTCCGCCTGTTCAAGGAGTTTCCCGACGCCCTGGAAGCCTGCCGGACGAAATATCACTACGTGATGGTCGATGAATACCAGGACACCAATGCCGCCCAGTTCAATCTCGTGCAGTCTCTGACTCAGGAGCATCGCAATCTTTGCGTTGTGGGCGATGATGACCAGAGCATCTATGGCTGGCGCGGCGCTGAAATCTCCAATCTGCTCGATATGGAGAAGCATTTTCCTGAGGTCAAAGTCATCAAGCTGGAGCAGAACTATCGCTCGACAAACACCATTCTCAACGCCGCCAACGCGGTCATCAAGAACAACGTGCGCCGGCGGGGCAAGAAGCTTTGGTCGCAAAAAGGCGACGGGCCGAAGATTACGTTGTACACCTTTGCCGACGACGAGGAAGAGGCTCGGAGCATCGTCGAGCAAATCGAGTACGCCCGGCTGGCCCAGCGTATGCCGTGGGCGGACCAGGCGATTTTATTTCGCACGAATGTTCAGTCGCGTCCTTTGGAAACCGCCTTGCGGCAGGCCACCGTGCGTTATCACCTGATTGGCGGCCAGAGCTTTTTCGACCGGCGCGAAATCCGCGACTTTATTGCTTTCTTGAAGACCTTTCTCAACCCGCACGACGACGTGAGCCTGCTTCGGATTGCTAACGTGCCGGCACGGGGTCTGAGCGATGTGACGATGGAACGGCTGCTCGGCGCGAGTCACGAGCGCAAGTGTTCGGTTTTTGAGGTGATGAAGAATCCGGTAGTGACGGCTACGTTTCAGGCGAAGTCTCGCGAGAGCATCGAGCATTTTGCCGAGCTTATCGAACGCACGCGGGAACGGCTGCAGGCCGAAAGCCTGTCACGCGACCTCCACGCGCTGCAAACCGTGGCCGACCGGTTCCTGGAAGAAATCGGTTACTTCACCGAGTTGCGCCGCTCCGAAAAGAATCCCGAGACCGCCGAAAACCGCATTCGCAATCTCAAGGAGCTTATCGCCACCCTCGACGGCAACGCGGCTGTGTCCCAGCCGCCGCTCGACCGCCTCCAAACTTTCCTCGAGCACATTACCCTGGATACCGAGCGCGAGGAAGAGAAAGACGACGCCCCGGGCGATGCCGTGACCCTCATCACAATACATAGCTGCAAAGGGCTGGAGTTTCCAAACGTCTATATCGTCGGCCTGGAGGACGGCTTGTTGCCGCACTCCCGCTCAAAGGCCGAGGGCACCCTCGACGAGGAACGACGGCTCTTTTACGTCGCCATCACCCGCGCCATGCGGACGTTGTCCATCAGCCATTGCGGTGGACGCAAAAAATACGGGCAACTACTACCCTGCCACCCATCCCCCTTTCTCAAGGAGCTGCCGCCGGAACTGGTGGAGCACGCCGATGAAAAAGGAAAGCAACCTGTGACAGAAGCATCGGGAAAGCACTTTTTCGCAACGTTGCGAGATGCCCTTGGGTAGTTCCCGGTTTCAATTGGACCTGCTGACGGACCCTGAACGCTGTCGCAGCGGAGTTTCGGAAGATCGCCGTCGTTGTTCGGGAAGGAAGTCAGCAGCGCCCGATCGAGGTACTCCTACGAGGCTGCGACTTGTGGAAAGGCGGCCAATTCACGCTCGGTCCTGAGACGGAGTTGGCCGCAGGCAGCGTCGATGTCGCGGCCTTTCTCCCGGCGGAGGGTCGCGGTGACTTTTTGTTTTTCCAGAGCGCGGAGGAATGCCTCCTGCGCTTCCTCCGCCGGGCATTCCCAGGGCAAGCCTTCGACCTGGTTGCAAGGGATCAGGTTCACCTTCGCGTTCAACCGCCGCGCCAGCGCAGCGAGCGGTTGGACCTGGTCGAGACCGTCGTTCACCCCTGCAATGAGAATGTATTCGAAAGTGATCAGCCGCCCTCTGCTCTGATGATAATATTCGCAGGCGGCCGTCAGTTCGGCGAGGGGGTGCTTGCGATTTACAGGCATGATGCGGTTGCGCGTCTTGTCCGTGGCGCCATGCAGGGAGATGGCAAGCCGGAACTGAAGCGGCTCGTCCGCAAGTTTGCGGATTTGCGGGGCGAGGCCGCTGGTGGAGATGGTGATTTTCCGTGCGCCGATCGCCCCGCCCCACGGCGCATTCAGAATGCGCAGGGCTTTCAACAGGTTATCATAATTCGCCAGCGGCTCGCCCATGCCCATGATGACGAGGTTGCTGACCGCGCGGAGTTGAGGGTTGGGGGTTGGGGGTTGATGAACTGGGGCGCCAACGAGCGCCGGTGGTCCGTGGTCAGTCGTCTCTGGTCCGGGTGGCGCTTTGCCACTCGATGCTCGCCCCTCGTCACTTAACCGTTCGACAG
>Ga0194039_1001993_pt1 | contig 10579 bp, 12 predicted proteins | sample JunL228m_MetaG_FD_148679 | JGI IMG/M metagenome (GOLD analysis project Ga0194039, IMG submission 148679) | Anoxic zone freshwater microbial communities from boreal shield lake in IISD Experimental Lakes Area, Ontario, Canada - Jun2016-L227-8m | ecosystem: Environmental > Aquatic > Freshwater >...
TCTCTCCGTTGCTCTCCACCCCGCCTCGCGGCGATGCGGTTACTTCAAGTCCTCACCAGCCCAACGGTGGCCGATGGCCGAGGTCTTCCACCTCGGAGGAGTGCGCAGCTTCGCAGCGCACGAGCGCGGGCATCTTGCCCGCTTCTTCCGCAAGCGGGCAAGATGCCCGCGCTCCTGTGTGCTGCAAGTTTCGGAGATTTCCCCCTGCGGAGGTTCAATGCTCAACCTCCTTTTGAAGTAGTTGGATTTCCTCGGGGGGAGGGCGAAGAGGCGGTTGACGCGGTCGTTCAATTCGGATTTGGCGTCTTGAAGGGCGGTCGTGAGGCGGAATTGTTCGGTGCGCTTCTCTGCATCCGGCCCGCCGACGCCGGTCGTCATCATGTGCATTCCCGAAGAATTCCGTGCAAATATGTCGGGTTGGTGGTATGGGTGCCTCCGTTATGAATTACCGTCAGGTCATCACCATTGAGCCGGGGAAACGCGGCGGTCGCCCGTGCATCCGCCACATGCGGATTGCCGTGGAAGATGTGCTGGGGTGGCTTGCGGCAGGAATGTCGCACCGGGAAATTATTGAGGATTACCCGGAACTCACCGAGGACGACATCCTGGCCTGTCTCGCCTATGCGGCCGACCGGGAGCGGCGCTTGGTTCATGCCGCATGAAGTTGCTTTTTGATCAGAACCTGAGTTTCAAGCTCTGTCGGCTGCTGGCCGATGTTTTTCCCGAATCTTCCCAAGTGCGCCTCGACGGGCTCGCGGAGACCGACGATCCGACCATCTGGCACAAGGCCGGAACAAACGGGTTCGTGATGGTTTCCCAGGATTCCGACTTCGCGGACATGGCCGCGCTTTATGGCCCGCCTCCGAAAGTGATCTGGCTGAGATGCGGAAACCAGCCGACCAAAGAAATTGAGTCGCTCCTGCGAAAACACGCGGAGGCGATTTTTGCGTTCGAGCGGGATTCGACTGCGGCCTGCCTGGAGATTTTTTAGAAAACGGAGAGAGAGCGTAACACCGATAACGGGAGGGCGAACCGCCGTGTGAGCCCAAATATTTTACTCCGGTCTTGGGATTGGCAGGCGGGGCGGGGCGGTTTCCCACATGAGGCCAATCTCGTCCGGGGTGAGCCCGTAGGCTTGGTTCACAAGGTCGCCGAGTGTGCGCTCCAGCTTCAGCGCTTCGGTGGCGAGGGCTCTCGCGGGTTCGATGGTGCGGGTGTATTCCTCCCGCAGGGCGCTCAGCCCGGCGGCGGTGAGCGGAAGCTTCCTGCCCCGGATGCGTTTCACTTCGGCGACGAAACTGTCGGAGTCGAGGCCGGTCAGGCATTGGAGTTTGTTGCCGGGCTTCTCGATGGCGTATTCCACGCGCAACCAGTCGAGCACCGTGCGTTGGGTCTGCTGCTGGCTAGCAGTGATCTCGATGAGGCGGCGCACACTCTCGTCGGCTTCGTTTCGCTGAACTTGGGTCGGTCGTGGAATGGGAAGGTCTTGAACAAAAGCTTTTATGAACCGGAGAGCCTCGTCCTTTCCGTGCATGGCCCGACGCCATGCAAACCACCAAGTAATCGGAGCGTTCGTAACTGCCAATAGCCACAGGTCGTCTGTCGGAAGGAAATATGCAGTGTTGTTGCAGAGAGTCCCGGCGGCATCCAAGCACCACTCTGGCCGCCATGTAATTTCCGGGAACATGATCTTAGGTTTCTCGAATGCAGCCCAATATGCGCATGACCTAAGTTCCCACCAATATCGGCCTTGATCCTGACGCTTTTGCAGATCGTCTCTGAACTTGTTCAAATGAGCGTAGATCGCCGGATATGTTTTGCGAAACATTGCTTCCGCTTCGACTCCAAGATTAGACCACGGCCAATCTCTATTTTCGCTGGATGCCAAAGTAATCATCCGCAAGCCTTGTGACTCTGCTCGCCACCGGCTGAAGTCTTGCCCTCTCAAAAATGGCTTCATCAAAGCGGTGCTGCCGGGATCTGTTGCAACAATCTCCCTGTATGTGTCTTGATCGATCAGATACGCCTCATTAAGCCCCGTCTTGATCCCACTCAGCGGCTCAACTGTGGCTAACTCTCGAAGTGAGATGCCGCAACTTTCAACTTTTTTCAGCAAGGCGAACACCGCTCTTGGCTCCAGTTGCCATCCAGTCGCTCCAAGCTGAGCCAAATCCATATCTCCGCCCTCCCGCTCGATCTGCACACTAAGGTCGCCGATCCGCAGTTGCTCGCGGGGAATTGTGCAAAGCCTTGTGGTCTTGGGTTTGGGTGCCGGCGTCGGCTTCTCCACGACGACGATGCAAGGGAACACATCCGCCTCCTCGAAGATTTGTTTGGCGTGGCCGAAATCCACGACCGAGCGGACCCATGCTTTTTCTGAGAAGAAGCGGCGGAGCGGTTCGCCGTAGCCGGCCTTCATCCATTTGTTGGTGACGATGAACGAGAGCAGGCCGCCGGGTTTCAGCACCCGCACGCCGAGTTCGTAGAAATAGACATAGAGGTCCGCCATGCCGTGGAAGGTTTCGTAGTGGGCTTCCAGCCAAGGCTTGAAGGGCGTGAGGAGTTCCTGCCGCACATACGGCGGGTTGCCGACGACGACATCGAAGCCGCCCTGGGCGAAGACCTCGGGGAACGCGGTCTGCCAGTCGAAGGCCTTGGGGTGCGCGGCGGGATCACCGACGACGCTGTTGCCCTCGCGGATCGTGTGGTCGAGGCTGGTGAGCGCCTTGCCGTGCGCGGCGGTCTTGATCCAGAGGCTGAGCTGGCAGATTTGGACGGCCTCGGCGTTGAGGTCCACGCCGTAGAGGTTGTGCTGGAGGATCTGGCGGTCGAGGTCGAAGAGCGTGAGGTGCCCGCGCAGTTCCTCAAGCCGGGCGTTGGAAATTTCGTAAAGCGCGTGGAGTTGGTCGAATGCCTCGATGAGAAACGCGCCGCTGCCGCACGCGGGATCGAGGATGCGGAGGCTCTTGAGCACGTCCTGCCAGGCTTCCCAGAAGCGGATGAGCACCCTGCGTTGCGGGTCGTTCAGTGCGGCGAGGTCATAGGCATTCGGATCGGCCAGCACGGCGAGCGCGGTGCCGGTGGCTTCGGCCTCGTGCGCCCGGCGCAACGCGTCGAAGCGGACGCGCAGGACGCCGCCGAGCGCCTGTTCGACACAGTAGCGCGTGATGAACGACGGAGTGTAAAAGGCCCCCTCCTTTTTCCGCCGGCTCTTCGCCTGCGCTTCGTCGCCCGGCACGCCGCCGGTTTCGAGATTCTGCCGCAGGCGTTCAAGGTCGGTGATCGATTGCTCGAAGATGTGGCCAAGGATGTCCACATCAATGACCGGGCGGGCTTCCGCGGTCTCGTCCGCGTCGGCGATCTCGCGGGCCGGACGGTAATCGTATTCGCCGAGGTCGCGGAAATACGCGCAGACATCGTCGGGCACCAGCAGCGTGTCGAGGACGGCATCGAATGCAAAGAGTCCGCCATTGTAGGCGGGGATCTTGAGCCCGGGATTGCCGACATCCACCGCCCGGAACAGACCGCGGAAGTTTTCCCAGACCGGCTTGGGATTGTAGGGATCGCGGTGGATGAACGCGTTCCGCACGGAGTCGGGCGGGAGCAAGCTGCGGTCTTCGCAAAACGCGCAGAAGAGCACGCGGTCAAGCAACCGCTGCGTGCAACGGAGGAGCTCCTGCGGGGCAATCGCGGAGTTCCCGGCACACAGGCGGACGAATGCTTTTTGCCGAAGGTCGGCGTAGAGCGCGTAGAACTGGTTCGTCAGCTCGCGCCCGACGGATTCCGACTCGCGGAGCAATGTGTTGAGATGGCAACCGCCGTGCTCGGGAACGACACGGGCCGCGCCGAGGAGGAAGACGAAGCGCTTGAGCCACGCGGGCTCGCCGGCCAGCCGGGCGGTCTCGAAGCGCTCGTAGGTTTGCTGGTTCGATCCCTTGTGATAAAGCCGCGTCTCGCGCATCGAGGTGACGATGATCCAGTCGCACGGGAGATTGATGGCGTAGCGATAAGCCTGGTCAACCGCCGACATTCGCCGCCCGGCAAACGGGCGGTCGAGCGGATCGCGGGTCCCCTTCCCTTCGAGCGCGACAACAAAGCTTTTCTCCTCCGCACGGAACCGCCCGAGCACGGCATCCGCAAACTGCCCGTCCACCTCGACGTGGGTTTCGCGCGACAAGGTGAACGTGTCGCCCGGACCGGCGGGCCCGGAATAGCCGAGCAGATTGCAAAAGATGTCGGTGAGGAACTCGGGCAGCAGCGCGGATTCCTTGAACGTGTCCGCACGCCCGGAGGTGATGAGATCGGCCCAGTGTTGCAGGCGCGAGTTCCCAACCGGCTCCGGCAGCGAGAACGAACGCAAGTGCTGGCGGATGACCTCCGGATGAAAAAGCGGTTTGGATTCGACGGCCATGGGATTCGAAAAGTTCCGGAGATCAGTCCGCGAGTGGGTTCCACACGCGACGGAATCCAAACCCTTGAAAGTCCTTCAGGTTGAGCGTCGCAAAATCCGTCACGCCAAAGGCAGTGAGGCTGAGCGCGATCCGGGCGTCGTAGATGCGACGACGCGCGAAATCCCTGGTGGCGGCACGCTGCCAAAGCTCATCGTGGAGTTCGCGGCTGCGCGGCGGGAACCCGAGGGTTTTCCATCGCGGATGCTTTCGGTAGCTTCCGATGACTTCGGCCGCATGCAGCGCGGTAAGGGGTTTCTGCAGGACCGCAGGATTGCGCAAATGGAGGTAGAACTCGGTGAGAATAAACTCGCTCAGCCCCACGTCATCGCGACCGGAAAGCTTCTCCAAAAATGTCCGGGCACCCGCGTGGCAGGGCGACTCCGGGCAGAAGCTGTAAAGCAGGATATTGGCATCCACCGAGATCATGGAGCGGCAGGGTTCGGGTTCGCGTCCTGGAACGCCAATTCCCGCAATTGTGCCGGGCTGAGTCCCTTCCAGCCGACCTTGGCCGAGACAGGCGGAACCCAGTGCGAATCCTTGGGGCTTCCATCATAGACCTCCAACAAGAGCTCGGCTCCCCGACGGAAGGTTTCCGCCAGGGACCACTCCCGGGCGTTGGCGAAGGACTTCACGTCGCGATAGAGTTCCTCCGGCACTTGGATCTGAGTCTTCACCATGATGGAGAATCTATAGCGCCATTGATTTGATGTCAATGTCAGCGATTTCTTAGCGGGCAGGCGGCAGCAGGTAAAGCGTCATGGCAAAAACCAGATAGACCATCAGCACGAGCACGCCGACGAACCGGGCGGATCGCCCGCTGCTCGTCACCAGCGAGGCGGTCAGGGCGGCGATGAGCATCATCACCACCGCGCCCGGCCAGAAGCTGAGGTCCATCGGCGACGGGCCGATCAGGTAGCTCAGGAGCACGAGCACCGGCGCCACGAAGAGCGCGATTTGCGACGCGCTTCCCAGCGCGATGCCGACACTGAGGTCGAGGCGGTTTTTGCGCGCGGCCGAAAACGCCGAAGCCATCTCCGCAGCCGCTCCGACCAGCGCCACGACGATGAAGCCCACAAACGCAGCGGACATCCCGAAAGTCACCGCAGCCACCTGCACCGATTCGACGAACACCTCGCTGACCAGCGCCACCAGCAGCGTGACCCCGGCGAGCGTGCCCAGGGCCAGGGCGATGGGCCACGGTTCCTCCCCGGACTCCCCGTGTTCCGCGCCGGCGAAGATTTCCCGATGGGTTTTGAGAGTGAACAGCAGACCCAGCCCGTAGGCGAAGATGAGCAGGATGGACAACGCGACGCTCAGCTTCCCGGTGAACTCCGTGTCCGCGGTGGAATCGGCCGCCGCGATCGCCGAGGGCACCAGCAGTGCGACAGTGGCCAAAAAGAGCAAGGCGGCCTGAAGGCGGGCGCCCGACCGGTTGAATTCCTGCACATGATGTTTGAAGCCGCCGAGAAGAAAGGAAGCTCCCAGCATAAACAAGGTGTTGGTGACAATCGCACCCGCGATGGACGCCTTGACGAGCATGTATTCACCGGCGCGCAGGGCGGCGAGCGCGATGATCAGCTCGGTCAGGTTTCCCAGCGTGGCGTTGAGCAGTCCGCCCACCGCATCTCCGGTCTTGGCCGCCACGGACTCGGTGGCGTGACTCAGCAGCGCCGCCAGCGGGACAATGGCCAGGACGGACAGCACGAACAGCAGCGTGTGCGAGCCGGGCAGGAGCTTGCTGGCCGCAAGCACGACGGGCACAAAGACCATAAGCCAGAGCAGGGGGTTGTGTCGGATTTCTTTGAGGAGTGGGTTCATGTGGTTTTTTGTTCTGCGCGGGAGGAAAAGATTTTCGATATTACGGCGACGAAAAGCCCGGTGGAGAGCCCGCACATGAGGATCCCGGTCAATCCCTCGACCGGCCCGAGCATCCGCCATGTCGGCGGCAATACGACATCGCCATAACCGATCGTCGCGTAAGTCGTCCCAGAAAAGTAGAAGGCGGTCTCGGCGTCCGGCAGGCATCCCCACCACAGATAAAAAAGCGCCCACAGGGAGATCTCCGCAACATGGAACAGGAGGAGCAGCCATGTCAGCCGGACAAGCAGCCAGGCGATGGGCCACGGCCGTGCCGGCAGCGCGCCGCGCTGGGTTAAAAAGGCCTGCAGGATCAGCGCGAACCCTGCCAGGTGCAGGAGAACCGTGGCAGCCACCAGAGCTGCACCGATGAAAAAAATGGAAAGCATTTCCGTGCGGTATGTTTCCGTTTCTATTCCCTGGTCCCGGCGCTGTCGAGCAGGACCATCTCAACGTCTGCTTGCTTCCATTTGGGAACCCGTCGGAGCGGAGCTTTTTTCTGTCGGGGCTTTTTTCTTTCCTTTTTCTTTCCTTCGTGCAAGTCTGCGGCAGGTAATTTGGCAGCAGGTAAATTTTCATTTCCCAAACCCACACTGCATATGAATCCTTCGATCACCTTCGGAACTGTTCGTCTCATCCGTTCGACCCTCCTTATCCTGCTCCTGTGTGCGGCTGGGGAAAGCTCTGCGGCGCAGCTCAACACCGGGCAGTGGGATGAGGTGGTGGGAAAAGATATCCGCAACAGCCAGGGCGTCCTGCTCGGATACGTGAAAGACACGGCTGTTGACCTTGAGCACGGGCGGTATGTGGGGATGCTCGTTTCCTTCGGAGGTTTTGCCGGGTTCGGTGAAAAAACTGTGATCGTCCCCCCGGGGGCTCTGTGGGACGACGGAACGCCACGCACGCTCTTTCTGAATATGGACGAGAAGACGTTCCGCAATGCCCCAACGTTCGAACTTTCCAAAGAGGTCGGTCCCCCACAAACGGCCAAGGTTGCGGAAGTTTTCCGCTACTTCGGACAGGTTCCTTTCTTTGCCACGCTGGGCGGTAAAGCCACTTTGAACGGCGTGGCTTTGGAGCCGCTCGGATACATACGGAAAGGATCCACAATTCTATTCCTCCCGGTCGAAAATTTGCTGGGGGTTTCCCTGGGCTATGTCGCCGGCCTCCGGGATCTCAACCGGGTCACCGGCAAGCTCAAAGGGGTGGTGATCCGCCCGTATGGGAGCGTCATAAGAGAACAAATGAAGATCGTGCCGCCACAGGCTCTGAGATACAATCTCAAGCACAACGCGCTCCGGCTCAATGACCAACTTCAGGGATTCAAGGACATCCCGTCCTTTAATATGTACCGAAACGGACGGTTCGTGGAAGAGAACCCAACAATACCGGGCGTTCCTCCCCCGCCACTCTCGCATGGTGAAGCTCCTAAAGACAAGGCCATCACCCTCAAGATCACCAATCTCATCGTGGAGGATTCCACCCTTTCCGTTTTCGGGAAAAATACCGAGGTCGCGACCAACAATGGGAAGGTCACCCTCCGCGGACGGGAAGTCAGCGCCCCGAACCGCGCACGCCTTCTCTCCTACGCCACAGCCGCCGCCGGTGCCGGAAACGTCACAGACCAGATTGAAATCCGCCCGATGAGCGAAGCGGAGAAGGCGATCGACCGGTAGCGCACAGAGCCTCACCACTACACACGATCTCCCGCGTGCCGCTCGGCCGCTCGTTCCTGTGCTTTGCCGACTGCCCCTCGCCGATAAATGTCGAAGTGCAGGGCAACATAACCAAGGCCACCACCACCATAAATTCGACATCATAAATTCGGGGCCCCTCCCTCCGCGACCTTGAAGCGCAGCCTCCGGGCCGCAGCGTCTATCCAAAAAATGAACCCAAGTAATCGTTGACACGCGCCGGTTTTGTCACATCATGTCATCCATGATAACAAGCGCACGCGCTTTGCTTGTCTCCCTCCTGATGGCCCCTTGGTGCGCTGCTAGCGCCGCTGTTGTCCTCGACAACCTCTTTCCTGATCCCACTCCGGGAATGGTGGTGTATAATCGCATCCTGAGTTCGTCCTCGTGGTATGCCACTCCCATCACGACCGATGGGTCGGATTACACCTTGGCCGAAGTGAGCGCAGAGATCGAGGACTTCAACCCTGCAGGAACCCTGTTCATGGAAGTGTGGAGCGTGAGCGGATCCCCGAATTACGCTCCGTTGGCAATAATCCAGCGGCTTTCGCTTGTTGATGCGAATTATCCCAAGGTCTTCACCGGCAGCGTGAGTCTGAGCGCCAACACCAGTTATTTTCTCGTGACAGGAGTCGATAACGGCGGCGGCCAGTGGCGTGAAAATATCAATTTCGCGAATCCGCCCGGCCCATATTTTTCGGTTCAATCCGGAAGTTGGTCGCTTTCGACTATCGGCACCGCTGTGCCCCAATCGCTCACAAGCACTGATTTTGGGGTGACATGGACTGATAGTGGCGTGCTATCGGCACCTGTGCGAATGTCAATCACCGCCACCGCCGTTCCTGAGCCTTCGACTTGGGCACTGCTCGCTCTCGCGAGTGTAGCGCTGCTTGTTTTTTGTCGGCTCAACGCAGTTCCGGCCCTGGCGACAGGCCTCTGCAAGACCTCCCAGACCTGAGACAGTGCGGGGGTAATTTGGCGGGTAGTCTGGACGTGTGGGTTTGTAATGAAACGACAAACCCGTTGCTCAGTGACTTCTGATCGACCAATTCCCGTAGCATGGGCATCTTGCCCGTGTCTTATTGAACGGTTTCGCATGGGCAGGATGCCATGCCCCGTCTTGTTTCCCACAAACGCAACAAGCTTCCATGAAAAACCTCCGTCTCATCCTCGCTGTCTTTTGCGTGCTATCCACATCCGCAAGCGGCTTTGACCTGTTCTCCCAGCGGAAAAGTTCGGATCCAAACACGCTGGCCGGACGGAAAAACGGTTCGGCCCGCGCCCGCGAGCTCCAGCAGGAGATGATGGATTTTTCCGACCGCTACACGATGGCAATCTGGCAGGCGCTCGACGGATACAGCCGGTCCGAAAATGACCCGATCAGGCGCTCCGCCGCCGAGCACGTAAAAGTGCTTTTCTCCTCCGCCTCAATGGAGATCGCTGCCGGGCGCAATCCGGCCGGCAACCTCCTGGACATGGCGGTTTTCACCGACCTCGCACAGAGGGCCGTGCGTGACTACTGGATTCCCAAAGTCTTCGGCTCCGGCGCGGAGCCGCTGCTGAAAGCGCACCGCGACCTCCGCGCCGATCTCGACGTCATCCTCAAGAAAACGCTCACCGGCGAGCAACGTCAGGAGCTGGACCGCATGGTTTCCGATTACCGGAAAACCAACCCCGGCAGCGTCTATGTCGCCGACATCCGCCTGCGCGACCTCGTCGCCGCCCGCACCGCCGCCGGCCAGGCGGGCGGGGGCATTCCGCTCCTCGCCGATGTGAGCCGTGCGGTCGGCGAGCTGGACGCCGCGGTGGAATACGGCGAGCGGCTGATGTTCTACGTCGAGCGCCTGCCCCGCCTCACGACAATGCAGACCGCCCTCGCGCTCGCGCAAACCGGAGCCTCACCCGCCGTGCTCAGCCTCACTGAGAGCGCCCGGCAGATCTCCAAAGCCATCGAGCGCATGCCTGACAACCTTACCGTCGCGGTTGCGAAGAATTCCGAAGCACTCGGCGGGCTCCTTCCCGGCATCCAATCAAGCCTGGCCGATACCCGCGCGATCATGGAAATTGTCGAGCGCATCGAGAAGTTGGGCGATCCCGCACCCAGTCCGTGGACACCGGAATCCACCGCCGCCGCCCTGCGCGAAACACAATCAGCAGTGAGAGAAATTCGCTCCACCCTTGAGGCCGCCGAAAAAACCCTCTCATCTGCCGATGGCGCGCCCCTCGAAAAGCTCCTCCGCACGACCTCGCAGGAAGTCCGGAAGACGATTGATGAAGCATGGAAAAAAGTCCTTCTCGCCATCGCCATTTTTCTTGTCGGCCAGTTCGTCCTTCTCCTCGTCGCCGCCCGCCTCTTCCGGCCGCGCACCACCCATTCCAAAAGCTGAGGCGGGCAATGGGGAGAAAGCTTTTATCCAGTCTTTTCCGGGTGCAGGACAAAATTCTGAGGAATCTCCAGATCGGCGTTTTTTGGGAACATGTAAGCTTTTGCGCCACAACGTGGCTGCATCCCGCAGCCCAGGGTTGCAAAGCTACCCTGGGTATATAGGAAACCATATACCAACCCTGAATGGGTTG
>Ga0194039_1001994_pt1 | contig 10577 bp, 11 predicted proteins | sample JunL228m_MetaG_FD_148679 | JGI IMG/M metagenome (GOLD analysis project Ga0194039, IMG submission 148679) | Anoxic zone freshwater microbial communities from boreal shield lake in IISD Experimental Lakes Area, Ontario, Canada - Jun2016-L227-8m | ecosystem: Environmental > Aquatic > Freshwater >...
CGATCACCGTACCGGGCTGGAGATTGTCAATATAGAACAGGGCCTTGTTTGACATCGAACCGGCCAACTGGTGACGCTCGGGGACCTGCCGGATCAGTGTCGAGAATGCATGAGATTTTCCTTTCCCGCTCTCTCCCGAAACGGAGACGTGCAAACCTGTCGTGTTGAGGACAGAGCGGGATGCAAGCGACATGATCAGGCACTCGGCCACCGTGTCGTCACCTTCGTGATCGAGGGCGAAGGTCCGGAGCATGGTCCGGATTGGATTACCGGACCGCAGCACCAGCAGGGCTTCATCAGCGTGTTTATCCTCGGGGCCCGGTGCGGGAGCCGGCAGGATCCTTGGCGGGGGGCCGTCCGGTTTGGAGACGGGGCGCTTCTTCCCCGGCTCATACTTCTCCCGCAACTCCTGCCACCGCTGCGACCCGCCCCCGCAGCTCTCGTGATGACAGCCGGCATGGATGGCACCGTTCGCAAACTGAATTGCATAAGCGCCGTCCTTATGCGCATAGGAGAACGGACATTGTTCAAGCAGGTACAGTAAACCGCCCTGGTAGGGTTTCTCGGACTGCACCGATAGATTGTGATCCGAAAGCCAGCGTCCGAGGTCCAGAGAAGTACGGACCGGCATACCCCCGGTCTTCCCCACTGGTCGGACCGCAGCCGGGGCAGCGGGAATTTCCGGAAGCACACCGGCCAGCCGGGTGAGCATGGACCGGTCAACAACACCCGGCTTTTCAGGTGCCTCAATGATCGCGGCCCGACGATGCGGCCGGTCCGCTGTGCTGTCACCCTTGCGGCTCATCGTACCGTAGAGCTTCCAGATACGGGCCGCGTTGAAGTTCGCCGTATCGACCTGCGCCACCACGTCGTTGAACACCGATGAAAGAACGTCGAGACAACCCTTCACCAGATCCCGCGATTCATTATCATTCGGTAGGTCGATGCGGTAGAGCAGGTGAGCACCGTTTCCGGAATCCGCAAGCACCGGTGCGGGCCAGCCCATACCGGTGAGGTACTCCGCTATCCGCTGCGCCTTTGCGATAGCTGCCGCGTGTTCCGCTTCCGTTGAAGAAACACCCGAAGGCCGGACCGGGTCCACATCGACCGGTAGCCACTGGCGTTTCACGATGTCGTTATCCGCAGTCGTTACGTCCTTCTTGCCGAGACGCATCTTGATCCGGTTGGACCGGCGGGAAAGCAGGGCAGGGTTGACCGGGTTGAGCGTCACGTAAACGCCCTGCACGGAAGGCACCCCGTCCAGCGTTGCGACTTTTGCTGCCAGTTCCTCCGGCGAATCGAAATACCCGGACGCGATGCCGTCATCGGTGATGGCCCGGACTTCTACGACATGGCCGGGAGTGATTAGGGTGCGGGCGGCGGTAAGGACCTCCTCAACCATGATCCCCCGGTAATCGCAACGGGGTTAGTCCTCCAAGAGTTTGTGAAATAGGATCCGGACCCTCAATAATTGTGCAGAACCAACAGGTCTCTGCCATCAGGACCCGGGGATATGCAGCGTAACAGTTGCGGCCCTGGCACAGGACACTCCCGCGGGAGTCCGAGATGATCGGGCAGATCTTCCGTTCGCTCATGTGCCCGGTCTCGATCTGCTCATGCCACATACTCAGCCGTCCGTTGGGAATCTGCGAACATCGATGCCGCTGCCCATTTGCGTTTCACGACTGATATGAACGAGATGTCGGCAATAGAGAACGAGCGGGTTGCTGTACTGAAGAAGATCCTCCTCGCACCGGTGAACCCGGGCCGTTTCCCCCAAACAAGCGCCTTGCTCTCAGCGCCACCATTATCCCGGAGAACGGGGACCCGGTTTCCATAGAAGAGAATGTTATGGATATCCTCCGGAGAGAGCCGGTAATTTCCTTCAGGTGTTTCAAAAACAATAATGCCATCGCTACTTCTGCGAATGATGATCTGGTCGGCGATCATGGAATCACCGGTCCATTACAACGGATGTCACCTTCAAAAAGTTTATGAGATCAGGAACAATAGTACCTAATCCCTCTGCCTTGCTAATTGTGTAGTTGTGGTAGACTTTCATTTTGAGCGGGCAGGGGCTTACACTGTTTTGCATGTATTTTCCTCCGCCATTACAAACAGTCCTTTCTCGATCATGAATTGCCCGAGGCCCTGAAAACCGGTTCGGCGTTCATAGGCTTCGATGGCTTCACGTGTCACGTAAAGTAGATCCAAAATATCACCTGTGCAGGCATTTTTTATGAAAAGAATTGCTTATGTGGGACTCGCCTCACGATAGTTGCCTTGCACAGTTTTACTGTCTCATGATTTAATTTAAAGATGTAACAATTGCGGTGTGAAAAAGAAATGGGGGATGGGATCTTTGGGAAATTTAAGGAATTGTGAAATGTTTCATGGAATTTGTAAAAAAAAGCATTAACCGTTCAGCCTTAGGTTTTCCTTTAACAAAATTGTCTTAACGACGTGATTCATCATCAGAGGAAAGTGCGGATTTAATCGCTGCAAGTATTGTTAATGCCTCATTGTTTTCCGGATTAATCGTTAAAGCTTCATCGATGACGTTCTTTGCTTCTAAAAAATTGCCTCGAATTAAAAGAGTTCCCGATTTCATTGTTAAAGCATGAATATTTTTATTATCGATTCTTAGAGCTGCATCAAAATTACCGATGGCCTCATCAGGGTTATCAAGATTGATTAAAGATATGCCCTTACCTACAAAAGCATCTACTTGATTTTTAGGCTCTAGAACTAATTCGAAAGCCTTATTGAATTTTTTTATCGCTTGCGGGTATTTTTCCTGTCCAATTAAAATCAATCCTTGTTGCATATAGATCTCCCCATTTCCAAGATCGAGAGATCGGGCCTTATTGAAAGCTTTGAAAGCGGCATCAGAATCTCCAAAGAATCGAAGAGCTAATCCTAAATTATGCCACGCGTGAGGATTGTATTTATCGATTTTTAGCACATGACGATACGCATCAACCGCCTTTTCGTATTCTTCATTGTCATGATATTTTAGTCCAAGTTCAAACCATTCTTCTTTTGTTTTTTCTAGCGGTTTCATTGACGATCACTTGTTAGTATAATACCCATTTATTGTTGGATTGTCTCTTCATCTGCGGAGATTCCTGTCGGCAAATAATAGCATTTGTCCAGGACTAAACTGATTTGCCCTTTGACAGGTAGATAATCTCCCCCATAATCCCGATCTGGTTGCCGCAATGAAATTAGACGCTGATCGAATGGTAGATAATTTCCCGGGGAATCAAAAGCCCGTATTACTGGTAACTTTATATCCTGTTTTTTGAATGCGTTCATGAATGTTTTACGGACCTCGGAGAGAAATTCAAAATAATTTGCATTTCTCGGGATTTTAAGATGCATTGTCATTTTGTCCCGGGATTTCGTATCGTACGGCACGCAGATATCAGGGAGAAGAATGCAGAACTGCTTAGCGAAATATACACTGTCTTTTATTTTGAAACTCTCAAATTTTTCCTTGAAATAACTATCAACCCAATCATCACAGAAAATCGTCTTGTTATGCTCGGCAGATTTTGCTGACAGGAGTTTCCATTCATCGACTTTTAAATTTCTTAAAACCGTGTAAGCTTCTTTGACACGAGGTCGCAGATTTGAAGAATCTCCAGCATCAATAGCAGTAATCAGGTTCAGGTGTTCACACCGATCGACGAACGTCCTGAGGAATCCAAACATAAAATCTTCGAACTGAACATTCGTTTTCAGATTCCAGTGACCTGTGCACCCCAACTGTTTACAGCCACAGGATTCATCGCAGGTACAATCAACAAATTCCCATAGATCCGTCTGGGTCGCCTGTTCCTGGATTGGATACTTATTGCGATTTATCGCCGCTTGTTTGTTGGATTGTCCAACCATTTTTTCCATCCATGGCCCGGTAATTTCCTCATTCATTTGTATCCACCATAACCCTCTTTTTCATTTCACCATTTTGAGATCCGGAGATCCACCTGATTCGATGATTGCCAAAATCTCTGAGCGATTAATAATGTTTCATTCTTTTTGATCTGAGCCAATCATTAACAACATCTCTTGTTTCATCGATGAGAACCCTCATGCATAAAGCTATATCTTCCGGATTTGAAGAATCTGGAAAACAATATTGAAGCCGGCCCAAATGAGGATTATTTTTATTAATGTACCATTCTATGGAGGTTGGTTGCAGTGGCATCTTCTGCGCAACTATATCCTTTTTCTGTCGGATATTTTCCCCGATTTCTTGAAATCCTTCTAGCCAAAACTGAATATCTATACGGATTTCAGCTTTGCCATTACGATTCCAGTCATTCATCTCATAATATACAGAATAATTAGGCCTGTGATCCAGGATCTCCCATTCAGGAAAAATATACCGGAATTGCTGACCATTGCCAAACTTTTTCTCTTTTAAATCAGGGATATTTCGATACAATTTGTCAAAAGCACGTTCAATTTTTCGGATTGTTATATTCGGATCGTTTTGCGTTCCAGATGATGAAGCTACCATTAAACAACAAATTATAGCGAGATCGTATTTATAGAGAAAGGTTGATGCGAGAAGCAAGAGTCGAATCTGCGAACCACTGCGCGAACGGATCTTTAGAAGTTAATCCAGCAATCCACTCAAGCACGCGACATACCTGCCGGATTCCGTAAGCGAAACAAAGACATTCCTTCCGCTTTTTTCCCGGACAACCAGATTATTCCGCTCCAGTTTCGTGAGAATAGTTTTGTCGAGCTTCATGAGTTGCCTGCTCTGGACGTTTCGTTTCTTGTCATCCTCAACATCAAAGAATAATGTCTCGTACCCTTCCACGTTCTGATCGCGGAGAACCTCAAAGATGTCGATAGTTCTCATAGGTTTTCCTTTCTTATAGAGGAATACGAGAATCTGCATACCGACTGGATCGGGAAGCACAAAATCAAAAGTGACGAGCTTCTTGATATTCGTTTTTTTGCAGATGCTGAGGCCGTGATTGTTGACCTCTTCTTCGGTCCTTGCATAATCATCTGCCATCACATAATAGAGGTTAACATCGTGTGCCATAGCAGCAACCACAGCCCCCACTGAAGTCAGCCGGCCACACGCAGACATGTTCACAGATATACGGTTTCCCTGCTGCTTCTCTTTCCTGATAATACGGGAAATGGTTCGAATAACATCCTGAAGCTCGAACATGTTGGTATTGATCGTGATCACTTCGATGGTTTTGTTCAGTTTTGCCTTCACCTGTTTGACAAAAAACTGCTGTCGGGCAACCATGTCCTGGTTCAGATCCGGATTATCGATTACCGCAAGAATATAGATCCGGTTGGGCGTCTGATCCCGGAACGGGATAACCGCACGATCGATCTCATGTCCGAGCGGAATAATATGCACGATTTTTTCAAGTCCGTCGTTCTGCCTCATAATGTTAAGATTGCTAACAATGCTATATAAAAAGTCCTTATCGTTTTTGCTGGTAGATTCTTGATCAGCCCGGGGGTGGGCACTACGAGAACAGATCTGCAACCGTTGGAAGGACAAAAGTCATTGTTTGTCGCAACGTTCGAGAAATACGGGACCTACCGGTCCAAGGGAATTGTCGGCAGGAGCATCCTGCTGCGAAACTTAAAAACCGTACGGGGACGACAGCTTGCCGACCACATCTGGATCAACTACACTGCAGGATTCGATGCACTTGGGGAATTTATCCGGGGCGATGTTGTCCAGTTCACCGCGAGAGTCCAACCATACTTAAAGGGCTATTTTGGGCTACGGATCGAAGACCGGCTCGAACGTACAGCCGGCCTCGATTACCGGCTCACATTTCCAAGGAATGTCGAGAGAATTGCCGGGATATCCTCATGAAAACCGGGCAATTGTTGATGATGAGCGAATCATGAACCGATTATGATAAGCATCCCACGGTCATACTTCAGGTACGGTGGGGTTGCGAAAAAAGGGGGAACACATGGCTTATGATATTACTAAACAATGGATGAGGAAACAGATAGCGTATTCAAATCAGCAGGCGGCAAAAAACCGGAATTTTTACCCGGTGCAGGAGCAGGCAACACAGATGGATCTCTGGGAATATGTTCCCTGCAACTGTGACGAGAACTGTACCTGCAGGAAGCATGGTTGCACACATCACTGGAAACTGAAAAAGGGGATCCGGTTCGAGGAGTTCCGGGACGGATTTCTCCGGATGTTTGTTGACAGTAATCACCACCACTGGGTGATTGCTTTCTTGAACGGAAAGAGACAAGAGGGTATAAACATGAGGGCTCTTGGAGCCCTACGAGTCTTACTGAAGTTGAAAGAGTCCTGGCAGGATATATCGGAGAAAGCGAGCGAGCACAACAAGACCCTTTTCTGTGATGACTGGCTGCCAGCATCATTCCATGACAGCATGTCGTTCCCCGTAGGAACAAGCATTTACTTCGCAAAACGATACTGCGTCCTCTTCCCCGATATAGGTGTACCGTACGATACTGCATCCCGTATAATAATGAGCGAGCACCTTGATCTGCGGGATGTCAACTACGTGGAATTTCTCACGAGAGTCAGGGAAGCCTTCCTGAAATGTATGAACGAACACGCGCTTACTATACCAGCACTACGACGGCTTGATGATCCGCAGGGCCAACTTCCCTTTGATCCATCACTGATCTCATTGCCACATGGGGGAATGGATTATGGAACAATCTACACCCCGGCAGAGCGCACGATCAGCATTGTTCTGGACAAATGTTTCTATCAACCGAAAACAGGTTCGAATCCTTCCCCTCGCAATCGGAATAAGCCGAAGCGTCAAAGAGAGATTCCGGAGTTTAGCTTTACCACACTACCGTTGAGTGGAAAAGGTCAGACTATTATGGTTCAACGCGAACCGCCATTATGGCAGATATGGTGGGGGGATCTGAAGTTTGAACTCACCAATAAGATGCTCCGCACAATTCTTGAAAAATTCTTCATCGAGCCGGGCCGCTGGTACCTGCTCGGTGCCAGTATGACCGAACCGGATCCTGATGGACTCGGTTCGTTTGTCCGGAAAGAGTTTCCCTCATTCAGCCCCCGTCATGCATCGGCAATTGCGGCGATATTAGTCCATGATGACTTTGTATTATCCAGAGGCAGGAAGCCAATCGAGCTAAGGAAGACCGACGATTGTAAGAAGAAGATAAATTTGACGCTGGGGGAAGAGAATGACTGATGAACCACGTCGGCGACCTGAGGACTGTATCGGTGAGATGCTCCGGGCGGTTTACGGGGAAGTGCACCATCGCTTTAGAATTCATCTCGGAACAAAGCCTGGGGATTATGTAGATCAACCATTTCACTCCCCCCTATCATCGATTTTCTCTGCATTGGAGAATCACCGGGACTTCAGGGATTTTGTTAAAGTGCAATACGTGGATGCAGATTTTTTTATTCCCAATCCCGGTGTTGTTGTGGAGTGCGATGAGTCCCAGCATTTCACCTTACCCCGGAAAATTTCTTTGGAAAATTATCCCGATGAGAAAAGAACCGGCTACCTGAAAGAACTGTGGGTCGCCCGTTGTGCTGAACTGGACAAACATGACAACGATCCACCATTCCGCAACGAACCATGGAAAAAATGTCGGGATGAACAGCGGGCTTGGTATGATACGCTCCGAGATTTCCTGCCGGAGATTAAAGGATTCCAGCCAACGGTGCGGCTGTACGCAGAAGAGAGAGATTGGTGCAAGATGGATCCACAAAATTCAGATGACGTAAAGGAATTCAAAAATATTCTTGCCAGTAAAGGATCGAAAATTGGATTCCTAGAGAAGATAAATTTCCCGGTTACGCAAACCCCAACTGATCCGGTACTCGATGAGATGATCCGGTTCGAATATCTCACGAATATTGTAAAATTGCAGTATCTCCTCGATTGCACAACTGGGATATTTAACTGCAACTCACGCTATCTTGCCAAACTCCAGAAAAAAACACAAGTCCTTAATACCGGGGGGAGCGCATTTCATGCATATTTCAATCACTACATCTCGTACAATGACCGTTATGGTCCACTATTTTCAGATCGAAATCCCAATAATTACGAGACGGTTGCAGAACTCAGTAGTGTAAATAAAAAATTGAAAAATAGTATTTCATCTTCAAAAAATTGGTTTGCACTTTTTTGTGAATTCGCATTCATAAAAACATCTCTTCACGAATTAACCGCAGATATCCACGCTGAAGAGAATGTCATCACTAACAAGTATGGATATTCGGACCTTTTGAAAATCCGTAAAATTGAGGAAAAACCCGTAATCGGTGGGGGGGATATAAGAGATTTTGTCATTAATTGCCTCAATATTGGCATTGATCCATCAGAAAGCCATGAAGGTGCAGAGCAGGAAATTAATCACCTTGCAGGATGTAAGTATGCAGAATTCCAGAGACGTCGTAAAGAGTGGATCAACCTCGCATGGTTCTTAATCAATCGGATAAAAGTGAAAATGGATCCCCGTGATCTATGCACTGTAATGAGGTGGGACGCTTATGCACCGTGCGCTTATGACACCGGTCCAGTGTTTATCCGGAAGAATCGGGAATTCCTTCTTCCCCGAATTGCCCATTCGTTTGAGACCTACAACAATTGGGACCAGGAACGATTGCGGGAAAATATGTACGAGATCGTCGGACAGTATGTCACATTTGTGATCGAGAACTATTGGGATCATTTCAAAGAAAAGCAAACCGTTGATTTTCTTGAAGGGGATTCTGATCTCGCCGGTAAAATCACAAATAATATGGACGTGCTTAATTCCAGCTATAGAAAATTAGGTTCACATCTTGAGCTTACCGAGGTTCCCAGCGTTCACTGTTCTGGGGCAACGGGGATCACATTCCTCCAGTCAAAAAAGGTACGGAAGGAAATATTCAAAGATACTTGCATCCGTGATCCCGGTCAGAAGATTGGTTCTGCGGGAGAACTCTGGACGGAATCCGGTTTCCTCGCACAACTCCAAGAAAAGTCTGGCTCGAAAAACAAGATAGAAATCGCAAAAAACCTGATAGACTGGGCCCGTAACCAGGACCTTAACCTTGGAGAATCCATTCCGGCAAAGTGGTTTATTCCCTATATAGGACCAGAAAAAAAATCTCAACAACTCTTCAGTATAACTACGCACGGGAAAATGGCAATTGAGTTCCAGTATATTTACAAATACCCTCAGTTTTCAGTTAAGGAAAAACGCCAAGAACTCGTTGACCGCCTCAATAAGATTCGGGGATTTAATTTTTCTCTGCAGGCGTGGGAGGAGAAGAAAAAACAGCCCGTTGATATGGAACTTCTGGCGGATCCGCAGAATCGTGATGCGTTCATTTCGATGGCAACGTGGTTCTTTGATGAACTGAGGAAAGATAACCAACAATAAAACTTGTTTTCGAGATATAACGTGAAAGATGAGGAATGAGAAGAGCAATGACAAACGCGGATAATTCGATCACGGTGAAGTGCCTGCGGTGCAAGAATACATTCGTTCAACGGTATTCATCGGACTGCCTTGACCTGGAGACGGACGACTGCGGTACCGATATCCAGGATGATTATATTATTGCGGTTTGCCCGGCATGCGGGTTTAAGATGTGCGTGAATGTGTGAGACCGGGTAATTGGAACATCTAATTGAGCTGGGGCAATACTCTTACACTTTCTCAATTTAGGAAATCTCACCGAAGAATAGAATGCGAGGGGGGGATTTGAAAATTCAACAACTGCAAGAAGACAATTTATCTTGAATTTCTCCTTACTTCTCTTAATGATCAACAAATGCGATATTTGCGGATTCGATTATGAGCCAACTGCTCATTATTGCGGAGGATGCAATGTAGATCTTCGGGAGCCCAGGGGGTCTGACGTGAACATCGATATCGAGCCCAATAAACCGAAAAAACCAAAGGCAAAGGAATCATCGAAGAAAAAAGATTCTGACAATGAAGATGTGATTCATTGGCACAGCGTACGGGCAATGTGTAATCAATACTCGATGTCTTTCCCGAATTTCTTTTTTCTGATGATGATATTGGGACGCGGCGAGAAAAAATTGGGCTTTTGCGATTGTACGTCCTGTAATATCGGATATCGGGAAATGCTCGCGTTAATCGCCAATGTAACAGAGAAGAAAAAATTGACTGCTCACAGCCGGGAGATTGTCATCAAGGCCCGTGGAGAGAAGATTGACGGACATACCATCGATTTCTCTGGACTGATAGGAAAAATGCAGGAGAAAGAGGTGAGTAAACAACCTGAAGAAAAACAAGAGTCGGTTCCTCAACAGACGAATACCGGAAAAATTATGATCGAGATTGATCCCGGTGTGCTTGAAAATGCAGTGTTTGCTGTGCTAAAAAGCGAGAGAGGTCAAGAGGCAATTCGTTCCGTACCAAGAAAGAATAAAAAAACAAAAGCTGAGGTTCGTTAACTTTTGTAGTGTGCCGGGGATTGTATGAGGATTTTCGGATTTTATTTCAAAAAAATGGTTGCGCCATTGAGCAGCACGTCGGACTCATGCCGGAACGTGCCGCGATCATGCCGGAAT
>Ga0194039_1001995_pt1 | contig 10577 bp, 11 predicted proteins | sample JunL228m_MetaG_FD_148679 | JGI IMG/M metagenome (GOLD analysis project Ga0194039, IMG submission 148679) | Anoxic zone freshwater microbial communities from boreal shield lake in IISD Experimental Lakes Area, Ontario, Canada - Jun2016-L227-8m | ecosystem: Environmental > Aquatic > Freshwater >...
ATATTAGACCGTTTCGTAGAATATGTAAAAACAACACAAGGAATTCCAGAAGTAATTTCATTTGGGTCCGGAATCTGTTTAGGATATTGTAATTCAAAAGGAATCCATATGGACCCTTCTTTCTTAGGTCCGGCATTCATTATAACTCCTCCAGCAATACACGCAATGGCTGCAACAAGTGGATTAGAACAAGGATTGGGCGATCCAAAATACTCAGAGGATTATGCAAGCGCTATGAAAAAAAATGGTGTAATGGGGATAGGAATTGGAGTAGCAGAAACAGGAATTGGATATTTAGTGGGACAAGTAGCCGGCAAATTATTTTAATATCATTTTAAACTATACATTCGACCGCATATTTCTTTAAAAAACTAAATATACAAGCATTTTCATGGCAGTTGACTTAGTTATCGGAGCTCAGAGAGGAGACGAAGGAAAGGGAAATTTCTGCGCAGAGTTAGGATTAAACGGAGATTATTCTTTAGCAATTAGAAGTGCTTCACCTCAAGCGGGCCACTCCATTTATATCGAGGGAAAAAGAATAGGAATTGCTCATTTGCCTTGTGCAGCAGTAAATCCTAACTTAAGAATTCTTATAGGAGGAGGAAGTTTTATTGATCCAAAAAAGCTATTCTATGGTGGAAAAGAAACAAGACCTCACACAGGAGAAATAATAGAACTGCAAGCAGAAATTCCAACACTAGGATTAACTCCCGAAAGACTAGGTATTGACTTTAATGCTAAGTTAGTTACAGAACATCACAAGGAAGTTGAGAGAGCTAGCGCTCTAATGAAACTAGGGAGTATTGGAAGCGGAGTAAATCCGGCAAAGCATGATTTAATTGATAAAAAAGCAACTTTTGTAAGTGAAGATCCTGAGTTAAAGAAATTTGCAACAGATACAATTTTAGAAATGAACAATGCGCTCGCACAAGGAAAACATATTTTATATGAAACAGATCATGGAATAGAATTGTGCCAACACTTTGGAGGATACTTTCCATATAACACTGCAAGAACAATTAATACTTCCGCATATCTAGGGGAAGTTGGCCTTCCCCCGCAAGCAGTACGAGATGTTTACTTAGTAATTAAACCATATATTACTGCGGTAGCAAAAGATGCGCCATTGAAAAATGAAATTACAGACCAGTCTACTTTAGAAGAATTGTTACACACTGGCGGAGAATCGGGAAGTATAAGTGGAAGAATACGAAGAGTCGGAAGGTTTGATGAAGAAAGCTTCAAAAGAGCAATTATGCTTTCAGGTGCAACAAAAATAGCAATTTCACATTTAGATCTTTCGCAAAATGCTTGGAAAAATACAGGATTTGAAAACGATAGTAAATTTTTAAAATATGTCTACAAGCTTTCTTCAGAAACACTACAGAAACCTAAAATTTCTTTAGTTTGCTATGGTCCAGAAATAAGTGACGTTAGGAGAATAGGTTAATATGGTCAAAGTAAGAATTGTAGGAGTTGGTCCTGCAGGATTATTCGCGGCAAAAGAACTAGCAGGAAAAGTAGATGTTGTTGCATATGATACTGGAAGAGAAGCTGACAAAAGATTCTGCCCGAAAACGCGAAGCAAAACGGGAGCATGTATACACTGCCAACCCTGTCAAGTCACGCACGGAATCGGAGGAGCAGGACTGATGACTGACGGAAAATTAATGTATGATGTTCGTGTTGGAAATAACTTAAATGAAATTATTAAACAGGATGAGAATACTCAATTAATAAAAGCAGTTGAAAATGGATTCGCAGAGTATGGAGTAGAGACCGTTATTGGAAACGAAGAAAAGATTGAACAATTAAGAAGAAGAGCACTGCAAAATAGAGTAGATTTTATTTATCCAAGACAAACGCATATTGGCTCAGATAACCTACCAAAATTAATACAACAATTCAAAAAAGATTTAGAAGATAAAGGAGTAGAATTTAAAACTTCTACAGAAGTTAACTCCCTAGAAGAAATTTGCGAACCGGGAGACATAGTTTTACTCGCTCCAGGAAGAGTTGGCGGAGGAGAAGATTGGTTAGAAAATATTTTAAGAAATAAAGGTGTTCAAATTGGCTATCGCCCAGTAGACATAGGAACAAGAGTTGAAACAGATAGTATTGTAACAAAAGAAGTAACAGATATAACTAGAGACATGAAGTTTTATATGACTACAGATAGATATCAAACAAGAGTAAGAACTTTCTGTACTTGCCCTAATGGTTTTGTTGCCCAAGAAACATACGGAAGCTTTGCAACAGTAAACGGACACGCAGAATCATTAAAAGACGGAAACCAATCGCCAAATACGAATTTTGCTTTACTTGTAACAGTCCCATTAACACAACCACAATCTAACTCTAATGAAAACGCAAGAAAACTTGGAGAATATATTTCAAACCTTGGCGGTGGAAAAATAATTGCTCAAAGATGGGGAGACTTCAAACGAAACAGAAGAAGCAAAGAAGGCAAACAAGGAGAATACTTTTTACAACCAACTCTTAGAGACTTTACATGGGGAAGCTTATATTTTTTGCCAGAAATATATCACTCAGGAATTATGGAAGGAATGGAACGTTTAGATAAAATTATGCCGGGACTTGCAAACGACTCTACTACCTTATACATTCCAGAAATAAAATTCCACGGATTAAGAATTCCTACAGATAACTATCTAAAAGTACAAAGCCAAAACCCCCAGTCAATTTATGTTGCAGGAGATGGCTCAGGTTTTTCAAGAGGAATAGTTGGAGCAGCAGCTTCAGGAATCTTAGCAGCAAAAGGAATAATTAGAGAATTGAACTAATCTTCTAAAATTTTCTTAAAATTATCTAGTTTCTTCTCATCGAATAATTCGGTTTTTACTAACTTACTTTTAGGACAGTTAAAGATTCTTTCAAGAGTTTTAAATTTTTCAAGAAGTGCTTTTGCAGTAGTAGGGCCAATTCCAGGAAATCCTTCGAGAATAAATTGCTTTTGCTCTTCAAAAGTCATTTCCGTTTTCTTCAATCGTAAAGAATTTTCTTTCTCTGGTTTCTCAAGTCGTTTAGCTAAAACAAGAAGGAGTCTTGCCGTATCCTCTTCATTCTGTGAGTATAAAACTGGAATTCCGAAATCAATAGCACATGAAAGAATCATTCCCCGAACTGCATTTTCATGAATGATACAGTCGCTGTAGTCATAAAGAAAACCTTCGAGCAGTAGAAAACAGTGAGAATACTTTTTAAGTTCAATAAGTTGTTTCATCAAACGTTTGTCAATTATGCTAGCCTGAAAATCCTTGAATGTCTTTCTTTCCACAACAACATCCCCAACTAAATAATCTCCAATTTCAAGTTTCTCAAATTGAGTTTTAGCATTTTTTTGAACTAAGTAAGAATAAACTAAAGACTGTTTTTCTCTAGTGTCCACAATAATTGGAAACTTATTGGGTACTTCCACTTTTGTATCCGAACTTTTAGAAAAAATATTTTCAATTTCTTTAGGCATTTTACCAAACTCTCCAAATAGCTTTATTTAATTTGAGAGTTGGTAAGGCAAGGAGCGAAGCGAACCTGCCGCTATCGGACTTTTTTGACCAAACTGAAAGTTTGGAATGATTCAAAAAAAGTCCTTCCTTTCTAATACTCATCCACTCCATAAAAAATAAAGTATAACAATACTTATAAATATATTTTTACTGATTTAAATATGATAAATGAATATCAAACACCCGTTTATGAAGCATATGTTGCTCCAACTTGTACGCCAGAAGTAGACAGCCAACTTACAGAGATAGTTTTGGCAATTTCTAGCATGAGACAGGGAACATCTAGAAAACCTACAAGAGAAGAAGCAATTAAAGCATTTTCATAAATTCTCTTTAAGAGTTAAGAAATAAAGGATCCAAAGAGTTTGACTAGATAAAATAATAAGATGTTTTTAAAATTATTTCTTTCGACTTTTAGTCTTTACAACAGTTTTCTCTTTATGGCTATCCTTTCTAGATTTTATCCAAAGTCCGAGTGCAACAAGTCCAATTAAAATTAAAATTCCACCAATCCAAGACGAAGTTGTGTTGGATAAACCAATAACATTTCCAGTTACATCAGATGAAAAGAAAAAGATACTTGCACCAAAACTAAGAATTGCGGCTGTTGCAGGCAAACGAGAAACTAAACCACCCCCAGAAGAATTGCCTCTTAAATTTTCTGCATTTTGATTCATTTGCTCAGCATCTTTAGAATATCCTAACTTTGATGCCATCGACGCAACCTCATAAATCAACTCCAGCCTTTCTGCTTTTGTTGCTAAATATGCTGCCATTTTTAATCTGGATCGATGAGCTCTAAATGGATCCGCATTACTTGCCTTAATAAATCCTTTTGCATTTTTAATTGCAGCTTCCGCTAACCGCCCATATACTTCAGGTGTCCCACCTGCTTTTTCTGCTAGTTCTCCAGTATTATGAAAAGAAAATTCTTTAGTACTACCAACTAAATCTATTCTAGCCTGTTCTTCATAAAATTTTCTTGCACTTTCTTTGTCACCTGCTTTTTCTGCCATTTGTGCTGCATACTCAAGTTCATTAGGATCTTTTTTAGATTCACCTACAGAAGCTAGAATGTTTGCAACTCGCATGTAAAGATCAGCACTTCCACCTGCCTTTTTTATATTTGATTTCACCTGTTCTATCTGATGATATCTTCCACCTCCTCCGACAGACACCTCTTTCTCGGCGGCTATTGCTTCCGCTTCCTTTTCATAATATTTTCTCCTAACATTTTGAAATGCTTCTCTAGTTTTAGAATCCAAAAGTCCCTGCTTCAATAAAACCTTGTCAAGATATTCTTCTCGGCTACTTTGTGTTTTGTATTTATTTAAGTGTTCTTTTACTTCATTTTCAGTTAGATAACCTCTTCCAACAATTTCTTTTCCTGCCATTTTTTTTCTACACCTTTTACATTAATAAATCTTCCTAAAGAATTTACTGCCCTTCTACTTCATCTAAAAGAGATTTAACCAGCCCCAAATTTGTATAGGGATCAAACCCTAGTTTTCTAGAATCGAGTTTAGTCGCCAAATTATTTACACACGCAACTTCTCCAGGAAATAAAACCTCTTGACTAGATAAATAACTATCTGCCCATTCTCTAAGGGACATAGTACCATAACGAATAGAACATATTGCATCAGTAATCAACTCTCTCTTAAAACTCTCATTTAATGTATATTCCATTAAAATATAAAAACAAACTCTCAGTTTAAAAGCAAACACGTCGTTATAATATATATTTTGGAAAACAAAAGTCATTTAAACCCTAGAAAGCTTCAAAGTATATATTTTTAATCTACTTATGGACTCAAAACTGAATAAGAAAACTTAACATTTCTTGCAAGAGACTTTATTTCTTCCAAAGTTACTTCATTTATCTTTTTCTCAAATTGATAATATTTCTCAGCCTTATCCAAAATTTCTTCCATGATAAGGTTGACTGCACTCTCCTCGCTACCCTCAACCATAACTAATTGATTTCCAATCATTTGTCTTTTAGCTTCCCCTAACTCTTCTTCAGTAGTTTTTTCCATTTTTTTAAATTCATCCGAGACGATAGAGATAACTTGCTTTACTTTGCTTTTATCCGTTCCCGCATAAACTAGAAGATACCCATAATCCTTTCCTATATCAAAATCGGATTTAATTGCATAAACCAGCCCTAACTTCTCACGAACCTCTAAAAATAACTTAGAAGACATACCATCACCGAAGATAGCATTGAATAGCTGTGCAGCGTATCTTTCTTTAGACTGGCCCGTAGGAAAATGAAAACCCATTGCTAAATTTGCCTGTTCAATCCCTTCCCTTTTATCTTCTGAATTTAAATTAATTTTTTTAGGCTCTTTCCCACGAGCAGCAGGACTATTTTTAGAAAAAGAAAATTTATTAACAAATTTCATTACATCTTCCAAAGAATTATTCCCTACAACACATAAAATAGAATTAGCAGGACAATACTTTTCTCCGTGTTTAGCCAAGATATCCTTTCTAGTCAATGCTAAAATCGTCTTCTCATCGCCAGAAACATTCAACCCGAATGGTTTTTCATATAAATTTTGTTTCAATCTATCACAAACATAAACCCGAGGATTATCTTTTCTCATCTTTATCTCTTCACAAATTACTTTAATTTCTTTATTCATTTCTTCCTCTGGAAAAGAAGGATTAAAATAAACATCAAATAAAACATCCAAAGCAACATTCATATGCTTTGAAGGTAATTTTGCATGATATAAGGTAACTTCCTCGTGTGTAAACGCATTTAAAATTCCACCAATCTTTTCTATTTCGGATGAAATCTCTTTCATACTTCTTTTTTTAGTTCCTTTAAAACAAAGATGCTCAATGACGTGACTTATTCCCTTCTCAGATTCGGTTTCATAGGCCGCACCAAATTTACTCGCAATTGCAACAGTTGTAACAGGAACATCTCTTTTTTCGTGAAGAATCGTTAAACCATTATCTAAAACTTTTTTCGTAAATTTCATATTGTCTAAGAATAAAAGGCAATTAAATACCTTTCGCTATCAAAAATTCTTCTTCAAATAAATCAAATTTATCAATTAACACAAAATTTTCCTTGATGAATTCTTCTAACCACCTACGCTTTATATCGAATCTATTCCTTCCTGAAATACTTTTTAGAGGATTAGAAATAACTAGCACATCCTCTTTATTTAACTGACTCTTTAAACTAATTAAAAATTCCTTAGAGAAATTAGGCTCAATATTTTCAAGAGCATCCACTACTTGTAACAAGAAAATAAGTCTTGGGCAATCAGACTTGCAAACAATTTCTTTTATTTCTAGAGAATTAAACAAATCTCCCCAAATCACTTTTGCCTTTGAAAAATTATTTTTTTCAAAAAAAGAGTTCTGCAAATCGCATAACTGTCTTGTACTCTCAACCCCTAAATAAGTTATCTCTCCAAAAGCACCAAGGATAAAAGGATAAGAAAAGCCATTCATCCCACAACCAAAGTCAATAATAGTCTTAAATTTACTTCCAGTAACTGAAACTATATGTTTGTAAAAAAGAGTGTAATCTCTTTTCTTACTAGAGATATGGCTTTTCAAAACCATCTCGTCTTTTCCCTTTAGCACTTTGTTTGTTAAAAATACTCCAAAATACTTTCTTAAAAATGCCCGAGTAAGCTTTACTTTTTCTTCATCAGATTTATTCTTTATCTGCTTCTGTTCTAAGACTTTCTCAATGAGAGTATCTGGAAGTCCCGAGAACTCACGCTTTTGCTTAGTCTTTTCTATCAAATTCATTTTAAACTAATAAAATTTTTAATTAAATCTTTTTGCCTTACTTCCGGATGAAATAAAACTCCATAAAGCTCTTTATCCTTATGCTTTACTGCCTGAACAACACTTTTATTTTCTGAAAAGATTTCAAAATCTTTTACTTTCTTAAAATCAACAAAATTATTATGTAAATGATAAACCTCTTTGACCGCAGGTCGCATGGAGTTTTTCTGTGAAAAAGCTTCTTGTTCACCTAGAAGTCCTAAAAATTCTTGATTAAAACTCTCCCTAAAAAATCCTATTTCTGTTAGTTTTTTGACTTTCCCGCCAAATACTAACCCTATTATTTGCATTCCTGCACATATTCCTAAAATAGGTTTATTAAATTTTTTTATCCAACTAAACTTTTTAATGTCTTTTAAGAAAGAGTTATCTTTTAATGAAGTTCCGCAGATAATTACTTTCCCAACCCCTGCCAAAACAGTAGGAGTTAATTTACTGTAGATTATTGTTTCAAACTCCTGGCCTTCCTTAATCAAGATTTCTTCCACCGGTTTAACAAACTCAAAATAATGAAGTCTTTCCTTGCAAACATTAATAATTAGGATCATTTTGAAAGTTTTATTAAGTTAAATCCTCCTTTTTCCAAAAAGATAACGCGAGAAAATCCAACATTCAAAAAGTATTTTTTAGCCTCTTCCTCTGAGTTAAAATGAGAATAAGACTTACTTCTTGAAAGAATACTCATAAAGCCCCGGAGAAGACCATATGACAAGCGATTATTCTGTGACCATTTCTCGTTATAGACAAATATATCATTATGTTTCATATTCCTAAATATATTTAGAATGAATTGGTAAAATTCTGGTTGATTTAGATAAGACGCAACGCCTTCTGCAAAGAAAACACTTTTACCTTTCAAGTTAATTGAATAATCTTTTAATAAATCCCTCCCTAGTAACTGATAACGCTTAGGTAGATCTTTACCCGCCTTGTTACAAATATCTTTAAGTATTTTCTTCTTCAAATAGACAACTTCCGGAAAGTCAACATCTAGATAGTTTACATTCTTAGAATTAAATCCTTCCAAAGAAAAACCAGCACCAAGATTAATAATATTTTTTGGTTTTTCAGCTTTAACAAGAAGATTAAAACATGAAGAAAGTTCTAAACGAGATTCAAAAGTTTGAACCATAGTTTTTCTGAAGAGAAAATTAAAAATTGCGAATAATTTCTTAGCCCTAGGAGAAACAAAGAAAAGATAATTAGGATCTTCCTTCGATTTGATTATTGCCACAAACTCGGCAGTTATTCCTACTTTTTTGTTGCCTTTCATTTTACTTCCTTCAACTTTTGTCGAATCTCTTTTATTAAAGCTTTATGAGTATCTGAAAGATAACGATTTTTCTCTAAAAAATCAAGAATTTCAATTGTTTCCATTTTATAATTTAAAGCCCATTCTTTTCCCTTCAAAGAGTTTTTCAAATCTGAAACATTGTCGAGTCTATCTGCAAGCTTTATTGTTAAAGCCCAGCTGCTCATGTTGTCATCTGAACTTAGTTTCTCAGAAAGATATTTAGCTTTTCCTGAGTTCTCAATCTCTAAAGGATTACTCGTTAGCTCAACAACTAAAAGCGCAACAGTTTCTCCAAAGTTATTTCGTAACTCATTTATCCCTGTTTTAGTATCTTCTAAAGTATCATGTAAATATGCCGCTGCAACAAGTTCATCTATCTTATGGCTTTTCTTAAATTTTTTTACAATATCCGCAACACGTAACGGATGAACAATATAAGGCGTTTTTCCATCAGCTCTAAACTGGCCCGCATGCTTTCTCTCTGCAAATGCTTTCGCTCGTTCTATTAAAGAGCCAACAACAAACTCCCCCCTCCAAGAATTTCCTTCTCCAAAAACATTTTTTAATTCTGCACCCATTCTATGATTGAATAAATATCCATCTAACACAAGACTTTCAAACTCTCCCCCCTCTCCTGCAGGATTAATTTTATACTTTTTGGAAAGAACACTTATCTCTTCAATAAATTTTTTGTCAATTCTTCTTCCAACCCAAGTTTTATCCAGGGGATATGCCGCCACTCCAGAGATAACCACTTCAAAATTATTTTTAACCAAATCTTCCAAGATTTCAATCTGGTTTTTTTGCCAAAGAGGATTGAAGCACTCAATGTTAAGTTTATTACATATATTCTGAACTCGAGATGCTTGATAAACAGACTCGACCGCACCAGTTACAATCCCCTCAATTTTATATTTTTTAATAGCTAGCTTAATAGCCTTCTCCAAGTCTTTGAGTTCTATTTCTTTTTCGCCCCTAGTTTCTTGAATAATTAGAGGAATACCCATACACTCAGCTTGTTTTTTAGTTAATTCTATCGCAGGAGTATGGAACATAAAGCTATCTTGATTCTTACTCCAGAGACTAATTAAACATTCAATAGAATGCCCTTCCTTTCTGGCAACCAAAGTAGCATAAGTCGAATCCTTCCCTCCTGAAAATAAGATACCTAGTTTCATATACAAATTAACCTGGAAATGTTTATTAAACTTACTTATTGTTAAATTTGTTCTGAATATACCCTATCATCTTGTTTCCCAGCAGTAAAATACAAGAAGCCCCAATACGAATATAGAAATCCTCTCTCCCTTCAAACTTTAAAAAGACAGGTCTAGAACTTTTCATACAGCTAATTCTTAAAATAACCTTTTCTTCAATTTTAAAAAAATCAAAACCTAAGTAGGGAAGATATTCCGCCCCAATATTCTCTTTTATTAAATTAGTTAAGTGTCTATTAAACAAGTCTAAATTTTCAAAACCATCGCTGCCTAAACCCAATACCTCCGACTTACCTGAAACGCCAATAAACAAAAACCCGCCTTCGCTATTCAGAAAAGAAGATACTGATTTCAAAACTGCATGCTCAACTCTTAAGTCTGGTTTACCAGTATGTAAATTCATCCGCAAACTTGATTTAAATTCCACCCGTTCGCCTTCTCCTAAAGAGATTGTTTTCTTTGCATCTTCAACAACTTTACTTCTGGCAATAAATAAATTGGGATTTTCTGCTCTTAATTTTTTTACAACCCCTTTAAAAATTTTACCCCGTAATTGTGTTAAATAAAAATAGCTTGCAAAGTTAGAAATAAAAGAGCCCATAAAAACAAAAGAGAGATTAACCATTGCAAATTGGTGATCCCCAGAAGAAATAGTAATATTTAAAATGTTTTTAAGATAAAATTTTGCTATCTCCAGAAAAGAAGCAGTTGCAA
>Ga0194039_1001997_pt1 | contig 10567 bp, 7 predicted proteins | sample JunL228m_MetaG_FD_148679 | JGI IMG/M metagenome (GOLD analysis project Ga0194039, IMG submission 148679) | Anoxic zone freshwater microbial communities from boreal shield lake in IISD Experimental Lakes Area, Ontario, Canada - Jun2016-L227-8m | ecosystem: Environmental > Aquatic > Freshwater >...
ACCCATGCTTCCATATACCTTAATATTAGGGATTATAGCATTTATAGGTTCCGCTTTGCTGGTGCGTTCGTTTGCCAAAAGAGGTTTAATGCTCGATTATGATGCCCCTAACTCAGCCGAGTTCAGGATCAAAAGTCGTGAGAGTTCCTCAGAGCACAAGACCCGGCCAGCGAAAATATACGATCTGGCAAAACCCATTGATGAGATTATCAATTGCATCGGATCAAAGACGAAGAATGAGACCCAAAATAAGCTCGCTCTCTTCAAAAAAATACGGGATTACCTTCAATAACAGCCTTTGAAAAACCTTGTTTTTTCGGATTACTACCCATCTTTATTTTCAAAAAGTTGCAGCGCTTAATAATACGGTACCGATAAAAAAAACATACCATGAATTATCCATCAGTATTATTATTTGATGAGATTCATTGATTAAAAGATGGCTGATAAAAAGTACGAATCCTTAAAGATTGAGAATATCGTTGCATCTGGTGTCATCGCCGAATCCATAGATCTTGTTGAATTGTCAGAAAAGGTCACGGGTTGCGAACTCAATAAGAAACGGTTCCCCGGTGCGGTCTATCGTATCCAAGATCCCAAGATTGCGGCCCTGATCTTTTCAACGGGCAAAATTGTGATGACCGGCATCCGTAACGATAAAGCGTTAGCAGACGGACTTGCAATCGTCATCAAATCGTTAAAAGAGGCGGGTATAGAACCCCTCAAAGAGCCCAAAATTAAGATCACCAATATGGTCTGTTCCTACAATCTCGGCAGATACATCAATCTCAACAAGATTGTTCTCACGCTCAGTGTCGAAAATATCGAGTATGAACCCGAACAGTTTCCCGGGCTTGTGTACCGAATCAAAGATCCAAAGATTGTTGTTCTTATCTTCTCTTCAGGAAAGATCATTCTCACTGGTGGCAAGAATCTTGAAGATGTCAGGAAGGGGCTTGATATCCTTGAACAGAAACTTGAAAGTGTGCTGTAAAGAGAAAATATTTTTTACGTTGTTAAAACAACACAAACCCGATACCACATCCACAAAAAAACTGGTTCTTTCCGGGTGCGTCCGGGCTGTCAGCACCACATCCAAAAAAATTAATTTTCTGCAGCAACTTTTTGCAATGCAACTTCTGAAGAATAGTTCACCACAGGCAACGGTCTGCGGTGGATATGGGAAACGATCTCATCGCCGAGCGCAAGGAGAGCATGTTCGTGGGCACTTTTCTCTCTGTGAATATGAAGAGGAGAGATTTCTAACGAGGTATAGTGTTCTGTTGGGATTTCCTCGTTGGTGATGCCTTCGTAATACTTCTTGATGTGAATCATCAGCACATGTAAATGTAGCAACTCTGCTTTTTGCACACTATCACCTTATCCGGAATGTTAGTATTTTTTGGACAACGAATATAGCTTCTTGGTCACATTTATATCAGGAAACCTGCGACACGCTGGGTTGCTTGTTGCGCTCGCAATTGGAGTTGCGATGGATGCGCCATTGGAAGGATCTCTTCAATCTGAAGCTTTGGTGACTGATATGCGTCACTGAGGGCACCATTTCCGGAAAAAGAGTGCAATCGCTGACGATATGCTACTGGCAATGGCAGTTGCCGAATCATTGGCGGCATGCAAGTGATTCAACTAAAAAGACCTTATCTCCCGGTTATTTCCCGGGTACGAAAACCGCCCGGAATGGAATAATCCCACATCATTATTATTCTTTGATCTAGTCAATGCCAGGACCCTGCCGCATCATGATGCATGGCTTGTGCACAACAGGAGAGATGGTCGCATGACGAACGGCAGTGTGATATGGGGAGAACTCCGAAACCCCCCATCATAATCATTAAGACAGCACACACCCTTTCATCACTTACCGACACCACTATGAAATAAAAAAAGGGTTCACAGAAAAAATCCGCGGTGATATGTGACATTTCATCTAATGTTCACCCCTGTGATAACGAGCGCGCGCGAAAATATTCCATTATTGTATACCAGAATTATCGCACTCAATACACGAACTGCCAATGCCCCCATAAAATATCCAAATGGTGTGTGACGATGAAAAAATATGACGACCCTCTGCCAGAAAAAAAGTCTGGATATTAAAGGACATGAGGAGTGCATAATGGCAGCAGCAATACGGGTCCTCTACGTTGATGATGAACCCGATTTGCTACGTATCGGCAAGTTGTACCTTGAGCGATCTGTAGATTTCACTGTAACAACCTTACTGAACGCACCCGAAGCTCTCCGTTTGCTCGAACATGAAAAATTCGATGCCATCATCTCTGATTACCAGATGCCCGGCATGGACGGCATCCAGTTCCTTGTCGAAGTTCGGACACGCTTTGGACCGATCCCGTTCATCCTGTTCACCGGCAGGGGCAGGGAAGAAGTGGTCATTGAGGCACTCAACAGCGGAGCAGATTTCTATCTCCAGAAAGGCGGTGAACCCAAGGCACAGTTTGCCGAGCTCTCGCACAAGGTCAAGCAGGCTGCGTTACGAAACAGAGCAGAATATTCGCTCCGGAAGAGTGAAGAGAAATACCGGCACTTAATTGAACACTCGGATGAGGCAATTGTCGTGGTTCAAGACGGGATGCTGAAACTGGTCAATCACCGGGCGGTCGAGTTCACCGGATATTCGGAACAGGAACTGCTGTCCATGTCATTTCTCGTGTTTATACACCCTTATGACCGTGCCATGGTGGGGGAGCGGTACCAGAAGCGAATGAATGGCGAGGAACTCCAATCCCGCTACGCCATTCGGCTTATCCCAAGGGATGGAAGCACCCGATGGGTTGAGATCAGCATCGCTTTGATAGACTGGGAAGGACACCCTGCCACGCTGAATTTCTTAACCGATATAACTGAGCGCAAACAGGCAGAAGAATCGATTAGGATTGCTGAAGATACTTACCGGAATATCTTCCTTAATTCTCAGATCGGCTTGTTCAGAACGGATGTGCGTACTGGGCTGCTGCTGGACGTGAATGATACCGTTGCCCGGTTTATTGGATATCCGGATCGAGCTTCGTTATTGGCTAAACCTTTCAACATCGTAGAACGGTATGCCGACGCTTACGACCATGAGAAGATAATCTCTCTTTTGAAGGCTGATGGTGAATTCCGGAACTATGAAGCACGTTTTGTGAAAAACGATGGTTCGATAATATGGATGCGCTTTTCGGGCAAGCTTGTTAAGGAAAAAGGCTGGATCGAAGGCGTATCGGAAGATATTACTGAGCGCAAACGTGCAGAAGTAGCTCTTATGAAACTGACCGGTTTTCAGGAGAGTGTCATTGCGAATGCACGCGTCTGGCTGAGTGTTCTTGACCCGAGCGGAAAGATCCTCCTGTGGAATACAGCTGCCGAGGAGATAAGCGGTTATCCTTCTGAAGAGGTAATCGGGCAGAAGGAAATCTGGAAAAAAATCTACCCGGAGAAAGAGTACCGGAAACAGATCACCGATACAATAACCCGGATTATCCGCGATAAGAACTATCTCGAAAATTTCGAGACAACGATCCTCTCAAAGCAGGGAACAAAGAAGGTCATTTCCTGGAACACACGGGGTATTTACAATGCAACGGGAAATGTATCTGACTATATCGCTATCGGAGTGGATATCACTAACCGCATAAGAGCGGAGGAGGCGCTGAAGGATTCGACGCGGCGCCTATCCGAGATTATCAGTTTCCTGCCGGATGCGATATTTGCGATTGACAAGAACGGAACCGTGATCTCGTGGAATCGTGCAATCGAAGATATGACCGGAGTCCCTGCCGCACAGATCCTTGGCAAAGGCAACTACGAGTATGCGATTCCGTTCTATGGCACACGACGCCCAATCCTTATTGATCTCATATTTTCTCCAAAGGATGAGGTCTTGGAAAAGTATTCCTTTGTTAAAATTAACGGGGATGTTCTGACCGCTGAAACCGTCAATGCCTCACCACAGGGAAAAAATGTTTCTCTCTGGGGAAAAGCTGCACCCCTGTATGACCGGGAGGGCAATGTAACCGGTGCTATCGAATCCATCCGGGACATCACCGAACGCAAAGTTGCTGAAGCTGCAATAACAGAATCGTTTGCGATATTTAAGACGGTCATGGACAGTCTTGACGCTCTCGTCTACGTATCTGATATGAAAACCCATGAAATCCTGTTTATCAACCAGTATGGCAAGGAGATTTTTGGCGATATTACCGGAAAAATCTGCTGGAAATCAATTCAGGTGGATCAGAAGGGTCCCTGCCCGTTCTGCACGAATGAAAAATTACTGGATTTGGATGACAATCCTGCCGGAATCCTGATCTGGGAATTTAAGAACACGATCAACGAACATTGGTATGAATGCCATGACAGTGCGATACGGTGGACTGATGGCAGAATTGTGCGTATTGAGATTGCATCTGACATCACCGAACGCAAACTGGCTGAAGAGGCGCTCAAAGAGCACGATGAAAAAATCCGTCTCCTGCTGGACTCCACCGCTGAAGCGATATACGGTCTCGACATGAACGGTAACTGCACGTTCTGCAATAACTCCTGTCTCCGCCTGCTCGGATACAAGTCTCCCGATGAATTGCTAGGGAAGAATATGCATTGGCAGATTCACCATAAGCACCCGGATGGAACACACTTTCCCGTTGAAGATTGCCGGATATTCCGGGCATTCAATAAAGGGGAAGGTACGCATGTTGACGACGAAGTGCTCTGGCGTTCTGACGGCACATCGTTTCCCGCTGAATACTGGTCGTATCCACAACGCCACGAGGGTAATGTTGTCGGGGCGGTAGTAACATTTATTGACATCACCGAGAGAAAAGAACTCGAAAAGGAGATGGAGTACCATGCGCTGGAACTCCGTCAATTCTCAACATCGCTCGCTGCGGCGAATAAGAAGCTCACTCTTCTTTCCAGTATCACCCGACACGACATCAACAACCAGCTCACGGTGTTGATGGGTTTTCTCGCCATTCTGAAAAAGAAGCAGCCCGATCCTACGCTCAATGAGTATTGCAGCAAGGCTTCAAACGCAGCACAACGCATCTCGGCGATGATTCAATTCACCAAAGAGTACGATGCGATTGGCGTGAGCACTCCGGTCTGGCAGGATGTGCGGACCGTTTTGGACACTGCGGCAAAGGAAGCACCGCTCGGAAAGATTATAGTGAAGAACGATCTGCCTGCCGGAATAGAAGTGTTTGCTGACCCGCTGTTTGTCAAAGTCTGTTACAACCTGATGGATAATGCAGTGCGTTACGGCGGGAAGATTACAACCATCAGGTTCTATGATGAGGAAATCGATGGCGTTCATGTCGTGGTGTGCGAAGACGATGGGGAGGGTGTCGTTGCTGAAGAAAAGGAGAAGATCTTCGAGCGTGGATTTGGAAAGAACACCGGACTGGGTCTGGCACTTTCCCGGGAGATCCTCTCCATCACCGGCATCACCATCCGGGAGACTGGCGAGCCGGGCAAAGGGGCACGGTTTGAGATGACGGTGCCGAACGGGGCGTGGTGCACAGCAGGGAAGAAAGAATAATGACAGGTACTATCCGGGTTCTGTATGTTGATGATGAACCTTCACTGCTTGATATCGGCAAGCTGTTCCTTGAGCAGGACGGAACTTTTACTGTCGATACGCTCATTTCCGCCTCTGAAGGACTCATACGGCTGAAGATGGAACGATATGATGCCATCCTCTCGGATTACCAGATGCCGGAGATGGACGGCATCACATTCCTCAAACAACTCAGAGCATCAAAAAATACCACACCGTTCATCATCTTCACCGGCAGAGGGCGCGAAGATGTTGTCATCGATGCACTCAACAATGGGGCTGATTTTTATATTCAGAAAGGCGGTGAACCCAGATCGCAGTTTGCAGAGCTTTCGAATAAGATTCGTTACGCTGTTTCAAGGAAACATTCTGAAGAAGCGCTGGGGGAAAGTGAGTTACTTGAAAAAGAGATGGAGTACCATGAAAAGGAACTCATAAAATTTTACAACCAGACGCTGGATGATGCAAACAAGAAACTTATACTTCTCTCAAGTATCTCTCGACATGACATCATTAGCCAGCTGACAGTACTGCAGTTATATCTTGAAATTCTGGAAAACAAGCTGCCCGACACATCCTACAATGAATATTTTAAAAAGATTGGAATTGCTACAGACCGGATCTCTTCCATTGTGCAGTTCACTGAGGAATACGAGGAGATTGGAGTCAATACACCTGTCTGGGTGGATGTCAGTGCAATAGTTAATGCCGCAAAAAAAGATGAAATTGTCGGGCACCTACAGCTCGTAAACGATCTTCCTGCCACAACTGAAGTTTTCTCTGATGCCCTCATCGCCAATGTTTTTTACAATCTGATAGGTAATGCAGTGCAGTATGGCAAGAAGATCACAACTATCCGGTTCTCTGTCGAGGAAGTCGGTGATGATCATCTTATCGTGTGCGAGGATGACGGTGATGGTGTCGTTGCTGAGGAGAAGGAGAAGATCTTCGAGCGGGGATTTGGGAAGAATACGGGGCTGGGTCTGGCACTTTCCCGGGAGATTCTCTCCATCACCGGCATCACAATTACCGAAAACGGTGATCCGGGCAAAGGAGCACGGTTTGAGATGGCGGTGCCGAACGGGGCGTGGCGTATGACCGGCAAACCGTAAATCAGAATTAAAAAGGGGTCGGGGTCTGCTACCTCTAACCCCAACCCGCTTCACCCCCCATCCCCACAATAACCCCAACCTCCCGTTCATTCTCCCTCAGCCCTCTCGCCTTCACGTCGACTTCATCGGTCAATCCAATCAGTCAGCAGACCGGGCACTTCTCCACATCCACGCTGCGGTCTCGGTTTCCGACTACATGGGGACAATCGCCTCATTGGTGAGGTATGTGGACCACTCCAAGGATAGTTTCGAGAACCATCGCTCAACACCGTGGCCGTAAAGGGGGGTTGAGAAAGACCTGCTCCTTCCATCAACAAATTCCTGCATTGAAACCCTCTCAAACTGCGCTTCAGTGTACGGTATTTGTTACCTCGAAGATCTGGAATCTGCCTGTTTTTGCCGTTATTTTACCAAACCAACCGATTTTTAAGGGTTAATGAAACGGGATGAATAATGCGCCCCAATGCCAAAAATACGCGCAAATATATGGTAAAAATCCAGACTTCGACGTTCTTCGACGGAAACCTTTTTATATTATCCGACGTCACCTCTCATTATCAAAACTCAATTATGGTTTTGAGGTGTTTAAATGGGAACAAAAATTGGTAAAGAAAAAATCGTGCGCGAACCGGGTTACCTGTACTTCATCGGTAAGGATGGATACGTCTGGGCAGCTCCGATGAAGCACAACAAGACCGGCAAGAAGAAGAAAGTCGGTACTGAAAAGATCGTAAAAGAGAAAGGCCACATGTATTACATTGGCAAAGACGGTTTTGTAGCAAAAGCTAAGATGAAGAACGCATAATCTTCATCCATATTTCTATTGCACGCAGTCACCTGCTGTCCGTAGTAATCCGGATGGCGGAACTGCATACTTTTTTCCCAGACGGGGGAGTTTCTCGCTGTCAATCCAATCAAACAGCAGACCGGGCACTTCTTCAAAGCCAAGCATCGGTCTCGGTCACTTCCAGAGGACAATCGCCTCATTGGTCAGGTATGTGGACAGATCCAAGTGTAGTTAAGAGAATCCTCAATACCCCCGCTTCTCCGGCACAACACCCCGCACGCCGCCCCTCGGCTCCTTAACATCCCCAACATACCGGGGAATCACATGACAATGGCAGTGCATCACAGTCTGCCCGGCCGCCATACCGACCTACACATAGGAATCCCATATGCCAATCTTGCTCATCTACCTACACACTGGGGACTCTGTTACGTTATTATATTATTATAATAATAGAATAAACAAATTATAGTTAAAATAATTATACTTTGTTTGATTGATTCAAAGTGCACTTAAGTTAATACAAATCGTGTGTGTCACTCGGCTCCTGCGCTTAATACCATAGGTACTCAGGGTCTAGAATTAGAAAATCTGCCTCTGTTGGGGTGGCGGTGTGTGTGTTGGTAGAAACCGAACCAACCAAAGTCTGCATGATTTTTTTTACCTTGGCGATTTATTCCCTCCATATCTGAACGAAAAGAATTCCTATGACCACAGCGGACAGAGCATAAAAAGTACCAAAACTTGGAGCCTGTGTGGATTTTGGAACCGGTGGAGAATCTGGAGAACGTAATGGTGTACCTGTTGCATTTACCCGCATGTGGATGTGGATCCTGGTAATGGAAATCTACCCGGATCGAACGTGAACAGTGAGATCTCCTGCAAGGGGTCAAAACGTTCGTATACGAATACTTTAGCACGTTCGTATTTCCTTTTCCATTGCACTCAACGTCGATATGCGAACATCCTCTATAGGAAGTGCGTATCTGAAATACTGTTTTTTGTGATCTTTTTTTTATCGTGTGGTGTGGGTGTATTGATAGTTTTGGAGGTTTTCTGATTATTATTCATAACCTCTGACAACGAGGTTAAAAAGTAAATTTAGTAAAGTGAGTAAACTAGTAAATTAGTAAATTCCAAAAAGAGCACTTTGATAATTTATGACGATTTATATACTACTTTAAAAAATTACTATTTTACTGATATTAGTGATATTACACATATTACTGAATTTACTTTTCACTCAAAATGTGTTGGTAGATAGACAAAAAAAATATTAGATTATATCAAACTGTAGACCGTGATTGGTTTGCATATTCCCGGCATATTTAATCTTTCAGATTTGATGGGCATTTCATCAAGTAAAAATTCATCAAGTTTCTTTCCATGTAATCCTACAAGGTCGCCGATCTGTGTTCTGGTCAATTTTCCTTCATCTTCCAGTGCTTTCATTACCTTTCCATAGTTTCCAGCACACCCATAAGTGAGTTTTAATGCTCTGATACTATTCTTCCAAAATATGTTTTCTGCAATATCACATGCAATCTTTGCAATATTATCCGGGATTTTGTAGAGAATATCGTGCATTTTTTCCGGGACATTTCCTTTATACTCTGGTTCATTCTTTAGAAAATCTCTAAATTCCTTACTGGAGATTGTCATATTCATTGCAAGCTTCCGGCTTTGGTCAAATACTCTTTGTAATGCACTTCTCTCCATTTCTCTATATGTAGGACCCTGACTTTTTACACGAAGATCATACTTCCAATCATTGATGATTTTAGATTCTCCAAAAACAATTTTCCTTTCCTTAACCAGTTTTAAGAGTTCACCAATTTCTGAAATAACTTCTTCCCTCAATGCCTTCATTTCCTGACTCATTTCCATATCGGGCATTACTTCTTTCTTCCTTGTCGAAATGACAAAAAATGGTCTAAGGAATGCACCAGAAGCAAATTGGTCCGGTGTTGCATATTTCCCCCATGCATCAATGGTAGTGTTCCATAGTGCACTGAATAATGGGTGTTCGCAAAAAATTGTACCCATTTTTATGGTTTGTTTCGAGACCCGTTCACCATCATATCCATTCGTTATATCATCAGACAATTCGTTTGCATAATCTCTTTTCATGAATTTGAGAAAACCTGCAGCTTCATTTGAATAATGAAATCGTCTCCTGTTCTCTGAAAGGGACATAGTCATTGATTCCGGGGTGAATTTATTGGAGATCCGGCTTACATAGGGCGCAATGCGTTCATCAAGAAGAATTGAATTTGCTGCACCGCATGCCATGCTCTTTCCACAACCAGAATTACCCAAGATGATGCACCACATATTATTTGAGACACCCCTGTCGGCATATTGTGGTCGCATCTCGGCCGGGAAGAGGTGACTTACCACCACAAGCATGGACGCAAAATGATATTCTCGATAACTATCTTGGGTTCCATATCCAAATTTATCCCATTTTATGAGAATATTTTCTTTATCAGTGATGACCGAAAGGTCAAAGATTTTATCTTCATTATCACTTTTCATTTGGTCAATCTCTTCCTCATTTAAATTTTTTACTTCACCGGATTTTAAGAGAATAGATGTATCAACACCATCGTCTACTACTGGTTTCTCCCACCCGTCAAACTCTCTTGCTGTGAATATTTCCGCCCAGTGATCATCGAGACATCCTTTTTTAACATCTTCACATGAGATTATGCCTTTCTCACAAGCATATGCATCCAATGGACCACCACCATGTTCATGGCGTGCACAATACCAAGTTCCTTTGGAAAAGTTAACTCGATAATTGGTCCCACTTGTGCTGTCATGCCACCGGGAACTACCAATAATTTCACTCCCACTTCTTGTTGTTTTACCCACTGGTGGGAACATATCCATGGATAAACCAAAATATGCAGTCTGGTCTGATGACTTACTAGACTGAATATATTTTATTTTCTCTTGAGTTCCCATTCCTGACCTCCATCATAAAATGGCGATAATTATGGAATCAACTTCCCCCAGACGACCCGGTGGAAATTAACTCACGTCCAAATTACACCAAGAATCATTCAAATCATAACACTTGTTGAG
>Ga0194039_1001999_pt1 | contig 10562 bp, 6 predicted proteins | sample JunL228m_MetaG_FD_148679 | JGI IMG/M metagenome (GOLD analysis project Ga0194039, IMG submission 148679) | Anoxic zone freshwater microbial communities from boreal shield lake in IISD Experimental Lakes Area, Ontario, Canada - Jun2016-L227-8m | ecosystem: Environmental > Aquatic > Freshwater >...
AAGGGTCGGGCAAGAGCCTCACCATGGTCTTTCTTGTCCGCAAGATGCGAATGACGCGGCGGCTGAATCGCTTCAAGGTGGTAGTGGTGACTGACCGCACGGATTTGCAGGACCAACTTGGCGCGACAGCCCAATTGAGCGGCGAAGCGGTACGCCCGACAGACGAAGATCTCAAATCGCGCGAGTCGCCGACGGCCTTGACCCAGCGGCTCCTGAGCGAGCGCACGCCGGACATCATCATGGCGATGCTGCAAAAGTATCAGCCCGTGGGCGGCAAGGCGGAGGGCAATGGATTGGAAGTGTTGCCGCAGCCGGGGAGGCAGCCGGCCGACAAGGTGACGATGACGATTGTCCGCAGGGAAAAGAAGCCTGGCAGGCACGAGGCCGTGGTGGAGAAACAAGTTACCTTCGAGGAGAACATCCGTTTCGAAGAGTTCCCGGTGCTGAACGAATCGGAGGAAATCCTCGTGCTGGTGGACGAGGCGCACCGTTCGCACACGCGCACGCTTCACCGCAACCTGCGCAAGGCGCTGCCCAACGCGGCCATCATCGGCTTCACCGGCACGCCCATCCTCAGCCACGAGAAGACCGAGACCCGCGACATCTTCGGTGACTTCATCGATAAATACATTCTCCAGGACGCGGAGCTGGACGGCGCCACCGTTCCGATTCTCTACGAAGGCCGGACGGCGGACGGCATCGTGAAGGACGCGCCCAGCCTCGACGCGGTGTTCGAGGACATGTTCCGCGATTACACGCCCGACGAGCTCGCAGTTATTAAGGCCAAGTATGCGACCGAGGGTGACGTGATGGAAGCGCCCATGCTCATCGAGCAAAAGGCCCGGGACATGATCCGGCATTACGCCGGCGCCGTGTTGCCCGAGGGGTTCAAAGCGCAGGTCGTGGCTACGAGCCGTCAAGCGGTCATGACCTATCTCGACAAGCTGGCGCAGGTGCGGAACGAACTGGTGGCGGAGCTGGAAGCTGTGCTCGCCACCACGCTGGCGTTGCCCGATGGAGAAATGGAAAAGCTCGATGCGAAGACCCGCTTCCTCGTGCAAATCCACCCGCAATTGCCCAAGCTGCGCGCGCTGGAGATCGCGGCCGTTTTTTCCGGCAACCACAACGACCCCGAGTCGTGGTGGGAGTGGGCGGACAAGGAGAGGCAGGAAGAGTTTATCAAACGGTTCAAACGCAAGTTTGCCCCGGCCAAGACCGAGAAGACCGATCCGCTCTCGATCCTCATCGTGATGAACATGCTGCTGACGGGATTTGATGCGCCCGTGGAGCAGGTGCTTTACCTCGACCGCAAGATCGTCGCGCATGATTTGTTGCAAGCCATCGCCCGGGTGAATCGGACCTGCGGCCCGAAGAAGTGCGGTTACGTGGTGGACTACATCGGCGTGGCCCGCCACCTGAACGAGGCACTCACTGATTACGATGGCGAGGATACCGAGGGCTCGTTGATCGACATCACCGCCGAGTTGCCGAAGTTGCTCGACCGGCGGGCGCGGGCCGTCGCGGTGTTCACCGGCCGAGGCGTCACCGATTTGCAAGGCCAGGTGGATGTGTGCGTGCAGTTACTTGAAGACCTGAAGATTCGCGCCGATTTCATCAACAAGCTTCGGATGTTCTACGAAATCCTGGGCCTGCTGGAGCACCGGCCGGAAGTGCCGGGCGATGTGTTCCGCGACGCCAAGCTGCTTGGCTTCATCAACAAGGTGGCCGCCAACCTGTATCGCGACCCCGCGCTCAACCTTTTCGGCGTGGCGGAGAAGGTGAAGGCGCTCATCAATGCGCACATCTCCGCTCGCGGCGTTGACCCAAAGATTCCGCCCACGGCCATTACGGACGCGGAGTTTGAGAAGGTGCTGCAAGCCCAGCCCAGCAGCCGGGCCCGTGCGGCGCAGATGCAACACGCCGCCCGCTACCACATCATCGGCTTCTCGAACCAGAACCCGGCCTTTGCCCGGAAGATGAGCGAGCGGCTGGAGGAGATTCTCCAGCGGTTCAAAGACGATTGGAACGCGTTGGAGCGGGAGCTGAAGAACTTCATTGATGAGCTGCGCCGGGGCGATCGGAATGATTTCCCGAGCCTCGATGCCAAGGTGCAAGTGCCGTTCGTCCGCCTCGTTCTGGAAGAATGCGGCAAAGGACGGGAACTCAATGCCAAGCAGCGTGAAGAGGCGATAAAGACAACCTTGGACATGGTCGAACGCATCCGCCAGGAAGTTCGCAAGGTGGGCTTCTGGAAAAACGACGATATGCGCGAGCTACTGACCAAGACACTGGTCCGTGACCTCGACCGCGCCGGGATTTGCCGTCCTGGCGGTGAACGCGATCTGGCGCAACGTCTCGTCGTGCTGGCCAAAGAGAACCATGAATCCCTGACTCGCTCATGACCGAGACGCTTCAACTCGGCGGCCTGGGCTTCGAGGTGCGTCGCAGCGACCGCCGGAAGACGCTTGGCCTAACCGTGGACCGTGCCGGTGAGCTGGTTGCCCATATTCCATCGGAGACTTCGGTTGAAGAAATCAGTCGCTGGATCAACAAGAGACTGCTCTGGGTGCATCGCAAGCTCGCCCTGAAAGAAGAAGTCGCACCCAAGACGCGAGCCCCGGAATATGTTTCTGGCGAGGCATTCTGTTACTTGGGGCGTCGTTTTGGTCTCAAGGTTGTGTCGAAGCAGGAGCTTCCGCTCCAATTCGATGGCACACGGTTCATCCTTCGACGCGATGCCCGCCTGGCTGAGCAACATTTTCGGCGCTGGTATCTGGAAGCAGGCACGGAGTGGCTTCGCCGCCGTGCTGAACGGTTATCACAGCATACCACCCGCAAGCCGGAACGGATTGAAGTTCGCGACCTGGGATTCCGCTGGGGCTCGTGTGGCAAGAGCGGCGTTGTTTTTTTTAACTGGAAAGTCCTTCAACTACCCGTTCGGCTCGTGGACTACATCATCATGCACGAACTTGTTCACTTGGTTGAGGGTCATCATGGGCCTGGTTTTTGGCAGGCTTTGGGCCGGGCAATGCCCGATTGGCAGAAGCGCAAGGATGCCCTGGCCGATAAAGCAAAGGACTACCTCGTGTTTGGGCTTACGGTTTAGTGACGCGGCACCGCGAAGCCCGCGATCATGTGCCCGTTGATGATGTAGTTGTACTTGCCGCCGGGCGCGTGTTTGCCCTGTTGGGTCAGGATTTTGAAATAGTAACCATGGCAGGGCGATTGCTCGTCAGTCAGGATCTTGGTCTGTTGCCGATAGCCTTCGACCCGAGCCTGCGCGACTAGCGGGCCTAAAGGGCTGAGTTCATCGCCCGTTCGCATGGACCAGTAGAGGCCGTCGTGGGTGCCAGGGGTGCTGCGCAGGTGCTGGGCGTAGTCGAGCACTTCATCGGCGTTGCGATCCACGCTGGCATACTCGCGATGGGCCTGCACGTAAGCGCGGCAGACCTGGAGGGCGCCCAACTCGTTGGCTCCAATGCGCCGGTTGAGAATCTCTTCTTTGCCCGGGTCGGTATCGAAGAGCCATTGTCCGTCCTGTTTCACGAGGGGAATGGGAAAGGGCCAGCCGTCGGCGCCGAGTGCCAGCTCTTGATCACCATTACCGCGTTAGGCTCGTTTGGGTTTGAGTTGGAAGAACACCGCGAACAAGAGTTGCCGATGGCGGAAGAAAGCCCAGTCGCGCAAGCCAGGCGTTCGGTTTCAGTGATGTCGGCGAGGTGCAACGGAGCTTGGCACGGCTTGGGCAGGATAACCTTCACGAGGAGCCGCAGCCGGCGACGTAATGTGCAGCCAATGACGCGGCTTCGCGTCGTCGGGCTAGAGGAAATTCGAGGAACACCGCATCCACGATGCGCCGGGCAATTTCACCAAAGGTGTTGCCGTTGAAGAAAAGGAAGGGGGCTTCGCGGCGACACCGAAACAGAAAATCAAGTGTTTCCCCAAGCGTCAGGGTTTGGACGTGGGTGCTTTCCCAGTAATCGCGGACTCGGTCGTGAGCTTCCGAGCTATTTCCAAACTGAGCTTTTCTTCGTTCGCACGATCCTCGGTTGAGGCCGGTGACAAGCTGCCAGTCCCAGTTTTTGATAAAAGCGGCTCGGCCTTGTAACGGTGATTGTTGGCCAGCACGCTCTCCATGAGCATCTCCGGCGTCAGCTTCTCCGCCAGGTCGAATCTCAGTTTCATCGCTCATAATCTACACCCTTTTAAGGCTCTGACGCAAGCGAAGGTAACAGGAACCCTGGGCTTTGAACAGGGCAACTGTTCCGTTCTATGCCGTTCACGGTTCTCGCATCATACAGATGCGCCGCTAACCGCGCCTATTTGGCCATCACGATTTCGAGGGTCTCGTCGCGCTTGTGCGGGGCGTCTTCCTCCGAATCGACGGATGTCACGGAGGTGGGCGTTTCGAGCGAAGCCGCCTGATGATCGGTGACGGCCTCGTTGGTCTTGTGGAATTTGACACTGACGATCTTGCTGATGCCGTGCTCCTGCATGGTGACGCCGTAGAGGATGTCCGCCATGCCGATGGTGCGTTTGTTGTGTGTGATGATGATGAACTGTGAGCGCACCAGGAACCGCTGCAACACGCGGATGAAGCGGTTGATGTTGGATTCATCGAGCGGGGCGTCCAACTCGTCCAGCACACAGAAGGGACTGGGCTTGACCTGGTAAATCGAGAACAGCAGCGCCACAGCCGTCATGGTTTGTTCGCCGCCGGACAGGAGCGAGATGGTCTGCAATTGCTTGCCCGGCGGACGGGCGACGATGTCGATGCCGCTCTCCAGGAGATCGTTCTCGTCCATGAGCACCAGGTCGGCTTTGCCGCCGCCGAAAACCTCGGTGAACATCTCGCGGAAGCAATCGCGGATCTTCTCGAAGGTCTCCTTGAACATGTCGCGGGTCTGGACGTTGATGCGGTTGATGACTTCGAGCAGTTGCGCTTTGGCCTGGACCAGGTCGTCGTGCTGTTTGCTTAGGAATTGGTAGCGTTGCTCGGTCTCTTCGTACTCCTCAATCGCAACGAGGTTGACCGGGCCCATCTCGTCGATGCGCGCCTGCAACGTCTCGACCTGCTGCGCGACGGCCTTCCAATCCGTGGCGCCGCCGGCAGCCGCCATTTCGTCGGGTGTCATCACGTGGACCCTGGCCGGGCCATCATCGGCGTAGGTGATGGTGATGCACTCGCTGCGAATGTCATCCAGCTTGACATGATACTTCTGCTGGACCCGTTCGCGCAGGTTCTGAACGGTCATTTCTTTCTGCGCCAACTCGACTTCGACGGTGCCCCGCCGCCCTTGCAGCTCCGTTAAGACCCGGCGCTGGTCGCGCAACGCCTCTTCCCGGGCGGTGATGTCCTGGTCCTGGGTTTGTTTCTGGGCCAACAGTTCGGCCGACTGCGCATTCACCTGCTCGCGGTCGTGGTGCAGCTTTTCAATCAGGCCGCGAGACTCCTGGATTTCGGATTCCGCCCGTTCCTTGCGGCCAACGAAGGACGCCAGCTCCGCGCGCCGCTGCTCAATAATCTGCGTCAGCTCGCGGATGCGCTGGTCGAGGGATTGTTTCTGCTGCTGGAAGGATGCGCGCATCTGCTCCTCGGTGGCCAGCGCCACCCGGCTTTCGGTCAGACCCCCATTTGCGGCGTCGCGCTGCTGGCGCGACCCCTCCATTTGCACGGTCAATTCTCCAACCTGCGCCTGGCGCGCCCGTTCGAGCGCCTCGCACGCATCCGCTCTACCCGACATCTCGGCGCGCTTTTGCAGCCCTTCCTGTTCCTGCGCCGCCAGGCTTTGAACCTCATAGACGACGGTGTCGATTTTCTGGTGAAGCAGGCGCGAGGAATTCTGCAAGGCGTTGAATTCGCCTTCATGGGTGGCGATGGCCACTTCCTGGGCGCGGAGTTCTGTTTGCGCCTGTTGGAGGCCGGCCTGAAGCTCGGTTTGCTCGCTTTGCAGGGCGCCTTTGGTGCGGCTGATCTCGGCCACTTGTTCCTGCAACTTGAGCAGGGTGTCATGCAGGCCTGCAATCTGGTTCTTTCGTCCGAGGATCGAAGCAGGCGCTTTGCCGTCGCCATTGCCGCAGCCGCCGGTGTAGATGCCCTGGCAGCTCAGCATCTCGCCCGCCAGGGTGACGTAATGGAACGTGCGGTTGCTTTCATGCCAGGCAGCGGTGGCGGCGGTGAGGTCGCGCACGATTCGGGTCGTGCCCAGCAGGCGCTCGAGCAACGGCTGGATGGGAGTTTCGCTCTGGATGACGGCCAACGCGTCGAGTGGCACGCCGTTCAGTTCGGGGGCGGAGATGGGAGCGCCTGGATTGGCAACGGGTGACGGGGGGATGCCGTTGCCCTCGGTGGAGATTGCGTCGCTGCCACCGTTTCTGATGAAAGCCATCGGGGCAATGCTGGCGCGGCCTTTCTTCTGGGTGTTCAGGTCGGTCAGGATTTGGCGGGCGGACTCGGGTTGCTCCGTCAACACGAGTTGGAGGTGATGCCCGAGGGCCGTTTCGATGGCGGTGACGTAGGGGTCGGCAACCCGGATTTTATCGGCCAGCGACCCGAGCACGTCTGCCGACTGCTTAAGCGCCGCCAGCGCCCCCGCGCCAAAGCCTTCGTGGTCGGCCTGCAACTGCTCGAGCACGTTGAAACGCGAGCGCGCCTCCGCCTGCTGCTGCAACGCCTTGTCCTGGGTGTGGCCCGTGCGGGCTAATTCCTCCTGGATTTCGCGCAATCGTTTTTGCCGTTCTTCCACCGTGCCGCGCTGGGTCTGGGCATTAAGCTTCTCGGCTGCCACATTGGCCACGAACTCCTGCAGCCGGGTTTCCAAACGGGTCCGCTCTTCCTCGAGCTGAATCTTTTCAGCCGAGAGCTTTTCGAGCCGGATGGCGTTGCCCTGCTTTTGCAGATCGAGGGCGGTGATTTCGTTGCGCACGCGGGTGAGGTTTTGCGCAGCGGCGAACGCCTCGGTCTGGGCCTGGCGCAGGTCATCTTGCTGCTGGCGGAGTTCCTCCTCGACTTTGCGGAGGGCTTCCTGCCTGCCCGCCAGTGTCTGGCGATGCTGATCGAGGGCAGCCTGGGCCGCCACCAACCGCTCGGTCACCGCGCCGACCTCCTGCTCCGCTGCGCGGCGTCGCTCCTCGGCCTGGGTAAGGTCCGCCATGGCTTTGGTGTTCTGGGCTGCGAACTCGCGCAGGCGCTCGTCGTTAAAGTGAATGCGGCTGTCGTGACGATCCATCTCGCCCTTCAGCTCGAGCCCGCGCTGCTGCCTCGCGCCGATCTGATGTTCCAGGTCTGAGAGGCGCTGGCGAAGCTGGGCGATTTCGTCCTCGCAACGTAACATGCCAGCGGAGCTGGATTCAATTTCATTTCGTAGATTCTCAGCGGTGATATGCCGCTCGGCAATCTCGGTTTGCAACTGGTCGAACTGATGGCGGGCAAGCTGGGTATCGAGATGCTGGAGATCGGCGGAAAGCTGTTTGTAGCGCCTCGCTTTCCCGGCCTGACGTTGGAGCGAGCCGATCTGGCGCTTCACCTCCCGCACGAGATCCGCAACGCGGAGCAGATTCTGCTCCGTGTATTCCAGCTTGCGCAGGGCCTCTTTCTTCTGGGCTTTGTATTTGGTGATACCCGCGGCCTCCTCGAAAATCATCCGGCGGTCTTCCGGTTTGCTGGAAAGGATTTGGGTGATGTTGCCCTGAGCCATGATGCTGTAGCTGGTGCGGCCCACGCCGGTGCCCATGAACAGTTGCTGGATGTCCTTGAGCCGACAGCCGGTCTTATTGATAAAATACTCGCTGCCGCCATCGCGAAAAACCCGGCGCGTCACCGTGACCTCGTTGTAAGCCATCTGGACGCCAGCCGCACTGAGGTTTTCCTGGTCAACTCCGCCGATTGTGAGGGAAACTTCGGCCATTCCGAGGGGTTTTCGACCATCGGTACCGTTAAAGATAACATCAGCCATCTCGCCGCCACGCAAGGCCTTGGCCGATTGCTCGCCCAGCACCCAACGTATAGCGTCCGACACATTCGACTTGCCACACCCATTGGGGCCGACAATAGCCGTGACCCCGGGCTGAAAATTCAGCGACGTCTTGTCCGCAAAGGATTTGAAGCCTAAGACAGTTAAATTCTTCAGATACATGCTCTTCATCATTGGAACCAAACCTGCCCTGCCGTGTAAAGCCAAAAAACCACAATATACAGGGCATACGTGCTGTCGAAGCACAACTAATTGGTAAGGAACCGAGACTTGAATTGTGCTGCTAACCCCTGGTTTGTGGCGGACACGCTCGCTGCGAACGGTGGTTCGGCAGAGAAGGTTGTGGGCCTGAGAATCGTCGCGCAGATCGTGCTGCAAGCAGAGCTTCGGTCTCCGAATTGTTGAAAGTGCGCTACTCTCGAGGGGTGAAGTGCGACTCGCGTGCGAGTTGCTCCCAGAGCTTCCGTTCGGAATCTGTGACGCGATTCGGAACCTCGATGCGGGTCTCGACGATCAAATCACCATCCTCACCGCCGCGATGAGGCAATCCGCGGCCGCGCACACGCAACTTCTGACCGTTCTGTGTGCCAGGGGGAATCTTTATGTTCACTTGACCGTTGAGAGTTGGAACGGAAATGTTCGCTCCCAGGACAGCTTCCCACGGCGCGATCGCGGCTTCGTAGATCAGATTGTGATCTTGCACATCAAAGTCCGGGTGTTTGGCCAGTCGCACGCGCAAATAAAGGTCTCCGGCTGCTCCGCCGCCCGCTCCGGACTCGCCCCGCCCCGCGACGCGCAATCGTTGGCCCTCGGTAACACCCGCCGGAATTTTCACCTGATGGGTTTCGGTTTTCGCCGCGTGGCCGGTGCCGCCGCACGCGGTGCAGACGTGCCGCGCTCGCTGGCCGGTGCCGCCGCAATGGTCGCAGGGAACCCCCTGCCGCACAGAAACAGAGCGAACCGAACCGCGCATCACCTCGTCCAAGCTCACGAGGATGTCGCCCTCGATGTCGTTGCCCCGTTCCGGCGCAGACTTCTCTTCCGGAAAACTTCCGTGGCTCGCAGCCCCAGCCGCCTCCCGCCGGCCTGCTGAGCCAAACAGTTGCTCGAAGAAATCGCTGAAACCGGTGCCGCCGAAGTGAAACTCCTGTTCCTGGCCGCGTGATCTCCGACCCCCGGAAGCCCGCTCCTGCGCGAAGTTTTCCCAACCGCCGGGCGGACGGAATTCCGCACCCGAACGCCAATTCGCGCCCAACTCATTGTACTTTGTGCGCTTGACCGAGTCCCCCAGGACCTCGTAGGCCTCGTTGATCTCTTTGAACTTCTCCTCGGCCTGTTTCTTGTTCTTGGCCACATCGGGGTGGAACTCACGCGCCAACTTGCGAAAGGCCTTCTTGATCTCGGTATCGCTCGCGGTGCGAGGCACGCCGAGGCTCTGGTAATAATCTTTATATTGGACTGGCATAGCCGACGGCGGAGATTACCGCAGAAAACAAACTCAAGCGCCAGACAAATTGGCTTCTGCCGGGTTTGTTACGGGGTGGTTTCAAGAAATCGTAGCCGCCGACGGGAGTCGGCGCTAACACTCCGATAATCGAGGAAAAGTGCGCCGACTACCGTCGGCGGCTACGATTTTGCAGGTTCTTGAATCCGCCCTGGGTTTGTTACCCTGCCGAGTCTTATTTTGAGGGGGCGTAGGGCAGGTCTCCGACCTCCCGAGTCTCCGACGATGTGCAGGGTCAGAGCAAGAGCAAGAGCAAGAGACCTGCCGACGCTGCTCCCGGGGGTAGGGCAGGTCTCCGACCTCCCGGTCCACGGAGCCTCCGACTCCGTGCGGAATTGTTGACTCGGGTTTGAACAGAAGATAACAGAGATAACGGAGAGATAGCCGCCAGCCTTTTGCTCTGTGTCCAGAATGAGGCCAGGTGAAATTAACTCCGTAGGAGTGGCATGTTTATTTTCCAAGTATCAAATAAGCCCGCACCAACGGATCCCCCGAGACTCTCATGAAGCCTTCGGATGGACTCCCCATTTCCAAGAGTAGGAAGATCGCTGTCGAGGCTGACAATGCGCACAAAACAAACATGGTCGTCACGGTGACGTTACTATGCACGAATAGACTGAAGCTCATAAAGAGTATCACAAGCCAGAATACCAGAACCACCAGGAAGGGCATCGGCAGACTGATATGGGTTTGCTCGATCAGTTGCCATCGCGACTGGGCAAGGTCGTTCCAGATTTGCAGTGCGTCCGATTGCAGCCGGCGTTGAGCTTCGTCCTGCGGCGATAGCTTTAATAGCATTGACCCCTCGGCATCAATGCTTTCGTCGGGATTTGGTTTCTTGCCGGTTGGCCGTATCCCTTTCTCGGGCCAGTAACGGTCGATTGCCGAAGCCAGATTGTCACGAAGCAGGCTGCGAACCTCTGTTGCCTGTGCGCCATACCGGGACAGGATGCGGTCGTGCGCAACGAGTTTGACGCTGCGCGGGCAAGGGAGAATTGGCTTTTGTTCTCGGTCATTGCAAGACCACCCTGCGAGACAGTGCCGAAGTCGTCAATGGATTATTTCCTGGCGTTTTGGCTTAAACC
>Ga0194039_1002000_pt1 | contig 10551 bp, 10 predicted proteins | sample JunL228m_MetaG_FD_148679 | JGI IMG/M metagenome (GOLD analysis project Ga0194039, IMG submission 148679) | Anoxic zone freshwater microbial communities from boreal shield lake in IISD Experimental Lakes Area, Ontario, Canada - Jun2016-L227-8m | ecosystem: Environmental > Aquatic > Freshwater >...
GGCTGAATATTTATGTGCAATGCTATCTGTTGTGTGCATACACATAAAGTTAGTTTTAGGTTTAAATTTCACACCTGTGTTCTTTCCTTTTGGATTTTCTTTGAAAACACCTGATTCGGTATCAAAATACTTACCCCATATCTCTGCCAACTGGGGAATGTTTCTCAATGGATTTCCCACACCAATGTTAAAACATTGGTTGTAAAGAGTTTTTTCCGTCAAATCCGGTAGGTCAATGTCGTTGTTGAGACAATGGAGAAGCATGCGGTTGAACACAATTGACGCCTTATGTGCCATCTTGGATACGGCAGACACCAAATCCAATATGGACATCAGCATTTTCTCTTTTTCTTCTGGTTTTCCCAACAACCTACCAGAAAGATTACATTTTATTGTTTGTTCCCGTTTTCCATCACGCTTTTCCTTTTTCGCCTTCAAAGTTGCTGTTCTGCCATCTTTCTTAGTTTTATCGGTTTCATTTTCTTTCATTTTAATTACCGACACCAATTCTTTAAACCATATTTACTTTTTAGTTCCGATTGGAACTAAAAAGTGTTTTATACTAATTTCTACATAATTAATGTGAATTTAATTCAGCAGTCAACACACCATTGACAGAAGATAAAACAAGGGCTCACCGGTAGAAAATTTTAACCTAAATCTATTTTATAACCAATTCATTGGTTATAAAATATTCCACTAAATTTTTCCATGCTTTCGTAGTATTATTACGATCAGCACTATCATGGTGGCCAAAAACACCACCATCAATGGACCAATGATGGATTCAACGACATCCCTCACGTCATTCCTGACATTCTCATCAGTTGTGTTAAGTCCCTTGACCACACTCAGAATACTTTTAGGTGAATGTATCTGCCCCTCCACTGTGTCCTTGTCTATTTCGTTTTCTATGAGATTTTGATTACATGACACGACACAATCGAAAATAGGTATAGATTTCTGAGCTAAAAGGTCTTTTGTTTTGTATATCTCAGGTTGTAGGTCGGTCCATGGAACACATTTTTTGTTCAGGCATCGAAAGCGTATTGATGTGTCATAATTTAAGTCTGTTCCCTCGTTTATATGCATTGAGAAAGACGTCATCACAAAAATTGGCGAAAATTTCACATCGGGTAATTCTTTTTCACATGGAGGATCGCGCCCATGTGACGGGAACAGACCATTTTCACCCATGTCATGAAAATACAGGGACGCCGTGTTCAACACAGGTTGTCCATATGTGATAAAATAGGTGCAATTCTGCCTGTTTATGTTAAAAATATCATAATCTTTGTAAAACGCAGAAATCCTCATTGGGGATGAATTTGAATGCTCAACACAATACAAATTCATCCCTGTCGGTATTGGCCTGAACAATGGATTTAGGGCGTAAAATTTTCCCACTGTGCGCCAGCCTGGTAGAAATATGTTTGTGTCAATTTTGTAGTCGTATACTATTTCCCCATTCTCATTCTTTCCAGCGTCAGCCGCGACTATATATCCCCTGTATATTTTCGAGCGCTGGTCCACATACTGCAAAATAAAGTAGGGAATTATGTTTGGCATTGTCATGTCCTCTGTCATCTTTATATAAAACGAGCTTTTCAAAAAAACATCAATTACGCGTAACTTTACACGACTTTTGTAAAAAATTTTCTATTTCTCCTAACGCGACTGTGTATGGGACCTCGATCAGTGTTACACCATTTTCCTCGCACAATTTTCTCTTTAGGACATCTCTGTATCTCTGGTTCAAAAATCTGTCCTTGTTTTTGTGAAAATAAGGAATGAACCGGTAATGTTGTTGTCCGTTATACTCAACGGCGATTTTTAGGTCTGGGTTATAACAATCCAATTCCATGTTGTAAACACCCCCAGTGACTTCGTTCCTGAGAAAATCAGGACGTGCCTTTGAGAAGGGTTTTCCATATATTTTCTCAATGGCCCTTCTACACTCTGTCTCTCCCTTGCTTTCTTTTATGAAAGGGAATGAAGACTCATGTTGTCCGTAACCATCACCACTTCCTCTTGTGCGCTCCTGTGTTGTTGGCATATCCATTCTCATTATGGCATCTGTCCTCAGTATATTTTTTGCCGCGTCAATGTAACGACCATTTCCCACTGATGTCCATGATCCTTTTTTCCCTGTTATTTTTCTGTATAACGCATATGTGAAAATAAATAATAGGCAAACACCAATTATTATTTCAAATTTGTGTCTGTCAAAATTTCTCACAGTGTCAAATAGCATACCAATAACCATTTCTTTATCAGAGGTTGATAAATTTGTGTTTCATTTTTTGTGAAACACAACAGCAAAACACACAAATGTTGTCATCAAACGGCTGAACACAGTGGTATTCTGACACGACAGAGTGCACATTCAGGTTTGTACTTTCCCCACTGTTTTATGCACTCCTCGTGAAAAATATGTTTACAGGTTAATTCACACACCCTGTCGTCACTCGTAAATTCTGTGATACATATGGGACACTGTGTGTGTTCAAAACGAACCGGATCATATTGATCAGAAATCACGTCAATTTTTCTGTCATCATTTCTTGTGAGTGCGTCGTCCTGTTGCATACTTCGCGTCTGTAGTTCGGCAAATGATGCTATGTTAAAACCAAAGAGAAGGCTAAAAACGTCTGTGTCCACATCCATCTCAGTGTCTGTGTCATCTCCTTCGTCGGGATTCTCATTGTTGTCCAAATTACTGACCTCACCGTTGTGTGTGTAGGTTACAGGTTCATCACCATCCTCAGAATCGGTATCGTCCTCTGTGGTCACAACTTGACCGTAATAATATATCCCACCAGAAAAATAATCAGACGGTTCGTAAAAGAAACTGGGCTGGTCGTATTCTAACATGTGAGAAGGTATGCCAGAATCCACATGCTGTGCATTTGCCTCCCTTAAAAAATTCACAGTGTTGATAAAATTGTAACAATTCAGAATGTCGAGTTCCATTTTACTTTCAATAAAAAGTAATAAAATATTTCATTTTTAGACGTCATTTCTATAGACTGATCAAACATAAACATCGTCTGATGCAAGAGAAAGTGGGCCAAGTTTTTTGGCATCGCAATTGCTGAAATTTATTCCATTTTCCGGTATGTAGTTGTACACGCACAAATTCGACACCACCTGAGGCGCCAATCCTTGCAATATCCTGTCGTCTGTGCTCTTGTCAGACAAAAATCCCAACTTAAACAATCGCGGGGGATTGATAGCGTTCCGTTTGTTATCCATGTAGTTTATTTAAAGGGAAAATAAAACATTAACAAATGACTGAACACGGAGAGTTGTTGAATAAAACAGGTGAGGCGGACGAAATGCGAGAGGCATTTGTTGTCTATTTTAACGACCCCATAATGACGAGAACAAATGTGGTGAATGATTGTGGTATTTATATGTCCAAAAATTACTGTCTGTTGTCGAGATTGTGTCGATATTTGGTGGCCATCGTGGCAAATGACGACAAAACATCTGACGCAAAAAAACCACTCAGTTCCCTTGAATGGGTGTCATTTCAGACGCGAACACTATCTGAAAATTATGACCTGCCATCACACAGTTATATCGCAAAACGTGGGGGGCCCCTTGACGTAAAAATTAACAGGGTCAGTGTGACAGAGCGTGGGAGTATGTATAATTGCGAAAAATATGACATAACGGTGACACTACTTCACGCGAACAACAAGGGGGCGACAGACTACCAACAAAATGGTAGTCTAATATCCGCTCTGGAAACTTTTAATACCGTCATTAGTTTCGGCAAACAAGATGTTTAAAAAATTTCACCATAATATAAATGCAAAATTGTGAGGAAATACTTACACAAAAATTCGTGTCAAATTTGGATCCAAGTGAACACCAATTTTTGAGGGACGCCATACTGAAATCGCTCAAAAAATATAGGGAACCAAACAATATCCATCACAAAAGGTCCCTGAAAATGTATGAATTTCTGAAAAACACAATCGTGACAGAAGAGCCGTGTGTTTTTCATGGGTTAAAATGGATCGATGACAGTTGCTATGTGGACAGTGTTTTGATGTGTCTGTTTGCTGTCCCAAACACGCTGTTTGACAAACTTTTATCATCGTATGTAGGTCTGAGACGAGACAAGGTGTGCAGTGTGTCTGACCAAGAAAACACAATTGTAACAAACCGGCTCATCGATGAGCTAAAAAAAGTGCAAATTTTTATAAGGGAGGGACATGGTAGTGACAATTGCACAAATTTGAGGAAAATTTTCAGTAAATGCGACACACTGAAAAGATTTGTCAAAACATACAACGACGCAGGAGAATTTTTGACAGCACTATTTAGTACTTTTTCTGACCTAAATGTGTGTCTGAAAAAATTAGAGAGAATTCGAACGACCAATTTGGTTACACCGGCTGAGAAATTTTACACCGACGACATTCCAAACATCGAGACAAGTCCAAATCAGTACATCGAAAATTATTACCTCGGATTTGTTGACAAACATTTTTTCGAAATATCAGAATTTTTTGAGAAAATTTCTCAGGAAATTGTCGTTGACAAAGAAAGAAACAGAACCGAAAGGATTATAACGTCAGAGAGGATTATATCGACACCATATGTCGTCTTTAACATACAGAGACTTGGAAGGGGTGAAGAATTTAACACAAAAATCATAATTCCTTCGGAGGTCATATGTGCCCCTGACGATTCCATGCTTGAATTTACCGGTGTGGTCGTATATCGCCCATCACATTATGTCTGTTTTTTCAGCTGTAGGAAAATTTGGTATTATTATGACGACACTCAAGTTGAAAATCAAAGAATACGCAAAGTCGGCTCATATCACGACCTTTTCAAAAACCATGGCGAAACAATAACGCAATTTGGAACATTGTATTTTTACGCAAAAATGTTCACCAACATGGCTTAAATTTTAAAGCTGTTCAGCTTTAAAATGTTCAATCAATGTGCCCTGTTTCATACGACATTATTGCTGCCCGAAACCACAGGTCAAAATCCACGTCTGTCATGTGTTCTCTAAATTCCATATACATTTCCTCGCGAATTTTGAGCATATTGTCTCTAAAAAATTTCAAAAAATTCGCGCGAGATGATGTGTTTTCTGTGTTAATAGCCATTTCCACCAACACATTTGCCTTAAATTCTTCGACAATGAGGTTAATTTTTTTCTTTCTGTTAGTTTTGAGGTATTTTTTAACGACATCTTCTTTTGTCTCATCTTTTAATATTTTTTGCACATCAGGATTTGCACTCAGATAGAGCATCACAAGATCACTGTGATGAGATTTGTCTGTCAGATATACACTGTCACTGTGATCGATTTTTCTCGCAAGAGCATTTAACCTACCAGTAAAATTCGCGATTATTTGATCACACCAACTGATCCGTATGCTGAAATCACCAAAACCAGAGAGCACATTTATTAACCGAGAGGCAAAACCAGAGGAACAAGTCCCAGACATGTCATACAATTCTTCCAACAATCTTTTTCTCATCTCATCACACGATTTGTGCTTACAAATGTATGACCAGACACGCAACAAGATTCCCGACAATGTCACACTGTATTTGGAATATAAAATTCTGTCCATGGCGATTCTGTTCAGGGAAACGATAATTTTTGTTTTTCTACTCAGGTTTTTATCGCAATCATCATCGCAACACACAGAATTCTCACGAATGACGCAATTGTCACACATTTCACACTTTGTGTGTTTGCATGGACTTATGCATTTTTTCCCTTTAGTTATGACGAGCATTTCTTCTATTTTATTTCTCACAAATTCAAACGTAACATTTTCCCCTGATTCCATTTTTAGCATGTGTGTGTTCACCATTATTGAGGAAAGAATTTCCATAACCGATTCCTCTATTTCAGTGACATGGACATTTTGCGTGTTGTCAAACAATGTCCGTCTTTGTCCCATCGCAAAACTTAGAAGAGTAATAATTTCTCTCGCCCTCGTAACACATTCCTCATCCCCAACATTTAGAAGAGTGTCCGCAGCATCAGCGCGAATATTAAAATCTAACTCGTCATCCTGTGCAACAGAAAGAAGTATGTTCTGTATATCCCTGCGTTCCTCATCGTCAATCATTTTACGCAAATTTTGCAGCATGTATTGTCCTGCAAGTATTTTGTAAGTTGTCATATTTTTCCCATCGTGTATGAAAAAAAATAGTGATTCTCTGAGAAAAAATTCCTGATCAGGAATTTTTCTTTCCCATTCACCACCTTTTCCGTCAAGTTCAAGGACCAAAATTGTCCTGTATCTATAATCACAAGGTACAGCGTGGTTACCGAGAAATGTCCGAAATCTTTCAAGGCTCTCATTCTTGTATTCTGGAGCCTCCATCAGTGTAAAAATTGCGTCAAGTTGTTGAGGAGTTGATATGCCGTCCATTTTCATCGTTATGTCATTGAGAACTCTGAAACCGTTTAACCTTCTCCTTTCATTCCCAGCATCAATGTGTGTCGTTTTTTCACTTTGATCCTCATCGTCACTCGTCTCTGAATGTTTTTGTTTAAATGATATGAGACTTTTTGCTGTGATTAATTTTAGCAAAACAGACACCCTTGAGGTATCGCAAATCGTCTGTAAAAAATTCTCCAGCAATCTTGTGCCACTTAGGTTATACATGATACATAATTTATTTATGATTTCTATTGTGTTTTCACCGTTTTCTGTGTAATGAGCGTCAAGCGCACTTATGCGCTTGTCAATATTTTCGTCCATATCAAAAATTATCCCGACAAAATCATTACTTTCTCTTTCAATGATTTTCTCTTTTTTATTTTTTGATAATTTTTCTATTGGAGTGGTGTTAAGAGACATTTAGTCATAAATTACGTCAACTTTTAGACTGTGTTAATTTTTTCCACTCAGAGGCGATCATCACCATTCTACTTTTTGGGCTGCGGTCTCTGTATTTTTCACTTCTGTCCCTGATAAATCGCTGATAATCGTTGAGTGGACGTTTTGTTGTGTCCTTTGTCTCTGATTTTTTTCTCACAAGAGGAGATTTTTCTGTTATTTGTATGTCTTTTCTATCGGAGCGTTTGCTGTATCTTTCAATGACCTTCTCGTCGCTTCCTGTATTTATTTTACGTAAATACATCCGATAGGCCAAATCACACCGTCTAAAATAATCTAGGTCTTGTTTAGCCCAATTTTTGTTCATTTATTGTTAGGCAACAGCTATAAGACGATTTAGTATCGAAAATCGATACTAAACAACGCAAAAAATTTACATCCCAATACCTTGAGTGGCTTCAAAAAGTTATGTTTTAGGTATAAAAGTTCTACCTAAAATACAATCAAGACGGAAGAGAATTCTGTAAATTTTGTACATCAATAATGTCAAATGTCTCAATCATCGCGTCAAGATAGGATTTTTCTCTCAATTCCGGTATGTGCACAATATACCCCACATATTTTGTCACATTTGTGGTAAAAATGACACGCGATGACAAATCTATGACAGCATCACGCCCAATGAGGTAAATAATTTTATACTCCTCGAGTGCAAGAAGATATTTGCGATATTGTTCCGAGTTAAAATCCTTGAGGCCTAATTTACACTCGAAAATTGTGTTCAGTGAAATATTGAGAAAATCGAAAAAGCAATTTTTGTACTTATACTGAGAGCACACGTTTTCTCCGTATTTTTCCTTCATCACATCATACCACCAATTTTCTTGATTCTCAGAATTTTGTTTCGCGATGAGAAAAGTTTTCAGACCAAGGTATTCTATTCCTCCCTCTTTTTTTATGTCCTCAATTATGTGGGGAATTGTAGGGAGTTCATACGCCGCGAGAAATTCCTTGTAGTTGTCACGAGGAATACCCACTTTCATCTCAAATTCCTGTAACCATTTTGTTGGTGCCTTTATGTCAAACGGGTTTGCCTTAAATTCTTCTACACGTGTGGCTATTTTGTCGCGAAATTTCGCGATTGAGTCAAGATAATGCGCATAGCATTTTTTCTCCGTGTCGTCAAGTATGTTAAGTTTTTCCACGTTTTCCAGTGTTTTTAGGTTGAAAAATTTATACCTGTCCAGAAAATGTGTGGCATCATCTCTTGGTTTGACGAGAAAATAATTGATCGGCTTGTGGTTAATTACGCGATTGTATAGATATTCATAATTAGTCCGAAACCACTCCTGTTGCAACAGCCATGCACAATATTTTCTATCACGCAAAAGTTGTGACAGTGTTTTGTCCTTGTATTTACCAAATGTTATAGTTTCTGTTGATAATTTTTCTTGTTTCTGTGTGTCCATGATGTTTAATACAAATGAAAAATTTCTTTAACGCGTTAAAGGGATGCCTTCTCATAATAAGTAAAAATGTCCATTGAACTTGTGATCGATCAGCGTGAACATATTTTGAAGGATTATTTTGGTGACAAGGCGACGGTCGAAATGCTCGATATTGGTGACATTCTCTTTCGTAGGGAGAATGAAACTATTCTCGTCATAGAGAGAAAAAGTGTCGATGATTTGAGCGCATCTATATGCGATGGAAGAAGTCGCGAACAACGTGCACGATTACTTGGTTGTGGAATACCCAGAAACCGAGTAATGTATTTAATAGAGGGAAATATATTGAAAAAGACACGTGTCAAGGGAGGTTCTGACACTCTCATGGGAAGCGTGATAAATATGCTTCTCCGTGACGGTATCATGGTGCACAAAACGCACAACATGGAGGAAACAAAATTTTTCATAGAGAAACTGCACACAAAGTTGCAAACAGACGCGGAATCTTTCTGGAATACAGAAAATATGCCAAAAATACAATATGAGGTGACGCTTAAGGCTAAAAAGAAGGACAACATGACGCCTGATCTGTGGTTCCATATGTGCCTGACAAATATACCATCCATGCAGACAAACGCGGTTTGCGCCATTGTGGAAAAATATGGATCAATGCCGTCTCTCCTAAGGGAGTATGAATTGATAGATGAAAACAAAAGGGAAAAATTATTAGTGGGACTGGGTTGCAAAGACGGACGCAAAATCGGCCCGCAAATTTCTAGACGTGTCTATAATTTTTTTTACAACAAAAATTGACAGACATCCATTTTCTGTGCTGACTGTGGAGAAATGGCTGCTGAATTAAATTCACATCAATTATGTAGAAATCAGTGTGAAACACTTTTTAGTTCCAATTGAACTAAAAAGTAAATGTGGTTTAAAGAATTGGTGTTGGTAATTAAAATGAAAGAAAATGAAACCGATAAAACTAAGAAAGATGGCAGAACAGCAACTTTGAAGGCGAAAAAGGAAAAGCGTGATGGAAAACGGGAACAAACAATAAAATGTAATCTTTCTGGTAGGTTGTTGGGAAAACCAGAGGAAAAAGAGAAAATGCTGACATCCATATTGGATTTGGTGTCTTCTGTATCCAAGATGGCACACAAGGCGTCAATTGTGTTCAACCGCATGCTTCTCCACTGTCTTAACAACGACATAGACCTACCGGATTTGACAGACAAAATTCTTTACAACCAATGTTTTAACATCGGTGTGGGAAATCCATTGAGAAACTTTTCACAGCTGGCAGAGACATGGGGTAAGTATTTCGATACCGAATCAGGTGTTTTTAAAGAAAATCCAAAAGGAAAGAATACAGGTATGAAATTTAAACCTAAAACTAACTTTATGTGTATGCATACAACAGATAGTATCGCACATAAATATTCAGCCGTCACATATGCTACTAACTTCAAAAACATGCTCGTTTCTACGTTCAAATCAAGGCAACATGCATACGTTTCACGGTGGTGTAAGAAAAACGACATTGACAGAGAACATTGTCACGCTATTTGTTTTGCTGTTAATGGATGGGAATACAGAACAAAACTACCAAGTGAGGCTGTTTCCTTTGTGAATGAACAGAGGGAAATTCTTGGTGTTAAGGATGAGGAGCCCATCACTCACACATGGATAAAAACAAACATGGAAAATGTGGTGCGATATTTTTACCTCATTCTCAAGGATGCAGAAAAATATGAGGATGCGAAGAAATTTACATTGGCACCAATCTGCAGTATCAAAAGTCATTTTGTGACAATAGACAGTTCTGTGTTGTTCTGTCTGCTTGGTGGTAAAAAGGTGACAGGGTGCGATTCAAAGGAATTTGTAGAAAATGCACACACACATTTTTCCCGTGTGTTTAGAATGGAAAAACGAAGCGACAAGGCGTGTTTTAACAACATGGTGCAGACGGATGGTGTGTCTATATGTTTCCATTATTTGGTTCCAAAATCCACCAAAGAAATTGACACCAAGAAGAAGGAGAACAAAATCAAGGCGAAAACAGTAAAAACCTTCAAAACAGGAACCATAGACAGAAGAAATGACAGAATCGTTGCGGTGGACCCTGGAAGGGTAAATATCGTTTATGCGGTGGAAAAATTACCGAGCGACAACACAATGGCATACAAACTAACACGCGGAGAATATTATACCTCATCCGGTGTGAACAAACTAAACGCAAAAACAAAAGTGTGGAACAGAAAAATCAA
>Ga0194039_1002002_pt1 | contig 10549 bp, 13 predicted proteins | sample JunL228m_MetaG_FD_148679 | JGI IMG/M metagenome (GOLD analysis project Ga0194039, IMG submission 148679) | Anoxic zone freshwater microbial communities from boreal shield lake in IISD Experimental Lakes Area, Ontario, Canada - Jun2016-L227-8m | ecosystem: Environmental > Aquatic > Freshwater >...
CCGGAAACCTGTAGGATCAGAACGGAGCCAAACTGTCCAAAAAAATAATTTTTTTACGCAGATGGTGATTTCAGAATATATTCAAACGCTTCGAGCGCCGCCTTTGCCCCGTCTCCGGACGCAATGACGATCTGTTTGCTTTTAACCGAAGTCACATCTCCTGCAGCATATATGCCAGGGATGCTGGTGTGGCTATTGATGTCTACGATGATCTCTTTTTTCTCATTGAGCTGGACGAGATTCTCCACCATATCGGTGTTGGGCAGCCAGCCAATCTCAATAAAAACCCCGTCAAGAAGGATCGTCTGCTCTTTTCCCTGCTCATCCTTGATCGTTATGCCCGAGAGGAACTTCTCGCCTTGCAGTGCAGAAACATGAGATCCCGTGTGCACAGTAATGTTCTTTTTTTCTTTGAGTTTCTCCAAGTACACAGGATCGGCTCGTATTGGGCTGCGCACAATCAGGCTGACGGACTTAGCGATATCGCTCATCTCGACAGCCGTCTGGAGTGCAGAGTTGCCCCCACCTACCACAGCAACCTGTTTTCCTTTATAGAGCGGGCCATCGCAGGTAGAGCAGATTGATAGCCCGCGCCCAAGATACTGCTCTTCGTTTGCCACACCTAATTTTTTCGGCCTATTGCCCTGAGTGAGGATGACGGCCTTTGCCTTTAATGTGTTTCCGGAAACTGTGCTGATGGAAAAAAGGCCATCGTCCTTTGTAATAGCAATCACTTTATCGAGTTCGAGCCGGATATTGAGCGTCCTTACCTGCTCTTCAAACTTTTTCATTAAGTCTTCACCGGCAATCATCCTGTAGCCCATGTAATTCTCAATCGCCCACGATTCCAGCGCCTGCCCACCGATATTTTCGGTGATGATGATCGTGTTTAACATCTTTCTTGCGCAGTAAACCCCCGCAGTGAGTCCTGCCGGGCCAGCGCCTACAATCACCACATCGTAACTCTCACCGGTCTGGGGTTTTCCGAAGAGCTCATTGAGTCGATCTGAATCAAAGCCGACAATCACCTCATCATCAACCATGATCACCGGCACGCCGCGCTGGCCGGAGAGATCAATCATCTTCTGTGCAGCTACGGTATCACTACCAACATCGAGGCTCTCGTACTGGACATTGTGCTTTTCTAAAAATGCCTTCGCCATCCGACAGTATGGGCAGTTTTGCGTGGAGTAGATGGTGATTTTGGTCATCGTTTTTTAGAAACGTGCTGGTGTCATATAAATTTATGGACACGGGTAATCCCATCTTTTACGTACCGATAGCAATATTCTTTTTCCATGAGCCCCATAAACCTCTGATAGCATACCATGAACACCATGTGGAGCAGAAGGGGACTGAGTGTACCGGCACTTTTTTGTTTGTTCCTTCTGCTGATGGCAGGAGCGGTGTCGGCTGCACCAGTGCAGATGGACCCCACAACAGATCCTTTGCTGTACCTCAGTTTTAATGAGGGCAGCGGCACATACGTTCTCGATGGTTCCGGGTATGGGAATGGCGGGACGCTTCACAGCGCATCGCGGATAAACAATGGCGGATGCGGCGGGGCAATCCTCTTTAACGGGATTAACAGCTACGTAGCCATTCCGTATACTTCCCGCAACCATCCGGACAAGGCAATCACCGTTTCCACATGGTTTTATATCGACTCTTTTCGCCCTCAGACATTGATTTCATCCTATAACGAGGGGGGTTACCGGTTGGGCATTGGTGACGGGGGGGATCTTTGGTGGACAATAAATCTCGAAGGCTATGGGGATCTGGAGATCCCTGTGCAGCACGAGGGCATCTCTTTGAACCAGTGGCATCAGGTCACAGGAACCTATGACGGGCAGAACTCGAAGATATATCTCGATGGTGTGCTGAGAAACCAGCAGAATGCCTCTGGGTTGATCCATTACCAGTATCCCAATTATGTGATACTCGGTGCAGATGCAGGAACCGGGGAAGGGCCGGGTGCGGGATGTTCGGATTACTTAATGGGTGGGCTCGATGAAGTGAGAATTTACCCGCGGGCTCTTACCTATGGACAGGTGATGGACGACCGGTTCCGCTGCTCGCAGGAGCTGGCAGCACCCCCGCTCACGGGAAAAACTGAGGGCGTTGTTGCGATCTGCTACCCGACATCGGGTGTTGTGAATCTTGGAGAGAGCGAATCGGTTGTTCGAATACTTTCCTTTTCCGATAAAACAGAAAACGGCGTCTGGTCCGTTGCGCTGCCTGCGGGTTCGAAACTTATCGTGAGCGCCCGGGATTTTTTTGCAAAAGCGAACCCGGATGCATGGTATTTAGAGATTGGCGATGAACACGGCAGGATTGCCCGGACAATTGCATTTCCAAACACCAACAACGCACCTTCAGAAGGAGTGATCCCATCCGGGAACGCCACAGTTGCCATCCGATACTTTGACGGGAAAGAGCGCTTCCCTGTGCGGGTTGCCGTCCGGTTTGAGAGTGTCAGACCACCGATCCTACCCCAGTCATTCATTCCGCAGAACGTATTTGCCAACCCCATCATCATCATCTATTCTGCATCGTGGGCTACCCTGATCGCCCTAATCGTTGTTGTTGTGTGGCTTCACAGGCGCAGAAAAGAGGGGAGAGAAGAGAAAGAAAATAAAGACGGGAAAGAAGAGGAAAAGATTATAGAGTGATTTCCCGGAACTGTTTCCCGAAAACACCACAGATCGGACACTTGTCGGGCGCTTTGCCGATCTCAATGTTCCCGCAGACCGGGCAGAGGAAGATCTTTTCCCTTCCAAGGTCGTGTCCCGCTTTTACCGCATCGAGTGCCTTCTTGTACAGGTTTGCATGCACCTGCTCGGCTTTCATTGCATGGGTAAACGCAAGCAGTGCGTCGCTTCTCCCTTCTGCTTCTGCCGCTTTGACAAAATCCGGGTACATGTGGGTGAATTCATGCGTCTCTCCGGCAATGCTCACTTCAAGGTTCTTTGCAGTCGGCTCGATCGCAGCAAGCACTTTCAAGAGCTTTTTTGCATGAATTGCTTCGGCTTCAGAGGCGGCTTTGTACAGGGTTGCAATATTTTTGAAACCCTCTTCTGCAGCCTTTTCTGAAAAGGCCTGGTACTTCCGGTTTGCCTGCGACTCACCGGCAAATGCCTCTTTTGCATTCTCAATGGTTGCCATGAGCATAGGTACAGCGGGAATCTGTCTTAAAGATTCTTCATGCGGCAGATAAAAGACGATTTTTTAAAGCGACATATTACATAAGCATGAAGGAACGGGGACTGCTCTAGCGGGGCGAAGATAAAATTTATCCGGGACGTTTTTAAAACACTGTAATTTTGTGATTGTGAAAAATGGTTTGTTCTTGGAGATTACGCGGTGAGCGATTTTCCAAGGGTGTATCCCTTCTGGTAAGCGACCTCGAGCAGTGCCGGGTGTGCCATGACATCACGGACAGTGTCCATATCGTTAATCAGCAGCTCATCGGTGTACTGGCAATCGATGATGTCAAAAAATGCCTTGACAGTCAGTTTTACACCGACAAAAACTTCTGGGATGTTCATACCCGAGATGCAGATGAACAGCCCCTTTCGTTCAGCTCTCCGCTCCTTTGAGATGAACGGCTTTTTCCTCATATACTTGGCCATGAAAAAGACCTGGAACCGGTCCATCATTGATTTGAGTTTGCCGGGAATTCCCATTGTCATGACCGGTGTTGCGATGATGAGCGCGTCCATATCTTTGAATTTTGGGTAGAGTTGCTGCATGTCGTCATCCATGATGCAGGTGTCATGGTCTTTACAAAAAAGCATCTCCATGCAGGACTGAAAATCAAGGCTGGCAATTTCAATTTTTTCCACAGTGCAGCCGGCATCCTCTGCCCCTTTTAGCGCACGGTCCAGCAGTTTTGCCGTGTTGCCATCAGAAAGGGGACTCCCGAGCAGGCCGATCACCTTTTTTCCCATAGAACATTAGATGTGAAAAACGAGGATATAGCTTTCGTATCAGTAGCTGCACCTGCAATACTACTGAGAGAGAGAAGACGAGCCGGTAATACTAACACAACCCATATATATCTTTGACGTGCATGAGACTTTTGGTGAATAGTATGACCGAACAGAAGACGTACAACGCAGGACAGAAAGTCGGCGCGGGCAAATATGTGTGCATTGATTGCGGAAAGGAACTCACTCTGGACAAGAGCGAGCAGGATCTCAGGAAATGTCCCTCCTGTTCCTGCGAAGAATACCAGTGCTTCCCGATGACGCACATCCGCCCGGACGTAAAGACACCGGCAGATGCAAAGAACCCGCCAAAACGCGGCAAAAGCAACCAGTAAACTTCTCATTTTTCTTTTCTGGTAAAAAGTACAGCAGTGTGACTTCCGGGGGTTCCTGCAAATAAAAAATATGCGGGATTCCTGCTCCCGGTTTATCTGGCGAACGTGGAGGATCTCTGGATGGTAAACGTTTCAAAAGAAGGTCAGGTCTTTAAGTGTGAGATCTGCGGTAATGTTGTTGTTGTAAAAGAGAACGGCGGCGGCGAACTGGTCTGCTGCGGGGAACCCATGCAACTGGAGAGTGCGTAATTATGGTTGTAAAAAAAGCAGTATCTAAGAAGGCTCCGGCAAAGAAGCCGGTAGCGATGAAAGGATCGGAAAAGAAACTCAAAACCCTTGAGAAGAAGATTGGCAAAGTACCAAAATTTTTCAAAGAACTGACCACCAAAGAGCCCGAGATGTTCAATCTCGTTATGAGATTTGAGCAGCACATCTGGGATGATGGCAAGCTTTCGAAAAAGACGAAAAAACTGATTGCAATTGCGATTGCAGCCGCCATGCGTGACCAGCATGCTGTCCGTGCCCAGCTGGCTGGTGCAAAGAATATCGGGGTCACGAAAGGAGAAGTTGAAGAGGCGCTTCGCGTCACCTTCCTGCTCTCGGGTATGCCCGCGTATGTCTACGGCAAGGCCCAGCTCGATGAGGTCATGCCATAACCCATCTCTGCGGTGAAACATTATGGAAGACGATACCTGTATCACATTCCCTGTTCTTGGGGAGCCGGCTCCGGACTTTGAGGCGGAGACCACCCAAGGGCCCATCAAGCTATCATCCCAGAAAGGCAAATGGGTGGTGCTCTTTTCGCACCCTGCGGACTTCACACCTGTGTGCACCACAGAGTTTTTGGCTTTCGCACAGATTTATGACGAACTGCAGGCACTCAATATCCAGCTGATCGGTCTCTCAGTTGACAGCATATCGGCACATCTCGCATGGGTGCACGCAATCAAGGAGAAGATGGGAGTTACTATCCCGTTTCCCATCATCGCTGACCTCACTATGAAGGTGGCAAAGAAGTACGGTATGATCCACCCGGGGCAGTCTTCGACTGCTGCTGTCCGCTGCGTCTTTTTCATAGACGACAAAGGAATCATGCGGGCAATGATCTATTACCCGCTCCAGAACGGACGGTTCATGCCCGAGATTATCCGACTTGTCAAGGCACTCCAGACAACAGACAAATTCAAAGTTTCGACACCGGCAAACTGGCAGCCGGGCGAGAAAGTGGTTGTGCCACCGCCAAAGACAACAGCAGAAATGGAGAAGCGCCCGGGCGAAGGGTACGAGTGCAAGGATTGGTACCTCTGCTTTAAGAAAGTGTGAAGCAAAAAAAATCCTTTTTTAAAACGATTGTAGACTGGCGTTGCACGTGCACATGTGTATGTTGTTGTTACAGTTCCTGTAGGAATTATTCTCATACGGTCTCCACAGAAACGGGAGAGAGAACACTCCATCCTGATGGGGAGGGGGGCTGGATCCATCCAATCCTTTTTTATGACGCGTGACAAAGATCACGGTTATGCCGATCAAAGTCCTCGCCTTTGCCGGAAGTCCCCGCAGGCATGGGAACTCCGAGACACTTATGGACTGGGTGCTGGGCGGGATGGCTGACCCGGACGTGATCATTGAGAAGGTTGCCTTAACAGACGCCAACATCAATCCGTGCAAGGGATGCAATGCCTGCGAGAGACTCAATAAATGCGTGCAGCGCGATGGCATGGACATTTACCATGACAAGATAATCGACGCGGATGTTATTCTGCTCTCTTCGCCTATATTCTGTATGGGTATCGCTTCGCAGGCAAAGGCCTTAATCGACCGGGCGCAGGTCTTCCGCTCGCGGAAATACGTTCTCAAGCTTCCCGTTGTCCCCATTGAACGCAAGGGAAAGAGGCTTGGAGTGTTCCTCGCTTCTGCCGGGCAGAACTGGGACCATGTCTTTGACGCAGCCGTCCCTTCAGTGAAATGCTTCTACCACGTCATCGATATCAGGGATGCGGACATCAGTTACCTGATGATCAACAACGTGGATGAGAAAGGTGCAATCGAGAAGCACCCCACCGCCCGGGCCGATGCAGACAGACTCGGAAAAACCGTGCTTGCCGAGATAAAAAAGCGGCTCGCTACGTGAGTACCATGACCGTAACTGTCCTTGGCATATCCGGAAGCCCGCACCGGCACGGGAATACAGAAACCCTGCTCGACAGTTTCTTAGAGGGGGCACGGAAAGCCGGTGCAATGGTTGAGAAAGTGGTGCTCAAGGATCTGGATTACGCACCCTGCCGGGGATGTAATGCCTGCCATAAGAATGGAGAATGTGTTGTAAAGGATGATGCCATCCTACTCTTTGATAAAATACTGGCATCCGATTGTATCGCAGTCGCCTCTCCCATTTACACGATGGGGATCACAGCAGAACTCAAAGGGTTGATCGACCGGGGGCAGTATCTCTGGGCCCGGAAATTTATTTTAAAAACACTCTACTTCCCCGATGAGCATATCAAACACCACAAAGGGCTCTTCATCTCTACGGCCGGGCAGAACTGGGATCATGTTTTTGACGGAGCGTTTCCTGCGATCACTGCGATTTTCAACGGCACCGGGTTTGAATACTATGATAATATCATTGCCAATAATATGGATGAGTTCAAGGGGATCAAAAATCACCCGACTGCGCTTAAAGATGCGTTTTTTAAAGGGCAGACAGTTGTTGGGGTTATTGAAAAGTTAAAGACGGGATGAACGGTGTTTCATCTAAACTTTAAAAAAATATTGCGTGAGATTAAAGAAGATAGAATGATGCCACAAGAGTCCCAAACGATGCAATGATGAGCAGGGCAAAGATCGGGATATTCCACGCCATCACTTTTCTGCCGTCAAGGATACTGATCGGGATCATATTGAACGCTGCGATCATCGCATTGATCTGGATGCCGAAGATACCGATCTGGGTGAGCAGGATACCAGAAGCGCCCATAAGAGGAGCGCCGATGAGCACCAGCGCAGCGAACGGTATGCAGAGCAGGAGGTTGACAACCGGCCCCGATGCCGAGATTATGCCGTTCTCCCTCCGGGTTAAACCCTGCCCGCTCGCGGAATTGCTGTAGATGACGGTTGCTCCCGGGGCTGCAAAGACAAAACCGACAAGGGCTGCAAGGAGCACGGCAAAGAGCAGCATGATGTTGTCTTTCCGGAATTCCGCCCAGTACCCGAATCTTATCGCGGTAAACTTGTGCGCCATCTCATGCAGGATAAATCCGATACCTACCGTGAGAAGGGCAATACCAAAAGCGATCAATGCGGCAACGGGATCGATCGATCTGACGGGCCCTGTTATTCCATAGGGTGCGATCTTGATGATCGCAAACGAGATGGATATCGCTATCCATGCAATAAAAAGATCCGACTCTTCCCGCCGCGTTATTCGTTCGAGCATGAAATCACCGGATCAGATAGGGCGTTCTTTTGATATCTGCTTTGGTGTCAGGGGAAGGATAAACACGTTTATGTGAACACTCAGACATGTATATCATATGTCGCTCGAAACCGTGCGGGCAGAGATCACTAAGACTGACAAAGAGATCATCCGGCTCATTGCACACCGGCAGGATCTTGCAGGAAAGATTGCTAAAATCAAGATCCATACAGGTATGCCGGTCCATGATAAGCGCCGGACTTCTGAAGTGCTGAGCGCTGTTTTTGACCAGGCGGTTGAGGCCAGGATCGATCCAGTAGCCGTGCAGAAAATATTCGAGCAGCTCATTGCGATGAGCGAAGAGAGGCAGAGGGAATGTTCCGGGGATGGGAATCTTCCGTGATTGTTTTTTTGTAAGTGGTTTACCCCATCCATCCAAGAAGGATAGCGGCCCCAAGACCAACCAGTATCAAACCGATAACCATCCTGAGCGTCCGCTTGTACTCTCCCCTCATGTGGTCAGCCCGTTCCGGAGATATGCCATACGCAACGAGAAGGGTGATCAGGATCAGTGGGAGGACATATACAAGGTTGTACAGTAACAGCCATGGCAACCCGGACATTACGGTCATCTCCCTGCCCATTAGACCGAGGATGCTGATGTAGATGCCCCCCGTACAAGTAAAGCCGAGAATTCCGGCAAGGAGTCCCAGCACAAATGCTGCGGGAAGCGAGGCCATGCGTATATAATTTCCAATCCGTCCTTTCTGCGATTCCGGAATGGACAGGATAAAGGTCTCCTTGTTGCGAAGCACATCGGCAATCGTTATGAGCCCCAGAAGGAGCGCGACTGCTCCACCTATAAGAGAGAAAGCCCGTGAGAATCCGGAGAGGGAAAAGACCGAGAAGAGTCCGATTCCTACGAAAAGATGGAACAGGAACATCGCAGTGATATATGCACCACCGACAAGCAGGATGCGCCTCCGGCTCCCTGCAACAGCCATCGGGATCAACAAAAAGACCAGCACAGACAATCCACAGGGGTTGGCACTGTCAACGATAGCTGCAAAGACGACGAGTGGTAAGCTGAGCGCAGACTCCTGCGTGCCGCTGATCTCCTTAACGGGTGTCACTGGTTGGGCAGTACCATTAAAAGATGCGAGCCGCTGTTTCTCAATAAGGATCTCAGGTTCAAAACGATTGGCAATCTCAACCTCGCCGATCAATGCGCTGTTTCCAATAAAAATTAAAGGAACTCCGGATGTAATACCGTACTTCTTACTCATTTCCGAAAAAATCTGCCAGTTTTCAGGATTGTTACTTATCTCAAACCGGGTGAGGCGGAGTTCAGGATACCTGGTTTCGAGTGTGGCAAGGAGGGGTTTTACCTTTTCACAGTGGCTGCAACCGTCACCGTAAAAATAGAATGCAGTTACGGTTTTTGAAGTCTGCACTGTTGAGGGAAGAGTTGTTGCGGTATTGAGGGAATTAGAATGAGGGGCTGCAAGAAAAAACGCTGCGCTGACAATGAGTGCTGCTAACAATATAAAGAAAATCTTTTGCGTTTTTTCCATAGAGTAGAGTCCCAGTAACTATTGTAAATGAAAATAAAAGTAGATACGGTTCAGAAAAAAATTATTTGGCAGAGATCATCGTCCCGACACCGTCGCGGGTGAATAGTTCTAAGATGAGATTGTGCTCGATATTTCCATTGATCACATGCGCAAAACTCACGCCGTTTTCCACCGCTTTGATCACCGAGCCCACTTTCGGGATCATGCCTTCGCCAATTGCCCCGGATTTCTGCATGGCAGCCGCTTCATTGATGTTCAGTTTCCGGTATACCGTGGTGCGTTTTGCATCCATCACGCCATCCACATCGGTCATGTTTACGAGTTTGTAGGCCTTGAGCGCAATGGCAATATCACCGGCTGCTGTGTCGGCGTTGATATTTAAGCTCGCGCCGGAGCGGTCGATTGCTATCGGCGCTACAACCGGAATATACCGCGTATCGAGCAGCGTGTTTAAGATTGCCGGATCGATTTGTTCGATCTCGCCGACATGCCCGAGATCTACTTCTTTCTGCACACCGCCTACATCTATTTTCTGGAGTTCCATCTTCTTTGCAAGGATCAGGTTGCCGTCACTGCCCGAGAGTCCGACACCCCGAGCACCGCATTTTGCAATCAGCGATACGATCCCTTTGTTGATCTTGCCAACAAGAACCATCTGGGCGATCTCAAGGGTTTCGGGATCGGTCACCCGCAAGCCACCGACAAAGACAGATTCCTTGCCCATCGCCTTCATCTTTTCAGAGATCTCCGGACCCCCGCCATGTACAAGAACAACGCGGATCCCCACATAATGCAGGAGCACCGCATCCCGGATTGCGTTCTCCAGCACCACCGGATCAACCATCGCATGCCCGCCAAGCTTGATCACTATGGTCTTGCCGTAAAACTGCTGGATATACGGCAGGGCTTCCATGAGTACGTCTTCGCGCTTCATCACGTGGTGTACCTCCCATTGATCTCCACATACTTTTCGGTTAAGTCACAACCCCAGGCTGTTGCCTCTGCTTTTCCTGCTGCAAGATCGAGAATAAAGATCACCTTTTTTCCATGCATAGCCGCCTTTGCATTCTTGAGATCTGCAATGATCTCTCCGGATTTTACCAGAGGGTACTTTACGTTGCCATCGCTGATCCAGAGCGAGACTGCATTGGGATCAAATTTTACACCGGCCCGGCCCGCTGCGGCAACCACACGGCCCCAGTTGGGATCCTCGCCATACACCGCAGTCTTCACGAG
>Ga0194039_1002006_pt1 | contig 10533 bp, 9 predicted proteins | sample JunL228m_MetaG_FD_148679 | JGI IMG/M metagenome (GOLD analysis project Ga0194039, IMG submission 148679) | Anoxic zone freshwater microbial communities from boreal shield lake in IISD Experimental Lakes Area, Ontario, Canada - Jun2016-L227-8m | ecosystem: Environmental > Aquatic > Freshwater >...
CGTGAGGCGTGAGGCGTGAGGCGTGATGCGGGGGCGTGATGCGTGCTAAATCAGTTCGTCCGCGTGTTTTGAGCGCGACGATTTTGGCTTTTTCAAGCTGGCCACTCTTGTTTCCTCGGCGGCCCGCTTCAGATTCAGCGCCAGAAGGTTTTCCAACATTTGCGCCTCGGTTAAATCAGCCGGCCAGCCGTAGGCGGCGGCCACGGCAATATCGAGCCTCTTGTGGGCGAGGTCAAGCCAGGTGGGGCGTTCGTTGTAGAGGTTCGTTAAAGTGCGCTGCTTGAGCTTGGCGGCGCAGTCTGCGTCACGAGGCTCAAGGCGCGGATAGCGTGCGGTGCCAATGCCGTTTTTGTCCGGATTGACCACGTAACGCGACCACGGGCCATTGAGTGAGCCGGGGAATTCGAGGACGTGCTCGACCGTCCATTCCGGGGGATTGAGCCAGCGCTCGCGCAGGTCGGTCAACTCTTTGGCGGCGGCAGCAATGGCGGCGCGGTGCTGCTCAATTTCGGAATGAGGAGAATGACCCTCCTCACGTCGGCTGCTGCTGCCGTGAGGCGGCGGCTCCTCTTTGCCCATGAAGTAGTTCTTCGCCGCGAGGTTCTCAGCGTAAGAGCGATCTGATTCGGGCAGCTTCTCAGACTTGGCCGGCGGTGTGACGGGCGCGAACGGTGGCGGCTGCAAGTCGTCTGGAAATGGAAAGGGGAAGGTCTCGAAACAAGTTGTAGGGGTGTAGCGCGGGCGAGTTTCGAGTCGTGTGCCTTGTTTCAGCCCCCAAAGTTCATGGAATCGCGACTGAAGAACTCCGAGGAAGTAATCATCCGAACGTGCGAATACAATCACCAGGTTGGCCGGCAGGATCCAGGCGGAGAACCAAACGTAGAATTGGTGTTTCCCGACCATCGAACGCGCAACGTAACGGCTGTGCGCCGCTAGAGCAGCTCGCATTTCCGGCCTGGGACGTTCAAATTTCCAAAACAACTTCCCGCCAGTCTTGTAAACTTTTCGGGCTTCCTGAACTTCTCTGCGCGCGCAGGCAAACGGCCCCTCGAATAGGGCCGCTTCCTGTTCGCTGGGAATCGTGGAGAAGTCGATTACCCAACTATCCGATGACCGGCCAGTGATGTCGGACCCATTGAACCAAGGACGCAGAACGTCCGAATTGGGTTTACCGTGAGCGTTTGGAGCTTTGAGCCCCTCCGTTGCCGCTTCGATGCCGACGATGAATGGACCGGACGGAGTGACACCCATGAAACTAAGGCCAGCGTTCTGGAGCAAGGGTTCCGCTTCTGAAACGGCATTGGCCTCAGCGAGTTGCGGACCGATGTCAGGGACCGGTTTCCCATCCAGAATCCGATGGGTCTCCTCGCCAGCGTCAAACCCGACCATACTGACGTGAACATTCGCGCCAGCAAGAACCCAATCCCGATCGCTTTCAGCAAAGAAGATGTCGCCCGACTGCTTGATTCGTTTCAGCACTTCGCGGTTTGCGCCGCCACGAATGCCTTGGGTCGCCAGTAACCCGGCCCGTTTGCATTTGCCTTGCTCGATCAGGCCGCGGGCTTTCTCAAACCAGTAGCAACAGAGGTCGGATTGACCGGGAATTCGGTTGCCGTAAACACGGCGTAGTTCTTGAACGTAGGCGTCGCCAAGCTCCCGGCGCATGAGCTTGTCGCCCAGGAACGGCGGATTACCCACGAGCACGTCGCACTGCGGCCATTGGCGCTCGGTATAGAATTTCAACGAGGCGTCTTCTTTGTGCTCGTCAGCTTGCGCTTCCTTTAACGTTCTGGCCTTGTTGTGGAAGTGTGGGACCAGCAGCGCGTCTTCGTTCTGAAAGCCGTCAAGGTCTTGCAGGATGGGCCTGCGGTCGTTGTGAAAGCCGTTGTCACGCCGCCATTGCAGGCAGCCGATCTGGACAGTCACCTGAGCGAGTTCGTAGGCGTAGGGGTTGATCTCGAAGGCGCGGAGTTGGTGGACGCCGACCTCCGGCGTCAACTGGAAACCGAGCGTCATGGCAAAAGTGATGACTTCCTTTTCCAGGTCCAGCAGCATTTGGAGTGAGACGTAAAGGAAGTTGCCGCTGCCGCAGGCGGGGTCCATGACGACGATCTTGCGGAGTTTCTTGAGGAAGCCTTCAAGCCGGGCACGGGCACCCGGCTTGGGATTGCCCTCTTTGGAGGGTTGCAGGGAGGCTTTGATGACGGCCCATTCGCGGCGGAGCGGGGCCATCAGCACGGGCTCGACGATGGTGACGATGTCATCCCGGCTGGTGAATTGTGCGCCCAACGCGGCGGACTGGCCGGGGTCCAGGCCGCGGGCAAAGAGGGTGCCCATGATGCTGGGCTCGACGTATTGCCAATCCGCCTCGGAGGCTTCCGCGAGAATGCGGCGCTCATCATTGTTCAAATCGAAGACAGTGGAATCCTCGAAGAGATGGCCGTTGAAGTGGCGAATCTTGTAATGACCGAACAAGCCGCCCGTAGCCATCGTGCGGAAGAGCGATTCGAGCGCCCGGGAGAGATGGTGCGGATCGTCCAGGGCGGTCCTGGCCAGCTCCGAAAAGAGCTTCTTGGGCAGCAGGCCGGCGTCCTCGGCGAAAAAGCAAAAGATAAGGCGGTTGAGGAACCGGGCGATGCGGAGGCTCTTGCGCTGCGCGACGTTGACTTCGGCCCGGGTGCTGGCGTCCGCCACTTCGGCGCTTTCGCGCTGGTCAAGGGAGCGGGCGACTTTGCCGAAATCCTCAGCCAACTCCTGGGTGACCTGGGCGGTGGTGCGCTGGGGTTTGAGGAATTCGGGATTCTCGAATGCTGCGCGGAGAATGCGCAAGTTCTCCGGGCGGTCAATGTGGTCGTTGGTGAACTCGTGGGTATCCGGGACCGTGCCATTGAAGTTGGTCTTGATGATGTAGCGGTCGAAGTCGCAGACGATCAGCAAGGGCGGGTTGTAGAGCGCTTCACGGTAGCGCTGAAGCTGCTGGCAGGCTATCTCGAGACTCTTCTTCCTGCCCTTGTATTCCCACCCGAAACAGTCCTTCCGCCACACGTCGGCAAAACCGCGTTCGGTGGGGTCGCCGCAGTCCGGGTGTTCGAGGTTAAGCAACTCGGCGCCCTTGACGACGCGTTTCTGGAAGCAGAAGAAGTCATTGCCGCTGGGGTCGGCTTCGACGGGCGTCGGCTGGCCCAGGAGGCGGCAGAGGTCGGTAAAATGCTCCTGGTAGGCAGCGGATTCCTTGCCTTGGTAGCGCGCCCACTTCTGCTTGAACTCTGCGACAGTCATTTGGCTCACCGGTTGCCGGTCTTCGGCTGCAGGGAGTTATAGCCGGGGACAGGACCTTGCACAAGGAAGTCGGCGGGACGGTCAGCATCATTCCCCCGATTGCGGACGGCTAACGATGCTGGCTGCGCTTGAACTTCAACTGGGCCAGGGAATGGGCCATGGAGGCCTGCACAAGGACGACTTCTTCGGGCGATATTGGTCCCTTCAAACGCGCTTCGGCGCGCGCGCGGGCGGCTTCGGCCTTCTGCTCATCAATCGCGGCCACGTCGGTCGCGAAGACGGTGAGGATGGCGACGTGGTCGGCGGTAATTTCCGCACAGCCGCCGGTGACGAGCACGCGATCCTCTTCATTGCCGCGGCGGGCGATGATTTCGCCATCGCCGAGCAAGGCAATCAAAGGCGCATGCATGGGAAGAATGCCCATCTCGCCTTCCTGGCCGGGAAGGGTCACCATGTCCACGGCTTTGGAATAGACCTGACCGGTGGGGGTGGTGATTTCCAGTTTGAGCGCGGAGGGCATGGGAGGCGTGGAAAGTGATGCGTGATGCGTGATGCGTGATGCGTAATCGTGATGCGGGAGATCGGGGCTACTTTTCTTCCTGGGCGATCTCCTCGATATTGCCCTTCATGTAGAAGTTGCCTTCGTTGACATTATCGTGCTTGCCGTCGAGGATTTCCTTGAAGCCCTTGACGGTGTCGGCAACAGGCACCTGCTTTCCGGCATGCCCGGTGAAGACCTCGGCGACCGAGAACGGCTGGCTGAGGAAATTCCGAATCTTCCGGGCGCGGAAAACCAGGATCTTGTCGTCCGGCGCGAGCTCGTCCATGCCAAGGATGGCGATGATGTCCTGCAGGTCTTTGTAACGCTGGAGGACTTTTTGCACACCGCGGGCGACGTCATAATGTTCCTGGCCTACGATGTCCGGGGTCAGCGCGCGTGAGGTTGAGGCCAGCGGGTCCACTGCCGGATAGATGCCCAGCTCGGCAATCGAGCGCTCCAGCACGATGGTGGCGTCCAGGTGCGCAAAGGTGGTGGCAGGGGCGGGGTCGGTCAAGTCGTCCGCCGGGACATACACGGCCTGGAAGCTGGTGATGGATCCCTTCTTGGTGGATGTAATGCGTTCCTGTAAATCGCCCATTTCGGAGGCCAGCGTGGGCTGGTAACCGACGGCGCTGGGGGTGCGGCCCAGGAGCGCAGACACTTCGGAACCGGCTTGGGAGAAACGGAAAATGTTGTCGATGAAGAGCAACACGTCCTGGTTCTTGTCGTCACGAAAATACTCGGTGATGGCGAGGCCGGAGAGGCCGACGCGCAACCGGGCGCCGGGCGGCTCGTTCATCTGGCCATAGACCAGGGCAATCTTGGACTTGCCGAGGTCTTGCTGGTTGATGACGCCGGCTTCGGACATTTCGGTGTAGAGATCGTTGCCCTCGCGGGTGCGCTCGCCGACGCCAGCGAAGACCGAGACGCCGCCGTGCAGTTTGGCGATGTTGTTGATCAACTCCATGATGACAACAGTCTTGCCGACGCCGGCGCCGCCGAAAGCCCCCACCTTGCCGCCCTTCAGGAACGGGCAGATGAGGTCGATGACCTTAATGCCGGTGGTCAGGATTTGCGGGGTCGTGGATTGCTCCATCAAGGTGGGGGCCGCGCGGTGGATGGGGCAGTATTTTTCAGCAACGACCGGTCCGCGCTCGTCCACGGGATTGCCGGTGACATCAAAGACGCGGCCCATGACGCCATCGCCAACGGGCATGGAGATCGGTTTGCCGGTATCGAGGACTTCCATGCCGCGTTTGAGGCCGTCGGTGGTGGACATCGCAACGGTGCGGACCCAATTGTCACCCAAGTGCTGCTGCACTTCGAGCGTGAGCGTGGTCTTCCCGAGGAGTGGAACGTCGTAGTCGATCGTCAAGGCATTGTAGATGGCCGGGAGTTGATCGGGGAACTCGACGTCCACCACCGGACCGATGACTTGAACAGTTTTGCCTTTATTCATGCGTTCTGATGTTGTCGTAACACTTAATGATGACAGTCTGCCAGTGGCGGCTATCCCAGCGCCATCGCCGCGCTGGAGATTTCCAGCAATTCGTTGGTAATGCTGGCCTGGCGCATCTTGTTATATTCGAGCGTGAGGTGTTTGACCAGTTGGTCGGCATTGTCGGTGGCGTTCTTCATGGCCACCATGCGGGCGCTGTGTTCGCTGGCCTTCGCTTCCAAGAGCAACTGGGCCACCGAGAAATCGATGAGGTAAAGCACGAGCCGGTCCATCACCGTCGCCGCATCAGGCTCAAAAATGAAATCAATGCGCTGATGCTCGGCTGACGTCGGCTCCGCGTTGCCCCGCGCCTCGATCCGCAGGCTCTCTGCGGAACCCATGGGCAGCAGCGCGCGTTTATCGGGCCGCTGTGACAGGGTGTTGATGAAACGGGTGTAGAGCACATCCACAGCATCGGTTTCACCCTTGAGGAACATTCCCTGGGCGAAGCTGGAGATGGCCTGGCACTCGGAGTAGGTCGGGATGTCGTGGTAGGTGAATTCAGCCACGAGCTTTCGCTTGGTTCGGGCGATAAATTGGCCAGCCTTCTTGCCAACGGCGATGAACTGGGTGGTGGTGGTGTCGTATTTGGATGCCTCGCGGAAGAGGTTCGTGTTGAGTCCGCCGCAAAGGCCCTTGTCGGTGCTGATGAGGACGACCGCCCGCCTGCGCACCTCGCGCGCCTCCATCAGCGGATGCCGGTAGTCAATCGTATCATCGGCCAGGTGCTCCATGATCCCGCCGGCCATAGCCGCGAATGGCCGGTAGTTGAGGGCACCCTGCTGCGCCTTCAGCATCTTGGACGACGCCACCATCTGCATGGCCTTGGTGATCTGGGCCGTGCTCTTGACCGACTTGATGCGGCGGCGGATGTCGCGGGTGCTGGGCATGACTTAGGAAATAATAACCGAAATCCGAAATCCGAAATCCGAAATGCCCAGCACTCGGGCCGGTGTCAAACGCAGGGATGTCAGGGGCCGGTTCATTTATAAGTCTGTTTGAACTCAGTCGCCGCAGCCTTCAATTCGGAAATCAGCGCGTCGCTCAGCGCCTTCTCGCTTAGGATCTTGCCCAGCAAGGGGCCTCGGCGCGTGGTCAGGAACTCGGTCAGCTTCGCCTGGAAATCCTTTACCTTGTCCACCGGCACATCGTCGAGAAACCCATTCTGGGCGACCCAAAGGACCGCAACCTGGATTTCGATGGGGATGGGGTCGTACGGAGGCTGTTTGAAGACTTCCATGATGCGCTTGCCGCGATCGATCTGGCCTTGCGTCTTGGGATCCAGGTCGGAGCCGAATTGCGCAAAGGCCGCGAGCTCGCGGAACTGGGCCAGATCGCCTTTGAGCCGGCCGGCAACCTGCTTCATCGCCTTGATCTGCGCGGCGGAACCGACGCGCGACACCGAGACGCCGACCGAAACGGCGGGACGCACGCCCTGGTAGAACAGGTCGGTCTCCAGGAAGATCTGACCGTCGGTAATCGAGATAACGTTGGTGGGGATGTAGGCTGAGACGTCGCCCGCCTGCGTTTCGATGATTGGCAGGGCCGTCAGTGACCCGTTGCCGTACTTTTCTGAGACGCGCGCGGCGCGCTCGAGCAATCGGCTATGCAGGTAAAACACATCGCCCGGATACGCCTCGCGGCCCGACGGGCGCTTGAGCACCAACGAGACTTGGCGGTAGGCCACTGCGTGCTTGGATAAATCATCATAGATAATCAGCGCATCCATGCCGTTGTCCAGGAACCACTCACCCATTGCGCATCCGGCGAACGGGGCCAGGTACTGATTGGTGGCGGAGTCGGACGCGGTCGCCACCACGACGATCGTGTAGGGCAGCGCGCCGGACTCTTCGAGGACGCGGATGACGTTGGCGACGTTGGATTGTTTCTGGCCGATGGCGACGTAGATCGAGTAGAGCTGTCGGTAGGTCTTGTCGCCGGCATCCTGGGCGGCTTTGTTCAAACGCGCATTGCTGATGATCGTATCGATGCAAATGGTCGATTTGCCGGTCGAGCGGTCGCCAATGATCAACTCGCGCTGGCCACGGCCGATGGGGATCATCGCATCGATGGCCATGATGCCCGTCTGCATGGGCTGGCTGACCGATTTTCGGCGGATGATGCCGGGGGCAATTTTCTCCACCGGGTAGGTCTTGTCGGCTTGAATCGGCCCTTTGTCGTCCACCGGATGACCGAGCGTGTTGACGACGCGCCCGAGCAGGCCCATGCCGACCGGAACCTGAAGAACTTTGCCGGTGGTTCGGACCTCCTGGCCTTGTTTGATGCCGGTGTAATCGCCCAGGATGATCACTCCAACCTCGGTCTCCTCCAAATTCAGCACCAGGCCGGTGACGCCATCGCCAAAATCCAGCATCTCGTTGTACATCGCGTCGGCGAGACCTTCCACCTTGGCCACGCCATCGCCAATTTCACGGACGACGCCGACGTTCTGCTTCATCACGGAGGTTTTCACCGCGGCGATCTGGCTTTCAATGTCCTGCAGTATTGAACTCATAGCTCGTTGTCGAATTCCAAAAGATAACTAAAAACCGGCTTCCAACGCGGCCAGTCGTGCCTGCACGCTGCCGTCAAAGACGTCGCTGCCGACCTGCACGCGCAACCCGCCAAGGAGGCCGGGGTTTTGGGTGAAGGCAAAAATCAGGCCCTCGCCGTAGCGGTGCGCGAGGTTGGCTATGATCGCAGCCTGCTCCGGCTCAGCGAGGGGCACGGCGCTTTGGACCCGCGCCGTGCGGCGGTCGAGATCCAGTTTGAGCAGGTGCAGGAATTGCGAAAGGATGGCGACATAGCCCCGCGGCTTTAAGGCAATGACCTCCTGGACGGCCAGTCGGACCTTGGCTTCGTCCAGCACCCCATCGGCGCGGCAGGAACGAAACAACTGCTTTGCGTCGCGGCTGGCTTGCTTGGAAATTTTCACGGGGTGTGGTGACTCAGGCCGCGTTCTAGGCTGCCAGTTCGCGGTTGGTTTCTTCGGCCAGCCGATGCTGGTCGTCGAGCGTCAGCACCTTGCCGGTAACCTTTGCGGTGGCATCAACAACCAGCCGTCCAACTTCGCGGCGCAGCTCGGCGAGCATCCGTGCGTGTTCAGCCTGGGTCGCCTGGTTCGCTTTGTCCACGATGGATTGCGCGACGGCGATGGCTTTCTGCGTCTCCTGCTCCTGCACCTTGGCTGCGGCAGCGCGGGCTTCCTCGACCATCTTACTGGCTTGCTGGCCGGCCTGGGTTAATATCTCGCGCGCGTTGGTCTGAGCGTTGGCGAGTTCCTGTTTGATCTTCTCGGCGTTATCCAGGCTCTCCTTGATGCGCTGCTTGCGCTCCTCCAGCACCGCCAAAATCGGTCGGTAGGCGTAGCGCTGAAGCAGGAAAGCCACGATGCCAAAGCTGATGCATTGCGCGGCAAAATGATTCCAGTCCACACCGAAACGGACCATCGTGTCCTGGGCCATCTGACCGAGGTCGCTGCCGATGCTGCCGAATAAAATGGGCGATTGCATAATCTTGAGCGGCGAAGGCCGGGCGCGGAGCCGCTACGGCCCCGCGCCACGAGCTTACTTCACCAGGAAGATGGCGTAGAACACGATGGCTTCCGCAAAAGCGATCGCCAGGATCGCCTGCACAAGGATCTTGGTCGAAGCGCCGGGATTCCTCCCGACCGCTTCCGAAGCCTTCATGCCGATGAATCCCACACCGAGGGCCGCGCCTAGCGCCGCCAGACCGACGTGAAGATTACCTGCCAACTCCGCTAACATAGGCATTAACATATTTCTGCTTACCTTTCTCTTGCTCAACGACCCCCGCGATTGAACACGGTCAAGCCGCTGAAATTAATAAATCAGTGAGCCGCCCCTCCCGGCTCTTCCTGGTGCATGCAAATCAGCATCGTGAACACCGCCGTGAGCAGCATGAACACCAGGGCCTGCACAATCCCGACCAAAAGCTCCATAAAGTAGAAGGGCACCGGCAACAGCCAGCCGAATCCAGGAACCAGCCTGCCCATCGCCTCGAGCATATTTTCGCCCGCAAAAATATTACCGTAGAGACGGAAGCTGAGCGAGATCGGCCGGAACAAGATCGAGAGCACCTCCAGGAACCCAACCAGGAAAAACACGACAATCATCAATATCTTCATCACGCCCGTCGTATCTCCCTTGGGGCCAAACAAATCGAGGAAGACGCCTTTGACTCCCACGGACTGAACCGCCCAAACTATCCAGCAGCCGAAGAAAATCATGGACATGGCCAAGGTCATGTTCAGGTCCGCGTTGCCCCCCCGCAGCAGCGGCGTAGTGATGTCGAATCCGTGCGGGGTGTGGACACCCCAGCCAATGGTCCCGATGCCCGGCAGGAGACCAAACCAATTGGTAAACAGAATGAAGATGAACACCGTCGCAAAGAACCAGAAGGTCTTTTTCACCAGGTCGGCGCCGATAATGCCTTCCAGGAATTCGTAAAGCGTTTCCACCAGCCATTCCCAGAAATTCTGCGCGCCGGTCGGGGCAAGCTGCATTTTCCGGGTCGCATAGCGCGCGAAAACAATGAGTCCAAGCGCCACAGTCCAAGTGACGACCATGGAACTGTTGACAAACGAAGTCCCGGAACGGCCGAGCCGGGGAGCATCAGGCGTCAAACCATGCTCTTCTTGTTTTGCGGCTGCCTCATGGGAAACGGCTTTTGCGCCCGGATTGTCCTCAGCCGGTTCGGCTGTCAGTCCAACCCAGGGCGCGCCCGCGAGCAACACCCACATCAAAATGATTCTGATTAATTGCATTCTCGATAAACACTTGAACGGAGGAACACGATGTGCCCTCAGTTCAGAACCGACTATCGGCCGGAAGCCGGGGGACAATGCACTAAGGGCAAGAGCTTTGCAAGGGTTTTTTCAGGCCAGGGTGGTTTCAAGAAATCGTAGCCGCCGACGGCAGTCGGCGCTAACACTCCGATAATCGAGGAAAAGTGCGCCGACTGCCGTCGGCGGCTACGATTTTGCAGGTTCTTGAATCCCCCTGTTTTCAGGCTCGTGCGAAACAAATGGCATTGACTTCCAAGTTGAAACCATCCAGGATGCCCGCCATGAAAAGAGGCGAGATTTAATTTTCATGTTCGTGTCCGCGCCACGACCGCGCTTGTGGGGGTTGTGCTTGCTCTCGGTTTCATGGCGGCCATTGGCTACGCCCAGACGAACAACATCCTTTTCATC
>Ga0194039_1002007_pt1 | contig 10525 bp, 9 predicted proteins | sample JunL228m_MetaG_FD_148679 | JGI IMG/M metagenome (GOLD analysis project Ga0194039, IMG submission 148679) | Anoxic zone freshwater microbial communities from boreal shield lake in IISD Experimental Lakes Area, Ontario, Canada - Jun2016-L227-8m | ecosystem: Environmental > Aquatic > Freshwater >...
CCGGTCGTGCTCCTCGATGTCCACCTTATTCACCACGAGCACGACCGGACGTCCGGACGAACGGATCATGGACGCCAGGCTGGCATCGAGCGGGGTGACCCCGTCGTGGGCATCGGTGATAAAAAGAATGACATCCGCCGACTCGATCGCGATCTGCGCGCCCTCGCGGGTGCTCTCGAAAAAATCCGGATCCGGGTCATCCCCGATCCCGCCGGTGTCCACAATCTCGAACGGGGCGGCGCCCAGCTTGCAGACCGAAGCGATCCGGTCGCGGGTGACTCCCGGCTGGTCGTGGACGATCGAGATCATCCGCCCGGCGAGGCGGTTGAAAAGGGCGGATTTGCCGACATTGGGCCGGCCGACGATGGCGACGTTGCGCATAAAAATCAGTGTGGGTGGTCGTGGAGGCGGAGCAGCCGGACGCCTCGTGAGACATAGACCGCCCCACTTGCCAGCGTGAAGAATCCCGCGACATAAACAGAAATATGGTAATGAGGCAACTGCAGCATCACCCAAGCCAGTGTGATCATCTGCGCCGCCGTCGCTGTCTTGCCCAGCCAGCTGACCCGCACCTCCAGCTTCTGGTTCAGGTGGTAAAGGATCCCGCAGCCGACCAGGATCACCGCCTCGCGCGCGATCACGAGTACCGGAAACCAGAGCGGAAACGCATATGTCCATTTGCTCAGGCTCAGCGTGATGATGGCTGCGAGGAGAAGTCCCTTGTCGGCGATCGGGTCGAGGATCGTTCCCAGTCGGCTCCGCTGGCTCCAATGCCGTGCGATCCAGCCGTCGAGCCCGTCGCTGGCTGACGCGACCAGAAACGTGATGATCGCGGCCCAGCGCTGCCACTCCTCCGGCTGCCCTGCCTCGACCCCCTGCCCGTAGTAAACGCAGAAAAGTACGAACACCGGAATGAGCAGGATCCTGCCAATCGTGATCTGGTTCGCAAGCGTCATCGGCGTAACCCTCTCACATCCGCGCGCCACCGTCGAACATTCCCGTGTCCGGTTGCTGAAATGCCCCGGATCCGCCACAAAACAAAAATGCCGCACGCCCGGAGACATGCGGCATTTTTTTGTCAGATTTGTCAGCTCTTCTGGTCGAGGATGGCGGCCTTGACCTGCTCGGGAACCTGCTCGAAGTGGGACGGCTCCATCGAGTAGGACGAGCGGCCCTTCGAGAGCGAGCGGATCGAGGTCGAGTAGCCGAACATTTCGGAGAGTGGCACCAAGGCGTTGATCGTGCAGAGGTTTCCCTTGGTTTCCATGCCCATGATCCGCGCGCGGCGGCGGTTCAGGTCGCCCATGATGTCGCCCTGATACTCGTCGGGCGTAATGTTTTCGACCTTCATGATCGGCTCGAGGAGGATCGGCTTGGCCTTCTTCAAGCCGTCCTTGAGCGCGAAGATCGCCGCCATTTTGAACGCCATCTCGTTCGAGTCCACGTCATGGTAGCTCCCGTCAATGATGTCCACATGAATGTCGATGACCGGGTAGCCGGCCACGACGCCGTTGAGCACCGCCTCCTGGAAACCCTTGTTGACGGCCGGAATAAATTCCTTCGGGATCGTTCCGCCGACGACCTTGTTTTCGATCGTGATCCCCTTGCCGCGCTCGTTGGGTGTGACCTTGCAGACGACGTGGCCGTATTGGCCACGACCGCCTGACTGCTTGACGAGCTTGCCTTCGCCGTCCGCGGGGGCGAGGATCGTTTCCTTGTAGGCGATCTGCGGCTTGCCGGCGTTCGCCTCGACTTTGAACTCGCGCACCATGCGGTCGCGGATGATTTCCAGGTGGAGTTCGCCCATGCCCGCGATGATCGTCTGGCCGGTTTCCTCGTTCGTGAAAACCCGGAACGTCGGATCCTCCTCGGCGAGCCGCTGGAGGGCGATGCCCATCTTTTCCTGATCGATCTTCGTCTTCGGCTCGACGGCCATCGAGATGACCGGATCGGGAAACGACGGCGGCTCGAGGAGGATCGTGTGATCCTCGTCGCAGAGCGTGTCACCGGTGGTGATGTTCTTGATGCCCACAATCGCGGCGATGTCCCCGGAGTAGCAGGTGTCGATGTCCTCGCGCTTGTCGGCCTGGATCTGGATCAGGCGGCTGATCCGCTCGCGCTTGTTCGTGCGCGGGTTGTAAACCGTGTCACCCTTCGAGAGCTTGCCGGAATAGACGCGGAAGAAGACGAGCTTGCCCACGAACGGATCGCTCCAAAGCTTAAATGCCAGCGAGCAGAAGTTGGCGTTGTCGTCGGCGGAGACCATAATCGTTTCCGAAACGTTGTCGGGGTTGAGCCCCTTGGCGGGCTCGATGTCGAGCGGGCCGGGGAGGTAGTCCAGCACGGCGTCAACCAGAAATTGGACGCCCTTGTTCTTGAACGCCGACCCGCCCACAACCGGCACAAATTTGTTCGCAATCGTCTGGCGCCGGATCGCCGCCTTGAGAATCTCGATGGAGATCGGCTTCTCCTCGAGGAACAGCATCCCGACCTCCTCATCGAGGTCGCACATCTGGGCAACGAGGTCGGCGTAGGCCTTCTTCGTCATGTCTTTCAACTCGGCCGGAATCTCCTGGATCTCATACGTCGAGCCCATGTCGTCGTTGTCGAGATAGATGACCGCCTTGTGGTTGATGACGTCGATTTGCCCCTTGAGGTAATCTTCCTTGCCGAGCGGAATCAGCACCGGCCAGGCGTTCGCGCCGAGCTTCGTGCGCATGCTTTGGACCGCGGCCTCGAAATCAGCCCCGACGCGATCCATCTTGTTGACGAATGCGATGCGGGGAACGCCGTATTTCGTGGCCTGGCGCCAGACGGTTTCCGACTGCGGCTGCACGCCGGCAACCGCGCAGAAGACCGCGACCGCGCCGTCGAGGACGCGGAGCGAACGCTCCACCTCGGCCGTGAAATCCACGTGCCCGGGAGTGTCGATGATGTTCACCCGCATCTTGATCCCTTCGTAGGCCTTGTAGATGCCCTCCTCCTTGCGCTGCATCCACGCGCAGGTCGTGGCGGCCGAGGTGATCGTGATCCCGCGCTCGCGCTCCTGCTCCATCCAGTCGGTGACCGTCGTGCCCTCGTGCACCTCGCCGATCTTGTGGATCATCCCGGTGTAAAAAAGAATGCGCTCGGTGAGCGTCGTCTTGCCGGCGTCAATGTGCGCGGCGATGCCGATGTTGCGTGTGCGCTCGAGCGGGAACGCGCGGTTGGGTGAATTGGGATTTTCTGACATGGTGATTAATGGTTCCCCGCGTTCCGGCTTGCGCCCGGACGGCGAACGCCCCGGCGACCGCGAGCCGGTGCTTGCGGGAAGTGGGAAAGTAGTCGATTGTCCGCCGGACTCAATAAAAAACCGCAGGATAAAAAACGGGGCCGCGCCCGCGCGCTCACGCTTTCCCGACCGATTTGTTCGACTCCTTCAGGCAGGCCTTGCACATTTTTCCCGGCGGGGGATGGAGGAGGAAGAGCGCGCTGTCATCGTCGCGCCGCTTGTGCTTCCCGCAGAGCGAAACGAGCAGGCCGGCGGAGTTCCTCTCCCCGTAATAGTGGGTCTGCGAGGCAGGCGTCTGCTCGAAATCTGTGGCCCATCCCAGGCGCCCCTCGGGGATGAATGTCCGGAAAATAAACTCCTCCTTCGAGCTCGAAAATCCCTGCTGGTAGATCCAGTATTCCCTCTGCCCGCCGGTTGTCCGGAACCCGTAGCGCGCGCTCAAAACCTCCGGCGGCAGCAACACGAGAAACTGCGCGGGAGTAAAATAGTTCCCGCTGGCATCCTGAAAATAATAATACCCCTGCGGATGCCGGCAGAACCCTTCGATTTCGGTTTTCAGGCTCATGAAAAATGAACGGGGCTTTTCTAAACCCACCCACACCCGCGTCAAGAACTCATTCCGAACTCATTCCGTGCCGCCCGCCCCGCCCGCGCCGGTCTTTACAAATAATGTCCCACCTGTGACATTATTTGTTGATGTCCTGCGGGTCCCATCCGGCGGGTTTGTGTTTTCGTCCGCGCGTTTTTTGCGTCCGGATGTTCCGAATGGTTGCTCTTGTCGAAAAGGCAAATCGCGCGTAAAACGTCGCGCGTGGCCCTGCCTGCCGACATTTGCATTCGTCCGTATGAGCTCCGCGACCGCGAGGCGGTGCGGAGGCTTTGCTGCGAGACCGGGTTCCTCGGGAAGCCGATTGATCCGGTCTTTGAGGATCGCGAGCTTTTCGCCGACTACCTGACGGCCTACTACACCGACGTCGAGCCCGAGTCGTCGTTCGTGCTCGAGCAGGGCGGGGTGGTCAAGGGCTACCTGCTGGGCTCGTGCCGCCCGCTCCGCCAGCAGTGGCACAGCTTTTTCCACAACCTCCGGCTCTTCGCGGACGGGATGCGGCGATACCACCGCTACAACCGGGCGACGCGGGACTTCATCAAGTGGATCCTGAAAAATTCCTGGCGCGAAGTTCCGGCCGTCCCGAGAAAAACCGCGCACTTCCACTTCAACGTCCTGCCCGAGGCGCAGAGCCTGGCCGGGACGCACGCGATGATGAACGCGTATTTCGACTACCTGCGATCGCGCGGGGAGAAGGCGGTCTTCGGCCAGATGGTGACCTTCGAATCCCGCCGTGGGGCGAAGGTGCTCGAGCGGTTCGGATTTCGAGTCATCGGGAAAAAGGAAATCACAAAATACCGCGGCATGCACCCCGGGGCGGTCTATCTCACGACCGCCGTCAAGCAGTTGGGCTGAGGGCCGGACATTATGGAAACGAACTCTTCCTCACGGGTCTTCAAACCCAAACTTCCCGCCCGCGTCATCGTTTCCGCCGTGCTCATCGGGCTTGGCGTGGCCGGGTTCGTTGTCTTCGCCGTCTGGCAGAGCGTCATCACCAGCGACGACGCCAAGATGTGCGGCGTGATCATCTCGAAAGAATTCCGGCCGCTTGCGCAGGCGGAGCGCGAGATCACCCTCAACCGGCACGGCTCGGTCACCTCCCGGAGCGTGGACGGCGACTACATCCTCACGGTCGAAGTGCCCCAGAAAGACGGCACGAAAAAAGCCGTGACGGTGTGGCTTAACGACAAAGCCCGATTCGATGCCGTCAAGGTCGGCGACCCGTTTGCCGTCGGCCCCTACTACGTCCCGTCGAAATAGCCTGCGGCCCGGCGATGATTTTTCAGCTTGGATTATTTGAACGAAATTCCGCCCCTTCCTGTCTCACACCTCAACATCAGTCCATCATCACAAAGTAAAACACAACCTATGAGCGTCAACACATCCGAACTCACCCGCCAAGTGCAGGAAAACCGCCAGTGGGTGGAGCCTCTCCTCGCCGAAGTCGGCAAAGTCGTCGTCGGACAGAAAATCCTCGTTCATCGTCTGCTGGTCGGGCTGCTCACCAACGGCCACGTCCTGCTCGAAGGCGTTCCAGGACTTGCGAAGACGCTCGCCGTGCGCACGCTGGCGCATTCGATCCACACCGGTTTCCAGCGGCTGCAATTCACTCCCGACCTTCTTCCTGCCGACCTGATCGGGACGCTGATCTACAATCCGCGCGAGGGCGAGTTCACCACGAAGCTGGGGCCAATTTTTTCAAATCTGATCCTGGCGGACGAGATCAACCGGGCACCCGCGAAAGTGCAGAGCGCCCTGCTGGAGGCGATGCAGGAGCGACAGGTCACGATCAGCGACAAGACGTTCAAGCTTCCCGATCCGTTTCTTGTGCTCGCCACGCAGAACCCGATCGAGCAGGAGGGGACGTACCAGCTTCCCGAGGCCCAGCTCGACCGCTTCATGCTGAAGGTTCATGTCGGGTATCCGACCCGCGAGGAGGAGCGCGCGATCCTCGACGCGATGTCCACCTCCGCCCCGCGCCTCGACGTCGAGGCGGTCGTCAACGCCGATCAAATCATCCGCTCCCGCGGCATCGTCAACGACATCTACGTGGACGAGCGCGTGAAAGACTACATCGTCAGCATCGTCTGGGCGACCCGCGACCCCGCCGCCAGCAAGCTCAAGCTTGACGGCATGATCCGCTACGGCGCCTCCCCGCGCGCCACGATCTTCCTCACCCTCGCCGCGAAGGCGAACGCCTTCATCGACGGACGCGGATACGTCACGCCGCAGGACGTCAAAACGATCGGCCTCGACGTCCTCCGCCACCGGATCGCCGTCAGCTACGAGGCCGAAGCCGAGTCGGTCACCACCGAGATGATCGTCGCCCAGATCTTTGCCGGGCTCCCGGTTCCCTGAAGAGAAGGAGTATTAAGAATCAAGCATGAAGGATTAAGTCCAGAGGCGCGAAATCCTTCCAACCGCAATTCCGAAACTTAAATCTTAATACTTAAACCTTAAACCTCGCATGGATCGCGACCCGAAAGAGATTCTAAAAAAAATCCGCCGTCTCGAGCTGCGGACGCGCCGGCTGGTGAACGCCGGGTTTGCCGGCCAGTATCACAGCGTTTTCAAGGGGAGCGGGATGAATTTCGAGGAGGTGCGCGAATACGCGCCCGGCGACGAGATCCGGTCGATCGACTGGAACGTGACCGCCAGGATGAACGCGCCGTATGTGAAGAAGTTCACCGAGGAGCGAGAGCTGACGGTGATGTTGCTGGTGGACGTGAGCGCGTCGGGGACATTCGGGAGCGTCGAGCTGAGCAAGCGCGAGCTCGCGGCCGAGGTCGCTTCGATCCTCGCGTTCAGCGCGATCAACAACAACGACAAGGTTGGACTCCTGCTTTTCAGCGACGACGTCGAGCTCTTCATTCCGCCGAAAAAAGGCCGCCTGCACACGCTGCGCCTGATCCGGGAGATGCTCTACTTCGAGCCGAAGGGGCGCGGCACGAATCTCGCCGGCGCGCTCGATTACATCAACCGCGTCACCAGCCGCCGGGCGGTGCTTTTTCTGATCTCGGATTTTCTCACGCCGGATTTCAGCAAGGCGCTCACGGTCGCGAGCCGCCGCCACGATGTCGTGGCGATGCCGGTGAGCGATCCGGGGGAATCCTCCCTGCCGGATGTCGGGATCCTCACGCTCGAGGATGCGGAGACCGGACGGCAGATCGACATCAACACCGGCAGCCGGGCGATCCGGCAGGGCCTGCGGGATCTCGAGGACAAGCGGCGGAAGTCGCTCGAGCGGCTGTTCCGCAGCCGGAGGGTGGATATCGTTCCGCTCGCCACCAACGAGGACTACCTGCTGCCGCTCCGCGCGTTTTTCGAGCAGCGCGAGCGCCGCCTTGCCGCATGAACCCGCCAGCTTCTATCACGGCCCCCCTCGAGGCTCCCACTCCGGTTCCCATCCACGACATCGTCGGCCCGGTCTGGTTTTTCCCGTGGCCGATGTGGGTTGTCGTCTGCGTTGCGATCGGGCTCCTCCTCGTCCTCGGCGGCACGGGATTTCTGCTCTGGAAAATTTTCACGAAAAAGAAAATTCCCACGGCGAGAGAGCGGGCGCTGGCCGCGCTGGAATTGCTGCGGGCGACGCTCGCGGGGACCGACCCCTACGCCTTCGGGGTCACGGTCTCGGATGCGATCCGCCATTATATCCACGAGCAGCACGGGCTGCATGCCCCGACCCAGACCTCGCTGGAATTCCTCGCAGGCATCCGGGCGGATCCGGTTTTCACGGACAACGAAAAGGCGGGGCTTTCGGTTTTTCTGGAACAGACCGACCTCCTCAAATTTGCGCGGGCCGAGGCCGGGGAGTCGGAGATGATCGGGCTTCTGGAGACCGCCGGGCGTCTGGTGCGCGGAGAGGTTCAGCCCGGCGGGGCGAGGGGGGGCAAGGCATGACTTTTCTCGGCGTCACGGTTTCCCATCCCTGGGTGCTGCTCCTGCTGCTGCTCGTCCCGGCGCTTGCGTTCCTGCGCGGGAAATTCGGGGGCACGGCCGGGATCATGTTTTCCAGCACCGACGCCCTCCAGCGCCTCGGCCACCGCCGCCGGTCGCGCGCGGGCTCGTTCCTCGCGGGCCTATCCTACCTGGCCCTCGCGGCATTCCTCATCGCCCTTGCCCGCCCGCAGCTTGGTCGCGAGATCACGCGCATCCAGGCGAGCGGGGTGGACATCATGATTCTCCTCGACGTGTCCCGCTCGATGCTCTCGGAGGATTTCTCGATCGGGACGAGCCGGGCGAGCCGCATCGAGGTCACGAAGAAAGTGACCGAGCAATTCATCCGGAAGCGCCCGAACGACCGCATGGGGATCATCGCCTTCGCCGGTCGGCCGTATCTGGTCAGCCCGCTGACCCTCGACCACGACTGGCTGATCCAAAACCTCGACCGCCTCCAGATCGGCCTCGTCGAGGACGGTACCGCGATCGGCTCGGCGATCGCCTCGGCCGCGAACCGGCTCAAGGACAAAGAGGCAAAAACGAAACTGATCGTCCTGCTCACCGACGGCGACAACAACGCGGGCAAAGTGATGCCGCTCACGGCGGCCGAGGCCGCGAAGGCGCTCGGGATCCGGATCTACACGATCGGCGCGGGCACGCAGGGCGAGGCGCCGTTCCCGTTCACCGATCCCTTCGGCCGCACGGTCTATCGCAACGTGCGGGTCGATTTCAACGAGAAGACAATCCGCGAGATCGCCGAAATCACGAACGGGATCGCCTACCGGGCGACCGACACCCGCTCGCTCGAAAAAATCTTCGGGGAAATTGACAAGCTCGAGAAGTCGAAGGTCGAGGTCGAGAAGATCGCGCAATACCGGGATTTGTTTCCGTGGTTCGTCGGCGCTGGGCTCGCGTTTCTTGGCATCGAGGTTCTGCTTTCGCAAACATTATGGAGACGCTTGCCCTGACATTCGGATCCCCGCTCTGGCTCTGGGGGCTTCTGGCCGTGCCGGTTTTTGCCGCTCTTTATGCGTGGGCGCATCTTCGCAGCCGCGCGCTGGTGGAGCGGGTTGTCGCGCCGCGCCTGCGCGAAAAGCTCGCCGGATCGGTGAGCATGGCGCGCCGCGCGATCAGGGCGGGAGTTGTCCTCGCCTCCTTTGCCCTGGCCGTTGTCGCCCTCGCGCAGCCTCGCTACGGATTCATCCAGCGCGAGGTTAAACAAAAGGGCCGCGACATCATCGTGGCTGTGGATACCTCGAGGAGCATGCTCGCCACTGACGTCGCGCCCACCCGGCTCGCGCGCGCCAAGCTCCTCACGCAGGATCTCATCCGCCTCCTTAAAGGCGACCGCGTCGGCCTCGTCGCGTTCTCCGGATCCGCATTTCTCCAGGCGCCGCTCACCCTCGATTACTCGGCCGTCCTCAACGCCCTCGACGAGCTCGACACGAGCGTGATCCCCAAAGGCGGGACAAACATTGCCGCTGCCATCGCCGCCGCCGGGGAGGCGTTCGGAAAAGCCGAGGGCCAGACCCGTGCGCTCATCATCCTCACCGACGGCGAGGAGCTCGATGCCGACGGCATCGCGGCGGCAAAAAAAGCGGCCGCGGCGGGCATCCGGATCTTCACCGTCGGCATCGGATCCTCCGAGGGTTCGCTCATCCCGTTCCGGTCGGACGACGGGGCGCAGGATTTTGTGCGCGATGTGTCGGGCAAGCCAGTGCAGTCGCGGCTTGACGAGGCGCGGCTCCGCGAAATCGCCAAGGAAACCGGCGGGTTTTTTGTCGCGATCGGCCCGGAGGCCGCCCGCGAGATTTTCCAGCAGGGGATCGAGCCGATGGATCTCGCGGAGACCGGCGTCTTCGCCGCCCGCCAGCCGCTCGAACGGTATCAATGGCCGCTCGGCTTCGCGGCCGCTCTCCTTGCCATCTGGCTGCTCGTCGGGGAACGCCGGCGCGTCCCCTTCGGCATCCGCGCCGCCGCCTTCCTCCTGGCTTGGATGGCTCTCCCGTCCACCTCGCACGCTTCCGCACTGCAAAGCTACCAGGCCGGAAATTACGAGGCCGCCAAGCAAGCGTATGAGTCGCGCCTCCAGTCCGCGCCGGAATCCCGCGAGGCCCGGTTCAACGCCGGAGATGCCGCCTACAAGCTCAATGACTTCGAGCAGGCGATCTCTCACTTCTCCCGCTCCCTCCTCTCGGAAAATAAAAAACTCCGCGAGGACTCCGCCTACAACCTCGGCAACTCGCTCGTCCGCCGCGGAGAAACCGCCAAGGAAAACGAACCGAAAAAGGCGGACTGGAAAAATGCCATCGAGCAATACACCGAGGCGCTGAACCTCAACCCGAAAAATCAACCGGCCGAAGAAAACCGGAAAATCGTCCAAAAACTCCTCCAGGATCTCGAGAAAAAAGAAAAAGAACAGGAACAGAAAAAAGACAAAAAGGACGAAAAAAAGGATCAAAAGGATCAAAAGGATCAAAAGCAGGATCAAAACAAGGATCAGAAAGACAAGCAGGACCAGCAAAACAAGGATCAAAAGCAGGATCAGAACAAAGATCAGCAGAACAAAGATCAAAAAGACCAGCAGGATCAAAAAGACCAGAGCCAAAAGCAGGATCAGAAAGACCAGCAGGACAAAAAAGGCGGTCAGAAAGACGAGCCGAAAGACCAGCAGGACAAGCCGGGCGACCAAAAAGACAAGTCCCCTG
>Ga0194039_1002011_pt1 | contig 10518 bp, 6 predicted proteins | sample JunL228m_MetaG_FD_148679 | JGI IMG/M metagenome (GOLD analysis project Ga0194039, IMG submission 148679) | Anoxic zone freshwater microbial communities from boreal shield lake in IISD Experimental Lakes Area, Ontario, Canada - Jun2016-L227-8m | ecosystem: Environmental > Aquatic > Freshwater >...
GAGGCGATACGGAGGTACTACGGAGGTGTAACGGAGGTACTACGGAGGTGTAACGGAGGTACTACGGAGGTGTAACGGAGGTACTACGGAGGTACTACGGAGGTGCAACGGTGTAAGGGGGGGGGGCGAACCAGCCAGGACTGGGCGAAATCGACCCAGCCAAGATGCGACGGTAGTTGAAGCGCCTTTCACAAGCAAACCAACGCAAACTGTTCATAGGCATTTGTTCACGAAAGCAATCTCAACTTTTGGAGGATTGTCAGGTGGCTGGTTTTGATCCGCCCGGTGACAGAAGGGAATGAACCGCAGATGGCGCAGATGAACGCAGATGGGAGCGCGCCTTTTCCGCACTACTCGTTTGCGGGGTTCACTCCCAATCCGACGGGCACAAGTCTGCCTTGGCTTCCTTTACCGCACGCTCAAGCGCACGTAAAAGCCCCAGGTTCGGGCTGCGGTCGGGTGTGAAAGTGATGCGCCCCTGGATTTCCTTTCGGTTCGATTTGTCTGGCCATCCAAACCATCACTTGCCAGATTCCGAGCGCGCTTATGGCCGCACCTTTCAAGCTCACCCGCATTCCGGCGCTCAAGACTATCGCTGACTTTCGTGCGCACGCGGCCTCGCTGGGAATCGACCTGCCCTGTGAAGAAACCATTGTTAAGGGATGCGCTTCCCCGCTCGCCCAACCAATCGAGCACCTTTCCATCAATGGCAAGCGACTCGGCAACCGCTACGCCATCCAACCCATGGAAGGCTGGGATGGCACCACCCGCGGCGGTCTTACGGACGATGTCCTCCGGCGCTGGCGGCGATTCGGCGAGAGCGGCGCCAAGCTCATCTTTGGCGGTGAAGCGATGGCGGTTCGCCCCGATGGCCGGGCCAATCCCAATCAGCTCATCATTAGCGAAGAAAACAAGCCGGGATTGGCACAGCTCCACGAAACGGTCGTGGCCGCGCACCAGCAGCATTACGGCGCCGGCAACGATTTGGTTATCGGCTTTCAACTGACTCACTCCGGCCGGTTCTGCAAGCCCAACGACAAGTCCCGCTTCGAACCTCGGGTCGCCTATAGGCATCCCATCCTCGACCGGATATTCAAGGTCACCAGCGACGCCCAGGTCTGGACCGACAGCGAGTTGGACCGGTTGGTCGAGGACTACGCGCGCGCCGCGAAGATGGCCTGGGACGTGGGGGCTGATTTCGTCGATATCAAGCATTGCCACGGCTACCTGCTGCACGAATTTCTCAGCGCGTTCACGCGGCCGGGCAAATATGGCGGCTCTTTCGAGAACCGCACCCGCCTGGTACGCGAGATCGTTGGTGCCATCCGCGCCAGCGGAAACAAGATCGACCTGGGGGTTCGGCTCAGCGCCTTTGACTTCGTCCCGTTCCAGCCGGACCCGGCGTTATCGCAGCCAGGCAAACCCGGGCCTGGTGTGCCGGTGGATTACTCGCACTGTCTGCCTTACCAATACGCTTTCGGCGTGAACCAGCACAATCCCGTTGAGTTTGATTTGACCGAAACCTTCCAGTTTCTTGAGTTGTGCGCGCAGCTAGGGGTCAAGATTGTCAACCTGAGCGCCGGCTCTCCCTATTACAATCCCCACATCCAACGACCCGCCGCTTACCCGCCTTCGGACGGGTACCAGCCGCCGGAAGACCCGCTTGTCGGCGTCGCCCGGCAAATCAATGTCGTGCGCCAACTCAAGGCCCGAGCTTCCAGCCGCCTGCTGCTCGTCGGCACCGGCTACAGCTATTTGCAGGAATACCTGCCGCACGTGGCGCAATACGTTCTGCGCAATGGGTGGACGGACATTATCGGTATTGGGCGCATGGTCCTTTCGTACCCGACGATTCTGGCCGATGCGATAGGGCAGGGGACCGTCTCGGCCAAATCCATCTGCCGCACTTTCAGCGACTGCACCACTGCCCCGCGCAATGGATTAATCAGCGGTTGCTATCCGCTCGACCCGTATTACGCCGCCAAACCTGAGTTCCAGAAGCTCAAAGCGATCAAGAAGTCCCAGCCGCGCAGTTGAAACGGCGTTGCTCTGCCTTGCCTCAGTTAACCTCGATTACCCTGACTTTTCCATCCTCCCTCAACTCGGCCACGAGATCGAGGACATCCCGTTGCGCGCAATAAGCCACGTCTTCCCGCAGGTCCGGCAGCCCCAGCAACCGCCGCCCGTTACGCGAACGCCCGAATGCGGCTGGCAAATCCTCCTGCTCGAGACGGTACAATCTGCGCGCCATCTGTGCCGAATCAGCGATGGTGCTGCCGTTCCAGCGTGGCCAAATCAAATCGCATAGTGCCCCGGCCGCCAGCACATCCTCGTATGCCGTCTCGTCGTGCGTCCCGCTGCAGACCAATAACAATTGATCTGAACCCTCTCTTTCAACGAACTCGGCGGTGGCGCGCAAGTTCAAGAATGAACCAATCAGCACCCTTTTGGCCTGGGTGCAAGCCCGCAAAGCCCTCGTCCCATTGGTCGTTGTGATCACCATCATTCGGCCGCCCACTCTTTCCCTTGTGAACTCACGCGGTGAGTTGCCCAAATCGAATGCGATGCTGCCCGTCAGATTGGCCTCGATGCGCACTCCGTTGCGTTCACCCGCCAGCAGCAGTTCGGGCTGCCGCTTCCGAAGGGCCAGAGCCTCCGCAATTTCTTCCACGGGTATCGCCGCCACCGCCCCGTTAGCCAGCGCCGTCACCATTGTGCTCGTCGCCCGCAGCACATCGAATACGACACAAACCGTCTCTCGCAAATCCCGCCCTTTCAATGCCGTGAATTCCGCCGGCGCAAAAAGCGCTTCGAGGCTCCGGTTCTTCTCGATCATAAACCGAAGCCCTCACCTAACTCGATGGCCATCCCACAGATCACCAGTGGATAGGGCGATTACCCTTGGGGCTGTCCGTATTCTTTGCATTACGGTAGATTATTGCCTAAACCGCAAAATCAACAAGCTCATTCTGCTCATTTTGACGGGGCATAGGGCAGGTCTCCGACCTGCCGTTCCACGGAGTCGGAGACTCCGTGCAGGGCCAGAGCAAGAGCAAGAAGAGCAAGAGCAAGAAGAGCAAGAGCAAGAGCAAGATGTCTGCCCCACGCTGCTCCCCAAAGGGAGAAATGCTGCTCATTCATGCGAATTAGGGGGGAGGAGGCACACTTTTTGAAAATATTCCGAAATTTATGTTGACGCCAACTCCACGTTCTGTCAAAATTGGATAATTGAATATTCAATTGTCGGCAATTTTAATTACGTCTCGTAGAAACTTATGAAAAAGATCATCAGCGTTGTGCTTAGTGCGGCTTTTTTGTTTATCTCCGTTTCCTTCGCGAAGGAGGCGTCGAAAAGTAATCAGTTCAAAGAAGCCTTAATCTCTGTTCCCGCCGCGGAACTGCCTGCTAAGACTGCTAGTTTGGTTCTTCAGGCCAAGAAGGGTGATCGGGTCGTCACGACTGCAGATGCAGTTACCGCTGCGGTCGGAATCAATCCTGCTGCCGCTCCGGCAATCGTAGGCGCGGTCGCGCGAGCGGTCCCGGATATGGCCTCGGTGGCGGCTGGTGCTGCTGCCACAGCGCAGCCCAAGCAAGCTGCGGCCATCGCCAAGGCAGCAGCGGCGGCGGCCCCGTCCAAGATTCGACAGATTGTGATAGCGGTGTGTCGCGCGGTCCCCAATGAATTTCGCATGATTGCGGTCGCCGTTTCCGAAGCGGCGCCTGACTCGAACAAGGACATCTTGCGGGCAATCGCCACCGCCATTCCCGATCTCAAGCCCTTTATCGAACAGACCTTGGCTGCCTACGGCGGGAATGTCTTTTCGGTCGCTGATGCTCTGAACAAAGCCGTCAGGTTGGCGCAGGCCAGAACTTCGTCTGACACTGCCTTGACGAAAAACTCTGGCTCAGCTCCGGCAGGGTCATCCGCCAACTCCGTAATTCCGCTCGCTCGCGGGCCGACCCCCGGCAATCCTTATGTTGATCTGACTACCACGCCAACTGTTACCACTCCCGCTGATAGTGTCGTGGTTCCGCCCGGCGGGCGAGATTACGCCGCCCCGTAGAGTTTCTGTTCAACAATCCGTCTGGACCTGTCTCGTTCGCGAGACGGGTATTTTTTTTGGACGGACGGCCTTCCAAAATTCCAGAACACTGCATCCGCGGGATTTCAGATCAATCTCCGCCAGGTTTTGGAGTGCGTCCGCCCCTGCCTGCTCCTCGTCTGGTCCCCAATTCGACATGCCGCTCCTGACGGAGCTAAGCCCGACGGTCCGCCCCCGACAGCTCTCCGTCAGTGAGCGGCATGTTGATAGGAATCGAAATCAACAACGGTCTCCGCAAGCTCCGTCAGGAGCGGCATGAAACCATTCGTCTGGTCCCATCCGACATGCCGCTCCTGACGGAGCTGGGAAAATCTTCGTCGCTGAAGATACGTATAAGGCGCAGGCGAGCGGACGCACTCCAAAACCTGGTGGAACTGCGGACGCGCGTGATGGTCGCGATAGCGTCTCGGAGAGTGGCTTCATCCCCCTCCGTTCTCTCCGTTCGCTCCTGTTGGTTCATGGGTTTGGGATTGAACAGGAGCAAACGGAGATAACGGAGAAATAGATCTGCCATTGCCTGAATCGGGCAGGGGCTTATGTTGGGCTTCCATCTCTGTTCCCTCTGTTATCTCCTGTGGCACCTGTGGCGACCATCCAGCGGAGCGGCATGTGTTCGGGTTGACGGCCCCACCACTGAAGGGCTGTGGGATGCAAAACAGCTTCGGTGTTCTGAGTTTTCATTGGGTTTCCAGCTTCTTGAGTTCGGTGTTGACGATTTTGAACCATTTTTGCAAATCGGCGGCGGCGAAGGTGCGTCCGGTGTAGGTTACCTCGTCGGCCAATTCGAGAATGAACCGGAAGCCTTCAGCTTCGCCGTTCATGCGGACATTGATTTCCGCAAGCGTGATGGTTTGGGGTGGGAGACCCCACCGCAAGCCGAGTTGACTTTGGAAGGCACCGCGTGCCGCTGCAAAAAACTCCGCAACGGCTCCCTGTGACACGGCGCCTTCCATAATCCTAAGTTGTGCCTGTACCGCATGACGGGCTTCCGCAAGCCGGGCGCGGTGCGGGTCGCGTGCCAACTTTTGTTGGCGGCGAACAAGACGGAGGATGAAGATCAGCGCCACTGCGGGAACCAGCGCAGAGATTGCCAGCCACGGGTTGAAAAACCACGGGCGCAGAGCGGCAGTGAATACACCCGGGGTGAGTTTGTTTGGAACCATGTCTGGAGATGTCGCCGTCGCCGCCGCAGGCGCAGGCGCAGGCGCAGGCACCGTCGGGGAGTCTGGGGCTGGCACCGTCGGCGGAGTGGCGGGGGACGCGGTCTGGCCTGGCACGACTTCAATGCTAAGGGGCGTCGTGGTTCGCGTGACGTATAGCTTTGTCTCCGGGTCGAAGAAACTGAAGACGATGGCAGGAATCTCGAGATTGCCTGCCTGTGTTGGCACCAGTGCCTGCTCGAAGGTCTTGGCGCCGGTGTAACCAGCACTGTCCTCGGACTCGAATTTCGCGCTCGGCTTATAGGGCTTCCATGCCACGGTTTTCTCGAATGCCGGCGCGTTAACGCGATCGAAGTTGCCCGAGCCGGTGATCCTAAGCTTGAGCGTCACTGGATCACCAACGGCGGTCTGAATTGGCGCAGCTTCGGCCGTGAGATCAAACGTGCCAACCGCGCCCGAAAAGCTCGAAGGGCGGGTTTCCGCCGGCAAGGAGAGGATTTTCACGGTGCCAGGCAGGCTGCTGAGAGCGACTTGTTTCTGCGTGGCCGCGCCGAAGAAGTTGGCGAAGAACTCGTCGTTCAAGACATCATCGAAGAACGAGTCGCCGAAGGGATCGCGCGTCCGCGCCCGTGGCCGCTGAACTTGCTGGCGGACGGTGACGGTGGTTGGGATTTCGACGCTCAACTCGTAATCGCCTGCCTTCACGGCGGTGATGGCGGTTGACCAGGAGAAAACCGTATAGGGCACGGCACCGATGACCTGCTGGCTGCGCTCCGGCTGGTCGCCAAGTTTGTTCATGGTAAAAGCGTCGCCGTTGAGTCTTGGCAGGCCGTCCACCCGCAATTCCACGCCTGCCCGGAAGCAGGCCTTCAATTCTACGGGCACGATTTCGCCGACATAGAACGCCTTCTTTGGTGAAATCAAGCGAAGGAAGCCGAAACTGTTCTTGTCGGGTGCATCGGCCGATTCCAGCGTCGCGCTCATGCTCGATGTCGTGGCTATGGCGACCGAGGCGGCCACCAAAATCAGCGCCGCAGGCAAGACAGCCCGGCGCAGACGAGCCAGGAACCTGGCGGCTCGCCGCTTTTGCGCGCGGTCGGTCAGGACTAACGGGTAGAACTCGTGGCGCGTTAAGGCATGGCTCTGACTGGGGCTCAGATCATGCGAATGCGGAGGCTGTTGCGCCGCAGGTCGTGGGATATTGCTGCAATTGTCATTTTTCATCTGCCTTGCCTCCATCATAGGTTTTACCAGTCTTTCAGCGGCTCATCGTTGCGGACACCACCATTGCCGCGGGTGGAAGGTTCGAGGGGCATCTTGCGATCGCCGCTCTTGAGCGAGTCGAGCAACTGCCTGGCTTCCTCGCGTGACATCTGGCCGGGGTCGCGCTGGGTATCGGCCTGGTCCTGGCCGCCCTCATTTGGCTGCGGATTGCGGGCCTGTGGCTGGCCATCTTTCTTCATCGACCCGGGCTTCTGGCCGGCCTGGGCACTCTGTTTCTGCTGGTCTTTGTCGTTCTTTTGGTCCTGCTTGTCCGGTTTCTCGGACCCCTTGCTCTGCTGGTCTTTGTCGTTCTTTTGGTCCTGTTTGTCCGGTTTCTCGGACCCTTTGCTCTGCTGGTCTTTGTCGTTCTTTTGGTCTTTCTTATCGTTCTGTTTGTTCTGATCTTTGTCCTGTTGATTGTCGTTCTTGTTCTGGGTGTTGTTATCCTTCTGGTTTTGTTGATTCTTATCCTGGCTTTGTTGGTCTTGCTGTTTCTTGAGTTCTTCCAGCTTCCGCCTCACCAGGTCCCGGTTGTATTTTGCATCGGCATCGTCGGTTTTGAGTTTCAGGGCAGCCTCGTAAGACTGCACCGCGTTTTCCCAGGACTTGATCGTTTCCTGGGTGTTGGCCTTCTCTGTTTTCTGGCCGATCCGGTACTGTGTATTGCCAAGGTTGTAGTAATCATCCTGCTGCAGTTTCAGGTCGCCGGTCTTCATCGCCTTGGCGAAGGACTGGGCGGCAGCGACGAAGTTTCCTGATTTGTAGGCAGCGGCGCCGTGATTGAACTGGAGCACGGGTTTGTCCGGACTCTTCACCGCGGCTTGCCGGTACTCTTGCTCCGCTTTGGCATAGTCGCCTTTGTGGAAAGCTTTCTCACCGCTCCGCACCGAGGCGTCTGCCGACGTGGCGAACCCCAGGATGAGCAGAGCAACTGAGGCTGCCGTCGCGGCGTAAGCCGGGCGCGCCCTTTTGTTCCAAGAGACAAACAGGGAGGGGCGGGTCTTTCCTGCCGGCTGCATCCGTGCCATGCGGCGGCGGAGGCCAATCAACGGATCGAGCACGAGGCACAGTAACCCCAGAGCCAGCGGCCATTGAAACCGCTCGATATATACCTTGTGCATCCGAGACGACAATTGGTGGCGGGTGAATTGGGCGAGGCCTTTCTCGTAGATTGTTTCCAAACCCTGCGCCTGCTGACCGAGCGGTTGATACATTGCTCCGGTGGCTTCGGCGATTTGCTTGAGCATGGATTCGTCGAGATGCGACTTTACAAACTGTCCTGACGCGTCCTTCAGGAACTGAGTTCCACCCTTTTCATCCACCACCGGGATCAGCTCTGCGTTGTCGCTGCCGACACCCACCGTGAATATCTTCAGGCTGTTCTTCCCCGCCATTCGTGCCGCCTCGAGCGCGCTTCCTTCCAGATCTTCGCCATCCGTGAGCAAGACCAGGATGCGCTCGCTGTTTCCACTTCCTTCGAGCGCGGCTTCTGCTTCATGGATAGCCGCGGCAATGTCTGTGCCCCCGCGCGGGATGATCTTCGTATCGACGGCGTCCAGCGATTCGCGGAAGGCGTCGTAGTCGAGCGTGAGCGGGCATTGAAGGAAGGAATTCCCTGCGAAAGCGATGAGGCCAATGCGGTCGCCATCCATTTTCCCAAGCAAATCTTCCACGGCCATCTTGGCGCGGGAGAGGCGGTCTGGCTTAACGTCCCGGGCCAACATGCTCCGGGAAGTATCCACAGCGAAGAGCAGGTCGAGGCCTTTGCGGCTGGCTTGCTCCCACCGGAAACCGACGAGCGGCCGGGCCAGCGCAACGGCCAGGCAAGCAACGCCGGCGACCACCAGCGCGCGCTTGAACTGACGGCGGGCGAGACTGACGGATGCCGTGAGCTGGGCAATGAGGCTCTCCGAGGCGAACTTCCTCAGCTCGGTTCGCTGGCGGGCGTCAAATCGGCGATAGCGCCAGACCAGGGCCGCACAGGCAATCAATCCAGCGAGTAACCAAATGGGATGGGCAAATTTCATAATTATTGTTTCAGTGAATTTATATTAGTGCGAATCGGTGGGATCACGCTCCCGGCAGGCGACGGAAGCGGGTTTGTTCGAGGCCCAGGGTAAGGCCAAGCAGGGCCAAGCCTGGCAGGACGGCGAAGGCGAACAGTTCGTGGTACTTCTCGAAGTTTTTCACGTGGCGCGTGGTCTTCTCCATGCGGTCGATTTCGGTGTAAATTTTCTTCAGGGAATCGGTGTCGGTAGCGCGGAAGAATTTGCCGCCGGTCTCGGCTGCGATCTTCTTCAGAGCTTCTTCATCCACATCGACCTTGGCCATAACGATACGCTGATTCCCAAACTGGTCCTTGACCGGTATGGGCGCCTGGCCCTGGGTGCCTGCGGCAATGGTATAGACCTTCACGCCCATGGTCCGCGCCGCCTCGGCGGCGGTCTGGGGCGCGACTTTGCCCGCGTTGTTAACGCCGTCGGTCAGGAGGACAAGTATCTTGGATGTCGAAGGCTGGTTGCGAAGACGGTTCACACACGCCGCAATCGCGGAGCCGATGGCCGTGCTGTCCTCCACCAGACCGATTCTGACGCGCTCGAGGTTTTGCTTGAGCCAGTCGTGATCCAGAGTGAGCGGGCTCACCAGGTATGGGGCGCCCGCAAAGGCAATCATGCCGATGCGGTCGTTGGGCCTGGCCTGGATAAACTTCGCGACAACCGACTTGACGACCTCGACGCGGCTGGCGGGCTGGTCGCCGAGGTTGAAGTCCAGCGCTTCCATGGAGCTGGAAACGTCCAGTGCGAGCATGAGGTCCACGCCGCTGGCCTGAACTTCCGTCCGGCCCCGGCCCCATTGCGGGCGCGACAAACCGAAGATCAGGAGTGTCGCCACCAGCAGGCGGAGCATCGTGGTCCAGCGGGCTGGGCGGCTGCGGGTTTCCTGCGCAACGGCACGGGCGATTTCAACGTTTGAATATTCAACAGCCGCCACGCGCCCTTTGCGTCCGCGCCAGAGCGCGAGCAACGGAAGCAGTGCCAGCAGCCAGAGGAACTCAGGATTGAGGAAGCGAATCATAGGATTACCAGGCGTTAAGGAGTTGGAGTTTAGGTTGGTATGAGACGAGACGTTCGGTCGGCGAATAGACCCGAACCGGAACCGGAACCGTGGACATATCCTCCGAGGCGAACTGAACGATCACTTTCCTGCGGCGGTGCGCGGGCGTCCCCGCTTGGGGCGGCTGGTCGTTATCGCGGCTCGGGGTCTGCCGTAGCGTAATCACTCTTCGGCCATCATTTCCGGTGTCACTGTGCGTTGACCAGGAGTGTTGTTGTTGATTCATTCTCATAGCGCGTTTCTTCTGGGTTAAGGGGAGGTTAAACCGTTTCTGTTTTGAACCGCTCCAGGGTGACAGTGGGCTCTGACGTTTGGATGGCCGTTGCAACCGGCACGGGCCCGGCTGTTTTGGAACCCGGTGCCGCGGCATGTGCGGCAGCTTGTTGCACGAAGTCAGCAGCAGTGTTGTGCATCTCCTCGAGGGCGGGCTTCGAGTAGCGCCAGCCGGCGAACTTCGCCAGATCGCAATGCTGCAGGAAGTCGCCGAGCAGCGCGCGGTGCGACGCGAGCATCGATTCCCGCACCTCCACCAGGTTCCGCAGGAATTCTTCGGTCGTCAGCCGGGGCGCGTGCAGGTGGAACTGGACCTCGATGTAGTTTCGGATGATCTCCGACACCGCGAAGCAGTACTCACGCGCGTGCTCCGGGTCAATGAGCCGGCGGGCTGCCTCGAGCTGCTGGAGGGCGAATTCGTAAGGCGCCATTGCCAGTAACCTGGCGCGACGAATGTATTTCCACGTCGCGAACGATGCCGCCGCAAGAATTATGACGCCGGCCATCGCTGCGGCCCAGGGGATGGGTGTGGGGAGGTGCCTGGGCTGCCGGATATCCCGGATGTCTTCTTCGGAGGAGGCAGGAACCTTGGAAGTCACCGGTGC
>Ga0194039_1002012_pt1 | contig 10516 bp, 8 predicted proteins | sample JunL228m_MetaG_FD_148679 | JGI IMG/M metagenome (GOLD analysis project Ga0194039, IMG submission 148679) | Anoxic zone freshwater microbial communities from boreal shield lake in IISD Experimental Lakes Area, Ontario, Canada - Jun2016-L227-8m | ecosystem: Environmental > Aquatic > Freshwater >...
GAGTTCCTGGCACTGGCCACAGTTGATACAACTGTCAGAGATGTGGGAGAACCTGATCAGGTGGAACATGAAGTTCGGGGGGACTTCTCCGGGAGCCACGAGGTAGGGCTTCCTCGTGCTGCACTCAACACAGTAGCAGATCGGGCATGCTTCAATGCAGGAGTAGCACTTGATACACTTTGAGGTTTCTTTTACGATCGTCTCAAGGCGTTTTCTTCCATCCCCGAGGTTGGCAAAGTCCTTGGCACGCCACTTGTCACCAAGTTTCAGCATTGCGCTTTCGACCTTTCCGCGGACCTCAATACCCTTCTCGTTGGCCTTCTCGGTCTTGACGACCCCGGCCTTCTCTGCCTGTGACAGCAGGTCGGCACCCTTCTGGCTGCATACTTCTACAAAGGTTGCCTTTCCAGCCTTGTCACCGATAACTCCCCAGTTGCCGCAGGCGAGATCCGCACCGCGGGGGATTTTCAGCTTACAGCGGCGGCAGTTTGTCCGCCGGCCATAGCCCTGTTCCTCGAGCTCGTCCATGGAGATACCTTTGTGGCCTCCTTCGAACTCGACGATAAACTGTCCCTTGTCGATCTCTTCTTTCTTGACACTGGGCTGACCGAGCCTCCGCAGTTGACACCGATCATGACGATATTATCGAGGTTGACCTGCTGGCGTTTGGCCAGTTCGTAGAGCCCCATCATGTCGCAGCCTTTCACGGTGATCCCGATCTTCATGTGCTCGGCACCATCGAGGTACTTCTTGACGAGTTTCGCGAGGAGCATCGTTCCGCAGTGGAGTGAACCTGCGGTGTTCTTGAGGTCTGCGGGGTTTGTGACAAGGGTTGGCACGGCATCATAGATGTCCTGGCCTTTCTTTACCACAAGGACTGCGTCAACAATTTTCTTTTCGAGGGCAAACTTAAGAAGCCCGGTTACGGCACCACCGAGCTCTGCCTTGTCTGCAATCTCCTTGTCAGTGGTCCATGCATAGACCATGTCGCCTTTCGCTGCCATATTACTTCGCCTCCGCGATCTTTTCTATGCGTATAGAACAGGCCTTGAATTCCGGGATCTTTGCGATCGGGTCAAGGGCGTTGTTGGTCAGGATGTTTGCAGCACATTCCTTGAAGTGGAACGGCATGAACATGACACCTTTCATGATATCCGTCGTCACACGCGCTGGTACATTTATCTGGCCGCGGCGGGTTATTGCCCGTACCATCTCTTTGTTCTTGATATCAAGCGCCTTCGCATCTTCGGGGTTGATCTCGATCCAGCCGGTTGGCTCTTCCCGTTCAAGGCTGTCAGAACGACGTGTCATCGTCCCGGTATGCCAGTGCCAGAGACAGCGCCCTGTAGTGAGGACGTAGGGGTATTCTGCGTCAGGTACTTCTGCAGGCCATTTGAACTCAATCGGGGTAAAAATTCCAATTCCGTCAGGGTGAGAGAACTTCCCGATATGCAGGATCGGAGTTCCCGGGTGTTCTGCGGTTGGGCATGGCCAGTGAAGGGCTTCGGGCTTGTTCAGCCGTGCATAATTCATACCACCGTAGGACGGGGTGACTTTCGAGATCTCGGTGAAGACATCTTCCGATGTTTTCCATGGGAACTGCTTGGCATATCCCATCTTGGCGGCAAGTTCGGCGAAGATCTGCCAGTCGAGTTTTGCCTGCCCAGGTGGTGCCACGGCGGTCCTCCACATCTGGACACGGCGTTCGGTGCTGGTCTGGGTACCGTCTCTTTCTGCGTAGCAGGCAGCCGGTAACACTACGTCGGCCATCTCACTGGTCTCGGTCATGAATATGTCCTGGACGACGAGGAACTCGAGGGTCTTCAATGCCTTCTCGACATGGTGGAGGTCAGGGTCAGAGATCATCGGGTTTTCACCCATGATGTACATGGCCTTGAGCTCTCCGGGCTTGTCGACGAGCACGTCCATCATGGTCGTGACTTCGTAGCCGTTCTTGGCTTCGCAGATGCCATCGGGGAATCCCCATGCATCGGTGAATTTCTTGTGTGCCGCTTCGTCAATGACTTTCTGGTACCCGGTGAATACGACGGGGAGTGCTCCCATGTCGCAGGCACCCTGCACGTTGTTCTGGCCACGCAGTGCATTCACACCTGCACCTGGTTTTCCGAGGTTTCCAGTCAGCATCTGGATATTTGCAACAGACTTGACATTGTCAACACCGGTGGTGTGCTGGGTGATACCCATGGAGTACAGGATACATGCCGAATCTGCCTTTGCAAACCATTCTGCGGCAGTCTTGAGCTGGGCAACCGGGATCCTTGAGGCCTTTGAGACATTCTCGAGGCTGTAGGTGTCCTTCATTACGACTTCTTTCAGCTTCTCGTAGTCCTTGGTCCGATTCTGGATGAACTCCTTGTCTTCCCATCCGTTCCGGATGATCTCCTGCATGAGACCGTTTAAGATTGCAACATCCGTCCCTGAGACAAACGGCATATAAAGGTCTGCCTGCTTTGCGGTTGGAGTGAACCTGGGGTCGGCAACAATGAGCTTTGCCCCGGCTGCCTTCGCCTGCATTATCCTGCGTCCGATGAGCGGGTGCTGCTCAAAGGTGTTGCTACCAAGAACGAACACACACTTTGACACGGCAATGTCACCAATAGAGTTGGTCATTGCACCGGAGCCGAACGATGCGGCAAGACCGGCGACCGTTGAAGCATGGCAGAGCCTTGCACAGTGGTCGATGTGCCGGGTCTTCAGGACACCGCGGGCGAACTTCATCATCGCGTAGTTCTCTTCATTAGAGACACGGGCAGATGCAAGGCATGCCATCTCGTCCGGCTTGTAGGACTTGAGCTTCTTTGCGATCAGGTCATAGGCCTCATCCCAGGTGGCAGGTTCAAATTTGCCATTTTTCTTGATGAGGGGGGTTGTTAGTCGGTCCGGGCTGTGAATAAACTCGTGGGCGTAGTTGCCTTTCGGGCAGAGCTTACCTTCGTTGACGGGTGATCGGTTATAGGGCGCTACACCGACTACCTTTTTGTCTTTCACCACGAGGTTGAATGAGCATCCCGTCCCGCAATAGGGACAGGTTGTCTGAACATACGAAACGTCCATTTTTGAAACCTCTAACTACAAAATTCGTGGTTAACGATATTTAATGATAATCATTTACACCCGATAATTTGATTAATAGTGGTGGGTATATGCACATATGAGTACATGATGATGATAATATGGATACGGAACTCTGCAAATGTCCCGCAGATCTATGATCTGGAGCCATATCCAGGGATTTATAATGTGTGCGCCATATGAAGCAGAAAATATTTATCCACCCGATGCTCCCGACCGTAATCCAGGCCGGCATTGCAAACCTTGACGGGCAATTCTATACCTCGCTAGATGCATGCCCTTCCTGCGGGGGTGACCTCGCGGGTTACGATACGAAAAAACGTTTTTTTACCACCCTGCATGAACCTGCCGGGCACCGGGACATCTTTATTTTTGTCAGCAGGTTCAGGTGCAGGACCTGTGGCCTCGTGAGCCCGGCGAACGCACCGTTTTACCCCGATACACGTACCGGCGCCCCTGTTGTAGACCTCTGCCTGACCCTGTCGCAGGAGATGAGCTGTTCACGTGCTGCAACCGTAATTAATGCGCTTGGCATTGTCATTGACAGGGGAACGGTCAGGAACTACGCCTCCCGTGGATTTCCCCCACCCCCTGCAACGGAGTTCTTCGGGTTCCTGCTCCCGGTCTCAATCGTCTCCCTGACGATGTTCACCCCCGGGTCCTTCCAGCCGTGATCCGTCATAAGGGCAGAAGTGTTCGTTCCCGCTGGTTGTCCAGCCACAGGCCGGGCATTTCAACACCGCCCTCCGCTGGAGGAACGGCACGAGCGGGATGAACAGGAAACAGAAGAAAAACGGCCAGTGGAATAAAAAGGCGGTGACGGTCAGGCCAAACGAGACCACCAGGAGAAGAATACTCAGGATATAGAGTCTCGTTCTGCTACCTCCCGGACTGCAAATGCGGGCAATGCGTCGACAACCGGTCCCAGCGCCCCCGAAAGATTTGTGCCCCCGTACTTTTTCGCAACCAGTCCCGACCCGATACCTGCAAAAATAACCTCGTTTGTACCGGCCTTCCTGCATACATCATCTATACCGGATATTATGAGCTCTTTCTGGGCGCTCCAGAACGTTTCCGCAATCGCTCTCGCACCAGGCTCGCCTATTTCATCAAGGTCGGCACACACGACCCGTGCGAGTCTCCGGAGTGCTGCCCCGATATCCCGTTTACCACCGTCCGGGGGATCAGATGTATACTGGCGTTCGTTGATATGCCCGAGGACCAGGTGGACATCTCCCGAACAGGCAAAATACTCGCTGCTTACGGGTGTTGGGACCCCGTCAAGCAGGACCGACCTGATGAGGCACGGAACGCTCGTACGGAGCAGCCCTGAATAGACCAGGTATCCCTGCTGCAGGCGGTCGAGGTCAGTAAGACCTTTCAGCTCTTCGAACCGGCCGGTTGGGATGATATCCGTCGTCGTACTGCCCATGTCCACGAATACGGCACCGGGGTAGAGGTCCCTCAGGTAATCAGCTGAAACAAGCCAGTTCGAGGCTGCAAGCTCGGGGACTGCATCCCTGTGAAACGCGGCATCGGTCCCGTAAAAGAGTGCATCAGGGAATGCGGCCTTCACACTGTCAACAATGAAATCAATCCCCTCTGGCTTCCCGGACTTCCCGGAAAAACAGTCTGCGAGTTCGCCGGACATTACCACGGCCGCCGATCCGGTCTCTTTGTTATAAGTTGCCAGAAGTTCTCTGAGCGGCGCACTTTTCCAGAGCGGACAGTAATGGATATGGACACCATTACGGTCAACGACCTTCAGGTGTGCACCACCTACATCAATACCGACTCGTTCCACGTTATCTCCCTGGTTCCTGTTCATTGGTATCACCTTCACTGGTTGTATCTTCGGATTATTGGCGGGTAACCGTTCCATTGGCATCAAAACAGGCATGGCCTGTAACATGAAGATCCCCGATGGTTTCCCCCCTTGACGCCCTGGTAAGGATATCTGCAATCTCTTCGCTCATTGTGGCAGTAATTCCGACAATGCTCGTGGTGATACGGGGATTTACGTCCACAACGTAGACCCTGTCAGCAACGACCACGTCTACCCCGGCATAGCCCTGGCAACCGAGGATCTTCACCGCGCTGATTGCGGTATCCTTGATCTCCTGTTCCTTCGGGTGGCTCGCAGGAGTCTCACCCCCGCGGTAATGGAACTTCCCCCCGGAGTCGATTTCTATATGCTGCCGGTTCAGGGCAAGCACGACAGGTGGTTCCCCCGTGAAATAGAGGCATGCTTCACCGACTACCCGGCTCCCGACGACACTTACAGAGAAATTCTCACCTTCAATAAATCTCTGGCCAAATTCCCCCTGCCCAGCCGGACTGCGGGTAAGCCTGACCCCGCTGGCCCCGCAGCCCGACACGGGTTTTACTACACGGAGGCTTTCTTCCTGTTCTTCAGGCACGGCAATCCCATGCGATGCTAGAATCGCACCGGTCCGCTGCTTGTTCGCACAGACTGCGACATTCATACTACCACACCCGAGGTTGTGGGTACTGATTTCCATTGCAAGGGTAAAACGCGGGAGCAGGTGGTCCGGTGCAATAACAAGCCCTACATCACAACCAGGTGCCAGTTTTTTTATTTCCTCGTAAAAATCTCCCTGCCCGGGTGTCACGACCTCGTACCCGCACCTCGAAAAGCTGGCTGAAAGTGACGTGAACATCGCCCGTCCTTCGGGTGCAAGGGCCGGGTCATGGTTCATGGAATATTCTGCGATAAGGGCCTTCATCCTGTACCTGTTGGATGTGGAGGAAGATTACCCTGACGATTTTTTGGGGGGGCATCCGGGTCATCCTCCTGCCAGGAGTTAATCGTACCTACCTGTCAATAGCACATCTATTTCATCAAACGCCACTAACGGGATGGGTGATATGAAACCGCGGATCCTTCTGACAAACGATGATGGCATAACATCAGCCGGCCTCTGGGCGGCATATGAGGCGCTGTCCCCTGTAGCTGATGTGACTATCGCTGCGCCTTCCACCCAGCAGAGTGCAGTCGGACGTTCGATATCAATTTTTGAACCCATCAGGGCAAGCCCGGTCGTCATGAACGGGGTCCGTGCATATTCCATCGGCGGAAAACCAACCGATTCTGTTATCATAGGGCTCTATGCACTCGATATCAGGCCTGACCTTGTGGTTTCCGGGATTAACATCGGGGAAAACCTTTCGTTTGAATCAATCATGACCTCCGGCACGGTCGGTGCTGCACTTGAAGCCTCCAACCAGGGGACAAAGGGGATTGCCTTCTCTCTCCAGGTGGAGGACCAGGGCGACAAGTTTGACGACCCAAGCCACCACTCCCAGAGTTTCGACGAGGCGAAACGTATCGTGAGAGAAGTCTGCATGACGGTCCTTCTTCAAGGTTTCCCAAAACACGCTGACGTAATTAATGTAAATATACCTTCAATGGTGAAAGGGGGTTACGAGGTCACCCGGCTTGCAAGAAAACTCTTTGAGACCGGTGTAGAAAAGCGGCTTGACCCGAGGGGTAGACCTTATTACTGGATAAACGGGCCGCTCCTCGAAGACGCCGAAGAAGGGACCGATGTCCACGCGATCAGGAAAGGCAATATTTCCATCACACCCATCAGCCTCGACTGCACTGCCTTTGATGCTGACAAGGAACTCCAGTCGCTCTTTGGCACACTACAAAAAAATTAAGCTGGACCGCCGTCCTTTCACCGGGTGACTAAATTTGTTTTTCCTGTTCAGACTTCAAAATCCGCAACGACCTTGCTGACCTTTGACGGGATCAGTTCAAATTGCTCAATCCATGGTTTTGGTCCCATCTGAACAATAACTTCATAAAACCCGATTTTCATGTGGTCAAACGTGTGAGGTGTGCTCTCTCCAGGAGTCCAGCCATTCAGGTAGATGGCGGCACCCCCCGGAAGACTGTCGATAACGATTGTCCCTTCACCATAATTCTCCATGGTGAAGAAGACTTTCTGGGGGGATGTGTTGCCCCCCCTGATCTCGACTGTAACGATCTCGTCCATTGGGTATAAGCCCGGTTTTGAGAGCATTATCCGGTGAAGCCCGCCTGATACTTCGGTAAATGTGTGGGGTGTGGTATACCCTGTCCGAAAACCGTCAATAAAGATCTCTGCACCTTCAGGTACTGAACTGACCAGCAGCGGAGGATGAGGCTCCTGATTAGCAGTGAGAGTCATTGCAACGGTATCCTGGTTCGTACACGGGATAAGGAACGAGGTGTATTCATCGCCTTTACGGACACCGATGAAAGAACCCGGGCAGCCGGCACTTATTGTTGCAGGGAGCCTCCCTGGCGGGAACCTGCCGTTTATGGTGAATTCAGCCCCAGAATATGGCCCGGGACTGATTGAGACTATTTTTGCTAAGATGATCTCCTCAGTGTCGATATTGAAGGTTGTCAGAGCATCATGGTACACCCAGGCACTCCGGGTATATGAAGCCGGGCCACTTGATTTATCGGTCCTTATTACCCTGATGGTGTGGAGCCCTTCAGGGAACCCATAATACAGGAATGGGGTTCCCCCCGTGACCTGCACCCCGTCAATGCTGAGTTCAAGCTTTTCCGGGTATGAGTTCACATAAATCCCACCGTACTTGTTCGGCCCGGTCGTTTTCCCCGGCGTTACAAATAATGCGTCCATGGCAGGTGTGAGTGGAATTTTGAGAGTCTTATCCTCATCAAGGGTCACGACCTCACTATAGGCAAGATACCCTGCACGGGTGAGAGTCAGGGTATAGGTCTTCTTTTCGACGCCGGTCATGACATACGGGGTTGTCCCGGTACGGTTACCGTTTAGCACGATGAGTGCCCCACTGGGTTCAGAATCAACAGTGAGGTTGAATACGGGGACCGGTACCGGCGTTGGTGTGGGTTTAACGGTTACTACTGTTACGGGTGTGGTATTGGTTCTCATCAGCAGCGAGGGATCCGGTGTCGCATTCTTTATCACGCGGGTAACCGGGAGGTCCAACTCTGGCATGAACCGTTCATATGGGTCAGCTGCGTAGAGCGGGGAATCGGCCAGGTTACCAGCAGACCGGGTTGTCCCGGTTGATGAATTCATTATTGAATAATTCCTGAGACTTCCCTTAATGGCCCGGGGGGTGATGTCAATAAACTGGAGAATACTCCGGATGATTTTGGCATAGGTGACGCGGAGGATATTTGGTGCAGGTACCTCTTCCTCACCTTCTGAAACGGTGTACGCGGGGACCTCTGGCTCCCGGTCCGTCAGACTGGGGTATTCATCTGGATGGAGGGTCTGATTAATACTGTTTTTGAATGCACGCCCTGCAATCTCTGCCAGTTCCAACATCCGGCCTTTGATCCCGGGCTGCTCTTCCCCATCCCGGAAGGTGGAGGCCGGTCCTGCTCCAGGTCCGTTATCACCAGGACCTTCATATTCCCCTTCATTACGGGTCTGGTTCAGGCTCCCTTTTATCCCGGACCCTGCTATTCCCAGGAATTCCGCAATGCTCCTCTGTGCTGCCGAAAACAGGTACTTTACCTGTACAGCAGTACCGGTAACACCCGAATAGTACCCCGCAATTCCTGTATTATTTTCCCCTGGAAGGACAACAGGTTGGTCAACAGGCTGGAGACCAGGGCAGACGGGGTTCCCAAACTGGTCGACCCCGCTGCAGGATTGAGTACCAGGAATTTCTGCAGCACCTAACGGAACAGACACGGCTAGTACGAGCAGAAGGAAAACCGCAACATAGAGCTGGCGGTAATTTTTTCCAGGGGTGCGTGGTCCCGTTCCGGGCATCACCATGAACGTCGGCCCATGAATTGATTAAAATTATGGTACCAGCAAGGGCAATGTCATGATCCGTTTATAAACTAACCATTTCACGGGGCTCCCGGGCGGCAGCCGCTGACATCTTCATAAGTCCGTAATACGGACCCGTCCTCGTCAAAACATATGGATAGAATGAGTGACAACCGGATTACCATGGATGCACTCGCATCGGACGTGGCAAAACAGGCGGCAGGGATTCGTGCGGCGGAGATGGTTGAAGACGGCATGGTAATCGGACTGGGGACGGGTTCAACCGTGCTCTTCGCCATGCAAAATCTTTCAGTAAAGGTCCGGGACGGCCTTGATATCGCAGGTGTACCCACCTCGTTCCAGGCAGCGATGAGGGCCCGGGAACTGGGTATCCCCCTGACAACTCTTCATGACTATCCTGTTCTCGACCTTGCGATAGACGGGGCAGACCAGGTGGACCCGTGTTTCCGGGTGATTAAGGGGCGGGGTGCAGCACATTTGCGTGAAAAATGTGTTGCGGCTGCAGCCGGGTGCTTTATAATCGTCGCTGACCCCGGGAAAATTGTTCCGGTACTCGATGCGGCGGTACCCCTCGAGGTGCTGCCTTTCGCCGTCACCCCGGTACTTTCTGCACTAAAAGGTCTCAGTGGAGAACCGGTCCTCAGGGAGGGGCGGAAAAAAGACGGCCCCGTCATCACGGATAATGGTAACATGGTAATCGACTGCAGGTTCGGGCCAATACATCAACCCGAACAGCTGGAAATCTCCCTCTCAACCATCCCCGGTGTCCTGTCATGCGGGATGTTTTGCGGGTTTACAAAGAAGACTACGATTATTGTGGGGGATGTGGCAGGTGCCCGCATCCTCACCCGGAAAAAGGTATTATAATTCTGGAACCAGGGGACCATTTAAAAATCATCTTTCACAGTGCAGCCGGTCCCGCCGCTATTTACCGACCTTCACAAGCATTTCTTCAAGGCTTGGATAATGGGACTCGATCCTCTCGACCCTACCTCCGTTGGAGGCAATGATGCCCGTGCAGGTATTCAGTTCATCAATTGAACCAGCTGGGATCTTGTAAAGGCCGCCTTCATGGGTATATTCCCTGCACCCCTTGATCGCGTCGATATTATCGATAGTAAATGCGATGGTGTAACTGATCGAGCCGAACATCTCACGGAGCTCGTTCATGGACCCCATGGCGACCATCTTCCCCCTCCGGAGGATCATCACCTTATCACAGATTGTTTCGACCTGGAAGAGGTTATGGGCAGAAAGGACAATTGTTTTTTTCTCGTTACGGAGGTCCCGCAAGAAACCGATGATATAGCGTGAGGTCATCGGGTCGAGTCCCGAAGTAGGTTCATCGTAAATTAAGACCGAAGGATTATGCATCAGGGACCTTGCAATGGCGACCTTTCGTTTCATCCCTTTGGAAAATTCCCCGATCTTTTTTCCATCCGGCTCGAGAGAGAGGGCCGTCAGCAACTGGGTCCTGCGGCTCGTAATCGTCTCCTTGTCGAGACCATAGATTTCCCCGAAGAAACGAAGGTAGTCATCAACGGTCATTGTTTCGTATAACCGGGATTCCTCGGAGAGGTAACCAAGGGCTGCCTTGATACCATCCGGGT
>Ga0194039_1002015_pt1 | contig 10510 bp, 7 predicted proteins | sample JunL228m_MetaG_FD_148679 | JGI IMG/M metagenome (GOLD analysis project Ga0194039, IMG submission 148679) | Anoxic zone freshwater microbial communities from boreal shield lake in IISD Experimental Lakes Area, Ontario, Canada - Jun2016-L227-8m | ecosystem: Environmental > Aquatic > Freshwater >...
CTACTCGGAGTTGAAGACAGCTCGGAAGTAGTTTCCTATAATAGTTTAGCTAATAAAAATGTCCTAATCTCCGAAGGAAAAGTCCATCTTCTAAAACTACCCGAAGCAATTAGTTTGGGGCAAATAAGAGTTAATAACATAACTTATAAAATTGAAGAAGCATTTACTCCATCCACACAGCTAGAGCAAGAACATCAAAAGTTATTCTCACAGGAATTAAGAAGAAGAACTTTGGGCAGCCATTTGACTCCCGAAATTATTGCAGAAATTTTAGCAGAAGAAGTTGAATCTTATAATGAATCACTTTCTTCCGCAAAAGTAGGTAGTCTTCTAGCAGACGTTGGACAATCACAATTAATTAAACCAGCAACCCTCGTGTCCTCTGCAAATTATCCTCGTGATGAGTTTAGGTTATTTGTAGGTAATATGTTATTAGCAGGAGATGTTATGCCAACAGAAGCCGATATTCTGGAGGCAATGAAAGACCGTGAATGGCAAATTAGGTATGAGCGATGGAGGAGAAGTTAACATGGTAAAAATGTGTGCACGAGAAAATAGCGTAGAAATACGGGCAAATACTTATCCATCATCTATGCTTAGAGTTGCTGTAGCTAAATTGAATGGAGAAAAAAGATAATGGTAAGCGCAAAAAAATTCAGAGTCGGACAGGAAGTAAAGTTAGTTAGAGCTCTTGGTGAAAGAAGCAGTCATGGTGCAGGCCAATATTATTACGCGGGGACTCCAAAGCAAGTACCCCTTAGTAGCTTTGGAACCATAGACAATATTGACGGGGAAAGAATAAGACTTAAGTTAGCAAATAGTAGTTACACCGATCAGTGGACTGTCCATCCAGATGAAATCAAATCGCTTACAACAGATACTATCGCGGCTCTTCAAGGAATAGAAAGATTAGAAAGACATCCGCTATTCGAAATGTCTGCAACAATGCCTTTAGTCGTAATAGAAGGAAAAGTTTATGCGCAAGGTGAAAAAGTTTCCGAAGAAAGTAAACCTACAACATTTTTAGTTGACGAACGAAACGACATTTCTAGATTAGAAGAAATCGGAACTTTAGAATCTCTAGATGAAATGCATGTAAATAGAAATGAAACTGTAATATCCGAACTTCAAACAGCATACTCTGCAGAAGTTTGGAGCAAATTAGGATTAGAAAAAAGACTGGGAGCAATTAATAGCCAAGATTTTCCATCATTGCTTGCAGCAACAATTTTTCCATATTTTAAAGGAGCAAAATATCAAGACAAAATTACTGGAATTCTTGGAGCAAATCAACAAGAAGTGAGTAGTGAAGAATCTAGACCCTCTGAATCAAGAGAAAGAAATTTAGCTCTAGAAAAAGTTCTTGGAGAAATTCTAGGGGACACCCAGAATCTTTTGTCTGACCTGGATTCAGAAGCTCTTTTTGATGAAGACGTAAAGGTAGCAGATGAAAGAAATGCAAAGCAAAAAAAGATTGACGCTCTTCTAGGTGTAGATCCTTTAAGACAAGATAAACTTTATTCTCAACCATTAGAAAATCAAAACTTCATAATTTCAAACGGACAAATATCTTATCTAAGTCCAATGGGTGGAAAAAATAGAAGAGTAGTTAACGTTAATGGAACCGAATATAAATTAGAAGACTCAGCAGAATCTTTAGAGCAAGTAGAGAGTGATCAAAGAAGATTAATTTCTCAGGAGATAAGAAAGAGAACTCTTGAAACAGTTTTCTCAAAAGAAAAAGTTAAAGATGTTCTAAATGCAAAGATTGGCGACATTTCTAAATTCGCCGGATTGAAGGAATACGACGGCGGGGAATTTGGATTTACCACAAAAGGAAGCTACTCCTATCTCTGGTTAAAAGTTCCTCAGTTTGCAATCAAGAGCCCATACGACGGTAATTGCTATTTATTCGCCGAATCTAAAGTAGGAGTAACTATTGGATTAGATTCTGGAAGAGTCTGTGTAACAACTTCCGGGGCCTATATGGTAAAAAATAATCGGCATCCACTTACAGAAGATGATCAGGACTATCGAAGTCTTTGTTTCGGTAAGAACGATATTGTCGAGGGCAATTATGGGAAAGATATTGTTAAAAGATTGAGACAGGCTAAAGAAGTAGTCATGCAAGGTTACAAGGGTAGCATGCGTCTGTATAGTCATAGAAGATTAGGTCAATGCAATGGCGATAACTGTTACGGAGTTAATCATTATCGTGATTTAATGACTGATGAAAGAGAACTAATGCGAAGAGGAATTCCAATATTCGACGGAGGCGCAGCATAAATAAAATGGTAATAGCAAAAATATTTAAAAAAGGACAGGAAGTTAGGTTAGTTAAAAATCTGGGAGTTAGAAGTGGTCTTAACGAAAAAAATTATTTTTATTCTGGGTCGATAAATGAGGTAGCTTTAAACACTCGTGCGGTAGTCAGAGAAATAATTGAGCGAAACAAGAAGATAGGCATAGCCACTGTAGAAGGGAAATACTGGTATGTCCATCCAGATGAAATAAGTTCTTTTACACAAACGATCACTGCTCTTCCTGGAATAGAAAGATTAGAAAGACACCCACTATTCGAAATGTCTGTAGCAACACCTTTAGTAGTTATCGAAGGAAAAGTTTATGCGCAAGGTGAAAAAGCTTCTGAAGAAAATAAACCTACAACCTTTTTAGTTGACGAAAGAAAGGATGTTTCTGCACTAGAAGAAATTGGCACATTGAGTTCTTTAGATCAAATGTATCTTGGCAGAAATGAAACTGCAATAGCAGAAATGCAAAAATTTTATTCCACAGAAGTTCAAGAAAGATTAGGGTTAAAAGAAAAATTAGGTAAGTTAGATGATTCAGATCTTCCTTCACTGATCGCATCACAGGTATTTCCTTACTTAAGAGAAGAAGGATACAAAACAAAGATTGCAGGAATGTTAGGGGTAGCTTCGGAAGGAGTACCTAAAGAAGCTAATGCTCCAAAAAGAGAAAGCAAAGAAAGAAATTCGTCTCTTGAAAAATTAGTTGATGAAATTTTAGTAGATGTAAGCGCTCTTAAATCCGAGTTAGATTCTGAACCTCTACATGAACAAGAAGAACAAAAAGATGAAAGGTCTGCTAAGCAAAAAATGCTTGATGTTCTTCTAGGTGTAGAGCCCTTAAGACAGGACAAACTTTATTCGGAGCCGTTAGAAAATCAAAACTTCATAATTTCAAACGGTCAAATATCTTATTTAAGTCCAACTAGTGGAAGAAATAGAAGAATAGTTAATGTTAATGGAACAGATTATAAATTAGAAGATTCAGCAGAATCTTCAGAACAAGCAGAAGGCGATCAAAGAAGATTAACTTCACAAGAAATAAGAAAAGCAACACTGGATACACATTTCTCAAAAGAAAAGATGAGGGAATTAGCAGAATCTAAGATCGGAGAACTTTCAGCATTCACAGGATTAAGAGATTATGATGCTGGAGAATTCGGATTTACCTCTCGCGAGGGTTCAGAAAGATTATTTTTATGGATAAGAATACCTCCGTGGGTAGTAAAAAGTCAATATGACGGAAACTATTACCGTTTCGGAAGTAATCGTGCAGGCTTTTATGTGAACAAAAGTGGTAGCGGAAGAATAAGTAGAGATTCAGAAGCAAAAGCAATAGAAAATAATGATCATCCATTTTTGCATAGGAAATCTGGATCATTTACCGAAATTTGTCTGGGGAGCTATAGTCTATCTATTAGCGGAAAAGATAAGGGTGAGTCAATAGCTAAATCACTAAGGCAAATAAAAAGCGTATTGCTCTATGGATATAATGCAAGTAATTATGACTATAACTATCGTTTAACCACAAGCCAATTTCCAAATAATTTGATTTCTGAAAAAGAAGCAAAATCACTTGGAGTTCCGATAATTATCGGAGGAGCAAACTAATGACAAACTTAGATAATCTTTTAGGGCAAACTGAAGCTGCTGTTAAAACAGGCAATGCTAAGTCTATTGAAAAAATAATTAGTGGAGACAATTTCCAAGATTTGCATATTACGGAAGCAGCTTATAACAAAGCTTTTATATACGCTAAACTAGTTTGCGAAATTGCGGGTGGTAGTGGGACTGAAATGATTGGATACTTAATTACTCCAAAAGGAAGTACTGACAGAGTTGCAAGAGGAGTTTATGTTGCTCCCAATCAAACTGCTGGCTCTGCAGATGTAAAAATAGAACCTGAGGATGTAATTACTTCCGGAAGAGAAATAGATGCGATGGGTTGTAAAGTAGTTGGTTGGTGGCACAGCCACGGAGATATGAGTACTTTCCACTCTGGAACAGATGTAGCAAATCAAATGACTGTTTTGAATGCAATTTCATCTGCAAGTTATGTTCTTGAGAAAACAGAAAGAAAAAACCCAGATGTAAAGCTGGTAGGAAACACAATCGTCGTTACAGATCCAAAACATCCTGGAGTAAAATATGAATTTGAATTAAAAGATCCAGGTTTACTTAATGTTGTTTCTAGAAAAGTAACAGAAGACAAAAAAATAGGATTTGCATATTCGCTTGTGGTACATGGGGCAAGAGGGGGAGGGTTTTCATATGGCGAAGAAAAAGTAGAAATTGTTACAGAACCTGGAACAAATATCAAATCTAAACTATTCGAAAGAAAAAGAATTCCATACGCAGAAATTGCAACAAGAAGAAAATGTTCAGATTGTCAGAAGATTATTGATGAAAGCCACAAAGTAAATGTTCTTGTTTGCAAAGACGAAATTCCAGAAGTTATCGACGAAGCTTTACTTAGAAAAGAATTAGAAGCAAAAGTTAAAATCAGAAGCATGTTTAGCTACTTCGGTAGTTGGTTTAGTGGTGGAAGTGATAATGCTAGTACTTATACGCCTGATGAGGGAACAACCGGAAGAGCATATAACATAGGTAGTAAGGGAAAAGGTGATGATCCTATTTCAAATAAAACAACTCCTATGGTTCCAACTAGCAATGTAGGTTTGAATGGTGGAGAACTAGGGGACAGTTTAGACTTGGCACAGGCTGTACTAGATAGTAGAAAACCGCATGTTACTCCAATTGTTAACCCTAATGCTTCTTCCAACTATCAAGCTTCTAAAGATCAAAGGAAAGGGACTCCTACAAAAAAAATAAAAAGGAGAGAGTCATCTGGCGATATAGATCCTAAAAAATTCAGAGATTTTGTTGTAACAACACTTGCCACTCAAAGAGTCGTGACTTCTGAACAGAATATATATGACGCCATGAATAACGAAATAATGTTTAATTTATATCGTACAACCTTAGAACCAAAAAAAGAATCTACTGGGCCTTCAAGAGCTAATCTTACTGCAGAAGTTGCAAAGCCAGAAAGAGAAGAATATATTGACCCAATTGAATTAAAAGATTTTGTAAGAGATCGTTTTATCTCGACCGGGCGGTCATTTACTGACCGAGATATGAGGGATGCAATGGAAGATTGTGAGATTCAAGAAGCTTATTTAACAAAAAAAGCTGCAGAAGCCAAGAATAGCGAACGAAAGCCATCCGCTTTAGAAACACTTTTAACTGCTCCTCCAAAACAAGAAGCAAAAAATCCAACTATGAGACTAGATGCACAAGGAATGGAAGAATTTGTAAGAGCTAAGCTTATGGAGTCCGGAGTTAAACCTACAAAAGCATTAGTCGCAGCTACCATGGGCGATGCTCGTATGCAAGAATGGTATTTAGCGGATAAGGCGGAAAGGGGACAATCATCGGAGGGAGAGAAGAAATGAAATGGCAAACGCACAAAAATTCAAAGTCGGGCAGGAAGTAAAAATAGTTCGGGCTCTTGGAGCGGATAACAATTTTTTTCATGGAGGATCTATAGACAGTCTTAGATTAAATTCACATGGTAAAGTATTAGCAGTTTATGATGGCTATGTTAGTCTGGATGTACAACGCGGTGAGGCTTGGTATTTTCATCCGGATGAAATAAAAACACTTTCCTATTCAATACAATCTCTTCCAGGAATAGAAAGATTAGAAAGACACCCGTTATTTGAAATGTCTGCAGCAACACCTTTAATTGTAGTTGGTGGGAAAGTTTATGCACAAGGTGAAAAAGTTTCCGAAGAAAATAAACCCGTAACATTTTTAGTCGATGAAAGAAAAAATATTTCTGCACTAGAAGAAATTGGGACTACTGAGTCTTTTGATGAAATGTATATTGATAGAAATGAACCTGAGTTAGTTAAGTTACAAAATGAATATGCAAAAGAAATTTGGGATGAGTTGGATTTAGAAACTAAAATTGGAGAGAATCAGGCAGATATTCCTACAGCTATTGCTGCGCAAATATTTCCTTATTTGCGAGACGAAAAATATCAGGAAAAAATATCCGGAATATTGGGTGTTCAAGTAGATGAAGAAACAAGAGCTGCAAGACCTAGAGCTTTAAGAAATAACAGCACTCTTGAATCTCTAACAAATAAAATAGTAAGGGAAATAGGGGGAATAAAATCAGACCTATATTCTGAAACTCTTAAAGACGAAGAGGTAATTGATAGAACTCCAGAACAAAGAAAATTAGATGCTCTATTAGGAGTAGATAAAGTAAAAAGAGAAGAAGTTGCATCTCAAGATTTTAGAAATAGGGATTTTATGATTTCTGAAGGGCAGGTCCAGTATCTTTATCAAGCTAAAAGAAAAAGTAAAAACTCAGTGCAGATAAATGGCATAGTGTACAAAGTAGGAGATACCTCTGAATCTGTAGCCCAAGCAGAAAGCAATCAACAAAGACTATTTTCACAAGAAATAAAAAGAAAAGCTCTTGAAACGCATTTCACAAGAGAGCAAGTTTTAGCAGAGCTAGACACTAGGATTGGCGACTCTGCCAGGTTCGCAGGATTGCATAATTACGACGGCGGAGAGTTCGGATTTACAAAAAAAGGAAGCTCCTACTATATCTGGCTAAAAGTTCCAAGATTTGCAATCAAAAGTCCATTCAATGGTAAATGTTATTTATTTGGTGAATTGAAAGTTGGAAAAGAAGTAGGTATAAGTGGCGGTAGAGTATATGCAACTGGTGATGTGGTTATGGTAAAAAATAATCGGCATCCTTTAACTAACACTAATAGGAATTTTGCACATATTTGTTTCGGAGGTAATGACATCCCAGCAGGGAGGTATGGTAAAGATATTGCAATAACTCTCAGAAAAGCAAGAGAAATTGCAATGAAAGGATATAAAGGAAAGCGCATAAGCCTATTTGCTCATCGGCAGCTTGGAAAATGTAAATACTGTGCGGGTGGTGTAAATCATTATAAAGATAAGATAGTGAGTGAGAGAGAACTTACAAAAAAAGGAATTCCAATATTTGACGGGCTTGTTAAAAATGAAGATTATTAGGCCCTAGTTTATAGCGTATCTTAAAATTCCGCCGACACCACCAATGTTATGAAACTGAACTCCTTCCTGAGTTTCATTTGTAACAATATGAACTTCAACTGATGTTGCTTTTGCAAGTTCTTCTAAATGCTTAATTGTTTCTCTGGGCATTTCTTTAGAAATAACTAATTTCCCCACCGCACCAATATTCAGTCTCTCTTCAACTTCTGCCATTCCATACGCAACTTTCTCTGGCTGTTTTGCAAGCATCATAAAAAATTCGTCCAAGATTTCTCTTTGTTTTGTAACTTCTTGTTCAGCTAAAATATCTTTAGAAGATTCAACCAATGCCCGTAACCCTGCATAATCACTATCGCCAATATCTCTAACTCCAATAATTTTATCTTTTAATTGTGTTGCCAAATTTCCAGTTTCAATATATTCTTCCTTGGTTGGAATAGGTCCGCCAATTAAAATTCCTTTTAGTTTTTTATTCTCAAAGAAAACATCTTTCATAACTTCGGAAACTCTTCTATAAAACTCTTTAGCTGCTCCTTCCGTTGCTCTCTCAAATCTTTGGGCAGACTGTCCTCCCGATCTTTGTTTTGAAGGAACGCCAGAAGTCATAGAATGTAACATCTTAATTGATTTTCCTTCTAAAATTCCAATGGCTGCTTCTTTTCTATCAATAACTAATAATCCATAAACTTCATCTGTTTCAAGCATCTCCCTTAATGGTTCAACAACAAAAGTTTGGTCACATCGATAAACTCTCATCTTCAATGGTTTTGGTGGTTCGATATTCCAAATTCTAACATCTTCTTGTCCTTCTACTTCTGAAACATTTCCCGCATACATTGCCAGGCCATTCGCAGGTAATTTTTGTCCAATTAATTTCAACTGTCTAGAAATTCTTTCTAAGGCATCAAGTACTGCTTTTCGTACATTTTTAGACTTAATATTTTCGGCAGTTCCCTTTTCTGTGTCTATTTGTTTAACTACGCTGTTTATATTAAACTCTGCCGGAATTAAAACACTAATAAGTTCGGTGTGTCTTCCACGGTAGCCTTCAAGTTCTTTTATGGTTTCTTCAAACTCATACTTCTCTGCATCATTCATTTTACAAACTTCCGAAGGAATTTGTAAGGTTGCGACTTTACGAAGCAACCGATAACGGATTTTTTCGGTCGAACCAACAGTTCGAAATTATTCGAAAAACGTCCTATCGTTTTTTAATTCGCCATCCTTCGGTTCAAATTCTAAGTTATTGAGGATTTATAAAACTATATTCTTTTTAGCAATAATATTTATATACTCTTTAACACTCTAACTCCTATGCCAGAAAGAAAAGAAGTGTACGATGCAATCGAAGGCGAACTAAGTTATCAAAAAGCTTTAGTTAAGCAACAAGATTTTAACACTGTAAAAACTGTAGGGGAATATCTTGCCTGCTTAGGAGTTTATTTACGAAAAGCAGAAGATGCATGGAATGATGAATCTGATCACGGAGAAAATAGGCCAAGCTTACAGCAAATGAGAAAAATTGCTGCTTTAGCAGTTAGCTGCATGGAGCAACATGGTGCGCCAACAAGAGATGTTTCTGATTTAGAAAAAAGATTGCCTAAGTAATTCTTGTCACAGTAGTGTTTTAAAGTAAGTAACATATCCTATTTTATGGTAGCAGAAAAATCATGGTGCGTTTATATTCTAGAATGTCTTGACGGTTCTTATTATACTGGCGTTACAAACGACGTTGAAAAAAGAATGAAAGCTCACAAATCTAAAAAAGGAAGCAAGTACGTAATGCGACACGGTTTCAGTCATCTTATAGCAACAAAAGTTTGTAAAGATAAATCGGACGCTTGCAAAGCAGAATACTGGATTAAGCAAATGCCAAAGAGCGAGAAATTGAATGTGTTTAAAGAATAACTCTAATGGAACATATCTTGGAAAATTATAAAATTTGTTTTTTCAAATTTTACGTTAGGAAGTAACCATTCTAGCTTCTTATCATCCTTAACTAAATACACCGTATCTACCATTTTTCTAGAAATAAAATCTGCAAGATTTTCTCGTGTCTTAAAGTTATTCTCGTATTTTCTAACTGTAACTATTCTTTCGCCAGAGACATCTACTAAGTAATAGCTAGTTGCTTTAAAAAAGTCTTCAGAGATGAACGACCTAAAAAGATCGTTAGAAGTTTCTTCTACTGGAATTATAACTCTTCCTTGCTTTTCTTGAAATACTTTCTCCTTGATATAAACTCTAGCTTCCGAATCTTTCAGTATTTCTCTAACCTTTTGGCTAAGTCCCTTTCTTATTGCATAAAGTCCTTCAGGCGTTAATGTTGGAGAAACGTAAACTTTAGCAGAAACAAAAATAAATTTACCGAGTTTGAAAGCCATTAGTCTATCGTCATCTCCTTTTTCATAGTCTTCTATTCCCTTAGTTTCAGCAAATAGTTTCTTTATCTCATTAAATTTTTCTTCATCAATAGACACTTGAAGTAAATTACCTATTGCATCTTTTAATATTCCTTTAGATGTTCTAAACATTAAACCTGCTACTATCAAGCCAAAGATATAATCTAAATATTTAAATCCAAAAAATGAACCTATCAAACCAATAAGCACTGTCATTTCAACAAACGAATCGCTAAGTGTTTCTTTTCCGTCCGCAATTAAACTTACATGATTTTTCTGTTTGCCAGTGGTGATCTGATACCACGAAACCAGCCAGGAGGCAAAAATAGAAAAGACCACTACAAGGATAACTACAAGTGCATTAGTTCCAAAGTCTATAGCCTCCGGAATACTCACAAAATTAGAAAGTAAAGAAGTAACTACTGGGAAAATTCCTACATAAAGAAAAATTCCTAAAATAGATTTCAAGAAAAAATCAATCGATATAAAAAGAAGTGCTACTCCAATAAATAAACTTCCAATATTTTCAATCGAGGATTTGCCTAGGGGATATCGAGAATTTTCTGGTCTTTTGGAAATGTATAGTGCAAACATTACTAAAACTGCTTCAAATATATCTGACAAATTATGTAAACCATCTCCATAAAGAGAAATGGAATTAATATCGGAACCAATAATAAGTTTCAAAGTAACTTTAATTATATACATAACTAAAACTATGGACATGCA
>Ga0194039_1002016_pt1 | contig 10507 bp, 10 predicted proteins | sample JunL228m_MetaG_FD_148679 | JGI IMG/M metagenome (GOLD analysis project Ga0194039, IMG submission 148679) | Anoxic zone freshwater microbial communities from boreal shield lake in IISD Experimental Lakes Area, Ontario, Canada - Jun2016-L227-8m | ecosystem: Environmental > Aquatic > Freshwater >...
CTACCGCCCAACTGAGCGCTGGCATTGTCAGCCAGGCAAGGGTTAAGCCGGCACAGACCAAAATGATACGTGCCCTGGTGCGTTTGACAAAAATTTCTATCGACTGAGGCATGCGCCTCCCCTGTAAGTTGTTAGGTTGTTGTGAAGCACAACACTCGATAGGTTTGCGAGCCACCCGAATTCATTCGCCCGCGTGTGACTTGTAGTGACCAGCAGCACTGTCAGTTTGGCACTTGAGGACCTGTGCTCGCGTCCACCGGTAACGGGAGACCTGCGAACTTCCACCCATCATTGCGCGCACGATTGTCACTTCGTATTCACGGCAGCTGTGGTCGGTCGGTACGGCTTTGAACTGGTAGCGAAGAACGCCCCTGTGTGTATCGCGTTTCCAGTATTGAAACGATATCACCTTGAACTGAAGCTGGAGCCATATAAGGACTCTATTCAGACTTGAAATCATCGGTTTCTTTGGTTGCTACTCCTATTGCGGATACCCGCACCAAAAGGACCTGATGGCAAGGACCGGCAACCTGTTGCATGCCGTGGCGCATCATCTGCGCCCTATTGCGATACATTGAATCGACAACCGCCTCAGCCCTCGTGGCTGTGAGGAAACCTTCGACGCATTCTTGATTCGCAGGACCTGCGGACGCGTCGAGCACAATGAATGTTGTCGCCGCGATGGCGATGAGTTTGCGCATGATGGAGTGCTCGATCGGATGCTGAGTTGAAATGGGTTGTGGCGGTATGGCAGTCTGTCGATTGATTCTAGGCATCATCCATTGACGCGCCTATCCCCCATTTGGGGGATACCCCAGCCAAGTTGCACGCAGTGACGTAACGCTTTAGAATGTATCAACATCAACGTATATCCAGCTTAATCATGATGAATCTACAAATTGCCAAATGGGGTAACAGCCTTGCGGTGCGTATCCCCGCCCACTATGTGCGTCAGATTGGCGTCAAGGAAGGTGACCATCTTGTAGCTCACCTGGGTGCTGACGGCGCACTGAACCTCAGTCCGCCATCTCATTGGAGCCGCAAAGTCTTTGCGCAGGAGTTGGCGCGCGACGCCAAGGTACTGCCGATGGGTACGTCGGTGATCGAGCAGATGCGGCAGGAGGCGCGGTACTGATGCTGTACGTCGATACCAGTGTACTGGTGGCGCTTTGCACCAACGAGGCAAAAACTGCCGCCGTGACCAAGTGGTATGCCAACTGCACTGATGAATTGGCATCTGCGGCTTGGTGCGTCACTGAATTTGCCAGTGCTTTGGGCATCAAGCAGCGCACTGGGCAATTGACCAAGATACAGGCGCAGGCCGCGTGGGTTCAGTTCGAGCGCATGTGCGCCAACGACCTGCAGCTACTACCCGTCGAGGCGACGACGTTCCACAAGGCGGCGATGTTGACGATGGACGCGGCAGCTGGGTTGCGTGCAGGCGACGCCTTGCCTCTTGCCTGTGCCATGGAGGCTAAAGCGCAGGGCCTGATGACTTTAGATACCGTGATGGCAAAGAATGCCAAACGCCTCAAGTTGAAACCTGTGGCAATTTAGCGATCAGCAAAAAGCCTGCTACCTATTAGATAGCAGGCTTTCCTTTGTTTACTTGGGGTGGCTGATGGGGCTCGAACCCACGACAACAGGAATCACAATCCTGGACTCTACCAACTGAGCTACAGCCACCGCGCGATCTGATTATACCGGCTAGCTGCCCGCGCGCGCCGGGCGCGGCACCATGATGTCGGCCTTGAAGCGCTCCTTGAGCAAGCCATAGTAAGCCTGAGACTCGGCCGCTGTCCACCACTGGGCGTACTGAGCCCGATCCTGCTTGGCGGCGACCTCGGTGGACGCCGGACGCGCCACCAACTGGTTGACCTTGACCACCGCATAGCCCTGGGCACCCATGCTGACGCCGACAAAGACCGGCAACTTGGAGGTGTCAGCGCGCAGGACGGCGTTCAGAATCTGTGGTGGCGTGTTCTGCGCCTGATCGCGTGAGAGCACTTGCGCTGCCGACATCACGGCACTGGCCGGCGCAGCCTTCCAGGCAGCCAGTTTGGCGGCGCCCTCCTGGGCAGCCAACTCAGCGGAACGCGAGGCCACCAGACGCTCGCGCACATTGGCGCGCACATCGGCCAGCGCCATGGTTTTGGCGGCCTGGTACTGGGTGATGCGCCCGGCGGTCAACTGGTTCGGGGCGGTTTCAATGGCTTCAGTATTGCGCTTCTTCTCGATCGCGTCCGGGCCAAAAATCGCTGCCAGGAATTTTGCGTTGGCCAGCAAACCCGTAACGCCGGCAGCTGGTTTGCGTGACAGCTTGGTTGCCGTCTTGATCTCGAGTTTGAGCTTGTCGGCCACCGGCTTCAAACTGTCGGATTGCTCGTAAACGCCGTTGGTAAAGGCTTCGGCCGTTTCGGCAAATTTGCGCTGAGCCTGCTGCGTCTTCAGATCCGCTTCAATGTTGGCGCGCAGCTCGTCAAAGCTGCGCTGCTTGGGTGCCTTGATGTCGGCAAGTTTGATGATGTGGTAGCCAAAATCGGACTCCACCAGTTCGCTGATGTCCCCCTTCTTCATGGCAAAGGCTGCTTCCTCAAAGGGCTTGACCATGGCACCGCGAGCAAAGAAATCAAGGTCGCCGCCCTTGGCAGCAGAACCCGGATCCTGTGAATTCTTCTTCGCCAAATCGGCAAAACTGTCAGGCGCTTTGCGCAATTCTGCGAGCAACTCCTGCGCACGCGCCTTGGCCTTCTGGCGCTCGGCCGCCGGCGCGTCCTTCGGCGCGTTGATCAGGATGTGGCTGGCACGGCGTTCCTCATTGCCACTCAGGCGCGCCGCGTTTTGCTCGTAGTAGGACTTGAGATCAGCCTCGTTGATCGTGATGCTCTTCTTGACCGATTCCAGATCAAGCACCACATATTCGATGCTGGCCTGCTCCGGTGCCTGAAACAAGGTCCCGTTGGCTTTGTAAAAAGCCTCGACTTCAGCGTCGGTCGGATTCACACGGGAAGCGAAATCGGCGCTCAAAAAGTTGACGACCTGGACTTCGCGTCTTTCAAAAAAAGCATTCAGCGCCACATCAGCAACGGCTGTGGCGGCAAAACCGGTTTGCGTCAGACCTGCTTCCACCTGACGCACCGACAGGTCACGGCGCACACGCGCTTCAAATCCTTCCGGTGTCATGCCCTGGCTGGCGGCCATCTGGCGATAACGTTCCATGTCGAGTTTGCCATCTGGCCGGCGCAGCGAGGCAATGCCCGGGTCTTCCTGCAAGTCGCGCGCCAGCCGTGCATCGCTGGTCGTCAGTTTGAACTGGTCGGCGGCCTGCGCCATCACGCGTTCACGCACCAGCCGCTCCAGGGTCGAATAGCGCGCCTCGGGGGAGTCCAGCAGCTTGGCGTCGAGGTTGGGCATCTGTGACCGCAGCCGATCGGCTTCGGCCTTGTGCGCCGCATCCCATTCACCCTGGGTGATGTCCTGCCCACCCACGCGGGCCACGGCGTCACCCTTCTCGCGCATGCGGTTGTAGCCATCAATACCAAACAGCACGAAGGACGGGATGATGAGCAGAAACATCAGACCCATCATGATCTTCGTGTGCTTGCGGACAAAATCAAACATGCAGAACTACTCCAGTAGAAAACAAAAAAGGCGAACGCTTTGTTCGCCTTTGCCAGAAGTGGTGGGTGCTGACGGGCTCGAACCGCCGACCTACGCCTTGTAAGGGCGCCGCTCTACCAACTGAGCTAAGCACCCCACTTAACCGGCTATCAATTCAACGCGTCCTTCAAAGCCTTGCCTGGACGAAACTTGGGAATCTTGGCAGCCTTTATTTTAATCGCAGCGCCGGTACGAGGATTTCGCCCGACCCGAGCAGCGCGTTTAGCCACTGCAAACGTGCCAAAACCAACGAGTGAAACGTCGTTTCCCTTCTTCAAAGTGGTCTTCACCGCGTCAATCACCGCCTCCAGCGCCCGGCTGGCCGCGGCTTTGGAAATGTCTGCGCTGATGTGGATGTGCTCAATCAATTCAGTCTTGTTCACAATAATCCCTTCTTCTAGAAATAGAGTTGTTCAACTTGTCTCGTCAAAAATCTGTGTCCGCCGTGCTTGAGGGCGGACGCGAATTCTAGTCGCCTTTTCTCGCTCGCGGCGACGAAATTTTGACGCCGCATCAGCGCCTTGCTCAAAGCGCCTCTGCAATCGCCCGCCCGACATCGGCGGTACCTGCTGTGCCTCCCAGATCACGCGTGCGCGGCGCACCACTTTGGGGCTCCAATACCTTTTCGATGGCCGCCAGAACGCCGTCGTGAGCGCTGCGATAACCCAGAAAATCAAGCATCATGGCGCCGCACCAGATCTGGCCGATCGGGTTGGCTATTGCCTGGCCAGCGATATCAGGCGCAGAGCCGTGGACCGGCTCAAACAGCGATGGAAAATTGCGCTGTGGATTCAGGTTCGCGCTCGGTGCAATCCCGATGGTGCCAGTGCAGGCAGGACCCAGGTCGCTCAGAATGTCACCGAACAAATTGCTGGCCACCACCACATCAAAGAAATCGGGCCGTTGCACAAAGTGGGCGGTCAGGATATCGATATGGAACTTGTCGACCGTGACCTCCGGGTAGCGCTTGGCCATCTCGGCGACGCGCTCGTCCCAGTACGGCATCGTGATGGCAATGCCATTGGACTTGGTGGCACTGGTCAAATGTTTTTTCGGCCGCGACTGCGCCAGTTCAAAGGCAAATTTCAACACCCGGTCCACGCCAACGCGCGACATCACGGTTTCCTGCATCACGATTTCGCGCTCGGTGCCGGGGTACATGCGCCCACCAATGCTGGAGTACTCGCCCTCGGTGTTCTCGCGCACGATGAACATGTCGATCTCTCCCGGCGCGCGCCGGCTGCCGTCGCGCCGCACCACCGGTGCAATGATGCCCGGCATCAGCCGCGCCGGGCGCAGATTCACGTACTGGTCAAAGTCGCGGCGAAACAGCAGCAAGGACCCCCACAACGAGACATGATCCAGAATTTTTTCCGGCCAGCCCACGGCACCAAAGTAGATGGCGTCGTGGCCGCCAATCAGGTCCTTCCAGTTGTCGGGCAGCATCTTGCCGTGCTTCTCGAAATAGTCCCAGCTGGAAAAGTCGAAGTGGTCAAACTGCAGGTCGATGCCGTACTTGGTCGCTGCCCTCTCCATCACGCGAATGCCTTCGGGCATGACCTCTTTGCCGATACCGTCACCGGCAATCACTGCAATTCTTTTTTTGCTCATTGCGAATCCTTATGCATCATGGTCAAGAAAACTCTCACTTGCGCAGCGCCGAAGCCTGAGCGGCCGTCGGTCTGACCACCAGTGCCACACCCAGCACCGTCATCACGGTGCCAACCACGGTCACCGTATTGATGGGCTCAGCAAACAACACCCAGGCTATGAAAGCAGTGACCGGCGGCACCAGGTACATCAAGCTGGTCACAGAGGCTGCAGCCCCGCGCTGAATCAGCAGATACAACAGGGAACTGCCGCCCAGCGTCAGCGCCAGTACCGACCAGGCCATGGCGCCCAGCATTTCTGCGTCCCAGCGTACCGCCTCGGTCTCTAGCAGGGCCAGTGGCAAGGTCACCAGAAGGGCCGCCATCAGTTGTACCGCATTGGCGCTGCGCACATCACAGGGTTTGACAAAACGCTTTTGATACAGCGTACCCAGGGTAATGGCAAACAGGGCTCCAGCGGCCATCGACACATTGACCCAGTTTGCCTCACCGCCCTGGCCAAACTTGCGCGACACCACCAACACCAGTCCGGCAAAGCCGAGCACCAGTCCGCTCCATTGTCGGGCACTGACCCTGCCGCCGGTGCTGGACAACCACAGCGCTGTCAGTACCGGTTGCAGTCCGACGATCAAGGCTGACAAGCCCGAACCCATGCCCGCTTTCACCGCTGCCCAGACACCGCCGAGGTAGCAGGCGTGCATCAGGACACCCGTGAAGCCCAGGTGCGCCCACTGGCGCGCTGTGGCCGGCCACTTGACCCGTGCCAGCAAAATCCAGGGCAAAAAGCAGGCAATGGAAAAAAGATAACGCAGCGCCAGAAATTTCATTGGCGGTGCGTGCGGCATGCCATAGCGGGCGACAATAAACCCGGTGCTCCAGATCAGCACAAACAACACCGGCATGGCCCGGATCAAGGCCGAATCGTCACGCGCACTCACTTCACGCGTGCCCGGATTTCCGGCAGCGCCTTGCGCAGGTAGTAGACCATCGACCAGACCGTCATGACGGCAGCGATCCAGATCAACCAGACACCCCACAGGTGGGTATTGATCAAGCCGAACAGCGTGCCATTGAACAGCAGGAACGGAATGGCCACCATTTGCACCACGGTCTTGAGCTTGCCTATCATGTGCACCGCAACGCTCTTGGCAGCGCCGATCTGGGCCATCCACTCGCGCAGCGCAGAAATGGCGATCTCGCGACCAATGATGATGAGCCCGACAAAGACGTCTGCCCGCCCCAGATGCACCAGCACCAGCACGCTGGCGCAGACCAGTATCTTGTCAGCGACCGGATCGAGAAAGGCACCAAAGGAAGAAACCTGATTGAGCTTGCGCGCCAGGTAACCATCGAGCCAATCCGTGATCGCCGACAGCACAAACACGCAGGTTGCGATCAGGTCGCGGCTGGCAGTTGTCAGCGGCAGCGCATCAAAATAGACGCCGACGATCAGCGGAATCGCCGCGATGCGACCCCAGGTCATGAGCGTGGGCGTATTGAAAAACATACAGCGTCATTGTGGCACGGCTATAACGCAGATCTGGCCCCCTCAGTGCAGGGCGCGGTAAATATCCTCGGCCAGTTCGTGCGATATGCCGTCAACCGTGGCCAGATCTTCCACGCCAGCCATGGCAACGCCGCGCACACCACCAAAGCGCTGCAGCAATTTGGCCCGGCGCTTCGGTCCAACGCCAGGGATTTCTTCCAGCTTGCCGCCGTCAACGCGTACCCTGGCGCGCTTGGCGCGCATGCCGGTGATGGCAAAGCGGTGTGCCTCGTCCCGAATCTGCGCCACCAGCATCAGTGCAGCCGAGTCCTTGCCAAGATAGACCTTCTCGCGGCCATCGGCAAAAACCAGTTCCTCCAGTCCTACCTTGCGCCCTTCGCCCTTTTCCACGCCAACGATCAGCGCCAGCGACAAACCCAATTGCTCAAACACTTCGCGCGCCATCGACACCTGCCCCTTGCCGCCATCAACCAACACCAGATCGGGCAAACGCCCCAGCGCACTAGCGCCGCTGGCCTGCGTCTCACGCAAGGCCTCTGCGAGTTTGCCGTAGCGGCGCAGCAGCACCTGGCGCATGGCGGCGTAATCGTCACCTGGCGTGATGTCGTCGATCGAAAAGCGCCGGTACTCGGCGTTTTGCATCTTGTGTTTTTGAAACACAACACAGGAGGCTTGGGTCGCTTCGCCCGCCGTGTGTGAAATGTCAAAGCACTCGATGCGCAGCTGTTCCAGATCTTCAATCGCCAGATCCAGCGCCTCGGCCAGCGCGCGCGTGCGTGCTTGTTGCGAGCCCTCTTCCGACAGCAGGCGCGCCAGTTGCAAAGCGGCATTGGTTTGCGCCATTTCCAGCCACAGGCGGCGCTGCTCGCGCGGCTGATGCACCGCTGTCACCTTGACGCCTGACTGCAGCGACAAAGCCTTGATCAGATGCTCGTCCACCGCAACGCTCAGCACCAGCGAGGGCGGCACCGGCACCTGCAGATAGTGTTGCGCCACAAAAGCCTGCAGTACCTGGGCTTCGACCGACAGCACGCCACTGGCTGTGTCATCGTCGTCAGCGTAAATGCCCGCCGCATCGTCCACATGAACCGGAAAGTAGGCCCGGTCTCCCAGATGACGGCCGCCGCGCACCATGGCCAGATTGACGCAGGCGCGTCCGCCCTGCACCTTGACCGCCAGAATGTCCACATCGCGGTCCGACACGTTCTCTACCGACTGCTGGTGCAGCACATTGGACAGGGCTGAGATCTGGTTACGCAGCTCCGCGGCCTGTTCAAACTGCAACACTTGCGCGTGGGCCAGCATGCGTTGCTCCAGTTCCTGCATCACTTGCTGCGCGTCGCCATGCAGGAAGCGTTCGGCATCCGCCACGTCCTGCGCATAGTCCGCTGCCGAAATGTGCCCGACACAGGGCGCCGAACAGCGCTTGATCTGGTACAGCAGACAGGGCCGGCTGCGGTTGTTGAAGACCGGATCCTCACAGGTGCGCAGGCGAAAGACTTTTTGCATCAGCAAAATGGCTTCCTTCACCGCCCAGGCGCTCGGATACGGACCGAAGTAATGGTGCTTCTTTTCCACCGCGCCCCGGTAATAAGCAACCCGGGCAAACTGCGCACTCGCATTGGCCGACGCGGCAACGCCAGTGATCTTCAGGTAGGGGTAACTCTTGTCGTCCCGAAACAGGATGTTGTACTTCGGGTTGAGCGTCTTGATCAGGTTGTTTTCCAGCAGCAGCGCCTCAGCTTCGGAGCGCACCACCGTGGTCTCCAGCCGAACTATTCTGCTCACCATGTGGCCGATACGACTGCCGCCGTGGTTCTTCTGGAAATAGCTAGATACCCGCTTTTTCAGGTTGATCGCCTTGCCGACGTAGAGCACCGCGCCGTCGCTGTCGAAATAGCGATAGACGCCAGGCAGCGGCGGCAGACCCGCCACATCGCTCAGCAATTGAGCGTTGTGGACTGGCGCGGAATCAGGCAAATCAGACATAGGTCCGTATTGTGGACAATCTCTGGCGTGAAAACAGGAAACCTCTGGGACATCTTTTGCCGCGTCATCGACAACTACGGCGACGTTGGCGTTTGCTGGCGCCTGGCAGCCGACCTGGCGGCGCGCGGCGCGCAGGTACGCCTGTGGCTGGACGACGCCAGTGCGCTGGCGTGGATGGCACCCAGCGGCGCCCCGGGGGTCACGGTGAAACAGTGGAGTAACTCCCTACAACCCAGCGATCTGCCCATGGGCGATGTACTGATCGAGGCCTTTGGCTGCGAAGTCGATGCCGCCTTTCTCGCCGCCTACGCGCAACAGGCGGCGAGTGCCGGGCATCCGTGCGTCTGGCTGAACCTGGAGTACCTGAGCGCAGAAAAGTATGTGGAGCGCTGCCATGGCCTGCCCTCACCTGTTCTGGCCGGTCCTGCCAAGGGCTTGCGCAAGTATTTCTTCTACCCCGGCTTCACGCCAGCGACCGGTGGCCTGCTGCGCGAGCCGGGCCTGGCTGCACGGCAGGCCGCCTTCGACCGTGAAGCCTGGCTGCGCCACCTGGCCATCCGTTTTCAGGGGGAGCGCCTGATCTCGCTGTTCTGTTACGAGCCGGCTGCCTTGCAGGCACTTTTGGAGCAACTGGCCGCCGACGAGCAGCCGACACGGCTGCTGGTGACGTCGGGGCGCGCCACGGCCGCCGTCCTGACCTGTATCGCCTGCATGAATGGCAAAGACGCCGGGTGGAATGCCAACGAGCGGCTGATATTCACCTACTTGCCCGCGCTGAGCCAGCTTGACTATGACGGCCTGCTATGGTCCTGCGACCTGAATTTTGTTCGCGGCGAGGACTCGCTGGTGCGCGCCCTTTGGGCCGGCAAGCCCTTTGTCTGGCAGATCTACGCGCAGTCCGACAACGCGCACCAGGCCAAGCTGGGCGTTTTCCTTGATCATTTGCAAGCGCCACCCTCACTGCGGACTTTTCACCAGGTCTGGAACGGTCTGAGCCAGGCAGCCCTGCCCGAGCTAGAACTGACCGAATGGCACAGAAGCGTCAGCAGCGCCAGAGCGCGGCAACTGCAAGACGACGATCTTGTGACAAAGATCATCCGATTCGCGCGGAAAAACCGTTAAAATTCAACGCTTTGCAATATTGACCGGAATCGCTTCCAGTCATGCAGTCCCTGCCGCGAAAAGTGCGGCCAACCTTCACACCATCACTATGAAAACCGCTCAAGAAATTCGCGCCGGCAACGTCATCATGCACGGCAAAGACCCCATGGTTGTCCTCAAAGCCGAATACAGTCGCGGCGGCCGCAACTCGGCCACTGTGCGCATGAAGCTCAAAAGCCTGATCGCCAACTTCGGCACCGAAGTCGTGTTCAAGGCCGACGACAAGATGGATCAGGTGATTCTGGACAAGAAAGAATGCACCTACTCCTATTTTGCTGACCCAATGTACGTTTGCATGGACAGCGACTTCAACCAGTACGAAGTCGAAGCCGAAAACATGGGCGACTCGCTGAACTACCTGGAAGACGGCATGACCGTTGAAGTGGTGTTCTACGACGGCAAAGCGATTTCGGTTGAACTGCCGACCAGCGTGGTGCGAGAAATCACCTGGACTGAGCCCGCCGTCAAGGGCGACACTTCCGGCAAGGTGCTCAAGCCGGCCAAGATTGCCACTGGCTTTGACGTCGGCGTGCCCATCTTCGTGGCACAAGGCGACAAGGTCGAAATCGATACCCGCACC
>Ga0194039_1002017_pt1 | contig 10502 bp, 6 predicted proteins | sample JunL228m_MetaG_FD_148679 | JGI IMG/M metagenome (GOLD analysis project Ga0194039, IMG submission 148679) | Anoxic zone freshwater microbial communities from boreal shield lake in IISD Experimental Lakes Area, Ontario, Canada - Jun2016-L227-8m | ecosystem: Environmental > Aquatic > Freshwater >...
CACTCGGACAGGTCACGGTGAAGAACGATCTTCCTGCCGGTGCAGAAGTATTCGCCGACCCGCTGATCATCAAGGTTTTTTTCAACCTGATGGACAACGCGGCGAGGTACGGTGGGAAGATCACGACCCTCCGGTTCTCTGTTGAGGAACACGGGGGGGATCGGATCATCGTGTGCGAAGACGATGGCGACGGTGTCGTTGCTGTGGAGAAAGAGAAGATCTTCGAGCGGGGCTTTGGAAAGAACACTGGGCTTGGTTTAGCCCTATCAAGGGAGATTCTCGACATCACCGGCATCACCATTCGTGAAACTGGCGAACTAGGGACAGGGGCACGATTTGAAATGGTAGTGCCGAAGGGAGCGTGGCGTATCGCGGGGAAGGGGGATTGAAAATGACAGCGGGAAAGAAGAAGCCGGAACATCAGGGACCTGATACCCCGGATAGCGAACGAACACTTCGGGATGATGCAGAACAGCAGCTCGCCCGCTCCCCGAAGCGTTCTGCTGACCTCGCAGGGCAGACCCCCGGACAACTCATCCACGAGCTCCAGGTACACCAGGTCGAGCTTGAGACCCAGGCCGAGGAGCTCATAAGGGCCCATCTCGAACTTGGGGAATCGCGGGACAAGTACCTTGACCTGTATGAGTTTGCCCCGGTTGGATATTTCACGCTCAACGACAAGGCGCTGATTGAAGAGGTAAACCTCGCCGGTGCGACACTCCTCGGTATTGAGCGGAGGGACCTGATCAGTGCACAATTCGGTAAATTTATCGCAGAAAAAGATTCCGATGAGTGGTACCGGTATTTCATGAACGTGAAAAAGCAGGACCACAAACAGACCTGTACGCTCACACTAAAACGCGGTGACGGTTCAATGTTCCCTGCCCGGCTGGAGGGGATCCGGCTCACCGGCAGCGATGGAATCACAACGGCACGTATTGCGATCAGTGATATCAGCGATATCTGGCAGATCGAGGCACTGAAGGAGAGCGAGGAACGGTTCCATTCAATGTTCGAGCGGCATGATTCCGTCATGCTTTTGATCGCACCTGATTCCGGGAAAATTATTGAGGCAAACCTAGCCGCAGCGCGGTTTTACGGCAGATCTCAAAAAGAACTCTGTTCACTCTCCATTGATAAGATCAACATCATGTCCCCCGAAGAGATTGCTGCAGCGAGGATGAAAGCAGCGCGGGATCAGGAAAACTTTTTTATCTTCTCTCACCTGCTTGCAAGCGGCGAGATCCGTTTGGTAGAAGTGCATTCCTCTCCGATTGACATAGGAGGAACGACCGTCCTCTTCTCTATTGTCAATGATATCACCGACCGCAGGCGGGCGGAAGAAGCGCTCCAGGCCACACGCGAATGGCTCGGAATAGCGCTCCGGGCAGCCTGTGCCGGGACATGGGACTGGGATATCCTCACCGGCAAGCTGGCGTGGTCGCCGGAATTATTTGACCTCTTTGGCCTCTCGCCCGGTGCTGATCCCTCATTTGAGACGTGGCGTGCCGCGCTCCATCCCGATGACCGCGAAAAGGCAATGGCGAGCATCAACCAGTCAATTTTGGAGCATAGCTACCTCTGGAACGAGTACCGGATCATTCTCCCTGATGGTCAGGTGCGCTGGATCGGGGCCGGGGGCAGCACATCGTATGCCACGGGCGGCGAACCGGTGCGCATGAGTGGGGTCTGTATCGATATCACGGATAGAAAACTGGCTGAAAAGGCACTCCAGCTCACGCTGTCCCGGCTGGAATCGGCCATGGGAGCTGGCCATATCGCATGGTGGGAGATGGACTGCACTACCGGAAACGTTACGTTCAGCGAACGCAAGGCACGGATGCTGGGATACCCGGCCAAACAGTTCTCCCATTATACCGATTTTACCACGCTGCTCCATCCCGACGATTCAGAACCGGCAATGCAGGAGATGCGGGATCATCTCTCCGGTCTTAAAAAACAATACGCCGTGGAGTACCGGATACGTACCCGGGATGGCGGGTACCTTTGGTTCCATGATACCGGAAGGATTTCTGAGTATGCTCCTGACGGTAGGCCCCACAAGGTAACCGGCCTTGTGATAGACATCACCGAGCGCAAAAGGGCTGAAACAGCGCAGTTAAAGACAAATCAGAAACTCAATGTCCTGTCAGACCTGACACGAAAAGACTTAACCAACCAGATCTTTGTTCTGGACGGCTACCTGAACCTGGCAAAAAAACATGCAGATGACCAGGCTCACGTCATAAAAACCTTATCCAAAGGGGATAAGGCACTCCAGTCAATACACGAGATCATTGAGTATACGAGCGATTACCAGGACATGGGGATAAAAACAGCAACCTGGCAGAACGTGAACCTGGCGTTGTTGTTCGGGCTCTCCCATGTATCCATCGGCGAAATTCAGCACAGCCTTGAAACAGAAAACCTCGAGATCTTTGCTGATCCCCTGCTGGAAAAGGTCTGCCAGCGTCTCTTCGAGAACTCACTCTCGCATGGCGGCCACGTCACCAGGATCCGGGTCTGGCACACTACGACCACCGATGGGATCACAATCCTCTTTGAAGACGATGGCGTAGGAATTCCGCCGGAGAAGAAAGAACAGATCTTCCTGCGTGGTGACGACACCACCTCCTTCTCGATGCGGAGTCTCATCTTTGTCCGGGAGATCCTCGACATCACCGGCATCACGATTACTGAGAATGGCGAGCCGGGGAAGGGTGCACGGTTCGAGATGGCAGTACCAAACGGGGCGTGGCGTTCAACAGGGAAGGGAGACTAACATGGCAGCGGTTATCCGGGTCCTCTACGTTGATGACGAACCAGCACTCCTTGAGCTCTGCAAGATGTTCCTTGAAGAGTCCGGGGAATTCTCTGTAGAGACCATTGAGTCGGCCTCTGCTGCCTTAGTCCTCCTCAAAAAAGAACCGTTCGATGCGATCGTCTCTGATTACCTGATGCCCGGCATGGACGGCATCCGGTTCCTTGCAGAAGTGCGGACAAACATCGGAAATATCCCGTTCATCCTGTTCACCGGTAAGGGCAGGGAAGAGATTGTTATTGAGGCTATCGAGAATGGTGCGGATTTCTATCTCCAGAAAGGAGGCAAGCCCGTGGCCCAGTTTGCGGAACTTATCCAGAAGATCCGGGCCGCTTTTGAGCGGCGTACTTCTGATAATGCCTTCAAAGAGAGTGAGAACCGCTACCGCTCCCTGGTGGACACCATGCATGACTGCGTAGCAGTCTACCGGGCTGTTGCTGACGGCGATGACTTTGTGTTCCTTGACTTCAACCATGCTGCCGAGATAGCTGAAAATATCACCCGGCAGGAGGTTATCGGGCGCAGGGTGACCGAGGTGTTCCCCGGGGTCCAGGACTTCGGGATCCTTGAGGTGTTCCGGCGTGTCTGGCGCACGGGTACACCGGAATCGTTCCCCGTCTCATTATACAAGGATAACAGGATATCAGGGTGGCGGGATAATTTTGTCTATAAACTCCCTTCTGGAGAGATTGTTGCTGGATACCGGGATGAGACGGTAAAAATGCAGGCTGAAGCAGCGCTACGGGAGAGCGAACTCCGGTTCCGCACCATGATTGACTGGACGTCTGACTGGGAATACTGGATCGGCCCGAACAGGGAGTTTATCTATGTTTCACCATCGGTTGAACGCATCACCGGCTACACCCCCGGTGAATTCACCGCTGACCCTGAACTGATACAACGGATCATTCACCCGGATGACCGTGCCCGGTGGGAGGAGCATGCCTCGCTCCATCCTGTGACTGAACCGACAGATCATTCTTCAAAGATAGAGTTCCGTATTATCCACAGGGACGGTTCCCCGCGCTGGATCGGTCATACCTGCCGGGCAATCTTTAACGCTGACGGTACATGGGCAGGAAGAAGGATCTCGAACCAGGACATCACCGACGGCAAAGCGGCAGAAGAGGCACTTCTTCAAAACCGGCTGCAGCTCGCCACTGCCATGGACCTTGCCAGGATCGTGAACTGGGAGTTTGAAGTCGGAACCGGCGAGTTTTCCTTCGATGACCGGTTTTATGCCTTGTACGGCACTACCGCTGAACGGGAAGGGGGGAACCGGATGTCTGCCGAAACGTATACCCGCGAGTTCGTCTTCCCTGATGATATCCCCGGGGTTGGAGACGAGATACGGAAGCTGCTGGAGACAACCGATCCCCTCTACCGGAGCCAGATGGAACACCGGATCATCCGGCGTGACGGGGCGCTTCGCACGATCATTGCGCGGTATGCCCCGGTAATGGGTGCGGATGGCCACGTGATTAAGACCTTTGGTGCAAATCAGGATATTACCGAACGAAAAAGGGTAGAAGAAGCACTGAAAGATTCACTGGCAGAGAAGGAAGTCCTGTTAAAAGAGATCCACCACCGGGTAAAAAACAACCTGCAGATCGTATCCGGCCTGATGTATCTCCAGTCGAAGCTTGCGAACGACCCCCAGACGAAGGAAATCCTGTCCGCCTGCAGGAACCGGATCACATCGATGGCACTGCTCCACGAGAACCTCTTCCAGGTCTCCAATTTTTCATCGGTGTCGATGTCCCCCTATATCAATAATCTTGTCAAATACCTTACAGATTCCTACGACACGGCGAAATTTCTGACAGTTGTGGTGGACGTCCCCACCTCCATCAACCTTGATATTGATACGGGAATTGCTGTCGGAATGATTGTTACCGAGCTTGCCACAAATTCGATAAAATATGCATTTACCCCCGGCGAGGCCGGTATGTTGGAGGTGTCACTTCACTCGTCAGGTGAGGGGATGCTCCTTATGGTCCGGGATAATGGGAAAGGACTACCTGGAGGGTATGACCTTACCTCGGGACCGGGGCTGGGTATGAAACTTGTTACTAACCTTGTCCGCCAGATCCATGGGATATTTGATGTAACAAGCGGGCAGGGTACAGCAATCAGTATTACCTTTACTTCCGGGATTGTGACGGGTAAGGGGCCAGTCTATGGAAATCATTAATCCGGATTCAACCAGTCACTACCCATCTGCAGGTAATATTTTCACGGGTGTCGGGAATGGAGAAACAGATCCTAATTGTTGAGGGCCAGGCGATGAGCATATCATTCTCTGCAAAGACGATGGCGTCGGTGTACCGGCTGAAGAGAAAGAGAAGACTTTCGAGCGGGGTTTCGGTAAGAATACCGGGCTTGGCCTTTTTCTCTCCTGGGAAATCCTTTCGATATCACAGGGATCACGATCAAAGAGACAGGGGTACCCGGGTAGGGGGAGCACGGTTCGAGATGATGATGCCGAAGGGGATGTGGCAGATCCAGGATAAAAAATAAGGGGTATCGTTTATCCTATCATCAGAATGTACCTTAATTAGTGGATATCGTTTCTGTCTTGCAATAATATTCCGTAAACCTGAATGCAACGGAGATGAACAGTCCCGACAGGTATCATGGGACTTCCAGGCGATCCCCTGTAAACAGAACCATTTTATTGTGGCAGGAGAAGAATGGAGAATCAGGAAGCTAATTTGAAAGTCTATCTCGATGTATGCTGCTTGTGCCGGCCTTTAGATAACCAGTTAATCCCGAAAATCCGGTATGAAAGCGAAGCGGTTATCGCAATTCTGAACCGGTGTTCGCGGGACTGGGAACTGATCTGGAGTTCCGCAATTACGTATGAGGTTGCCAAAATTGTCGATCACGACAAAAAACACTATGTTAGCATCTTCGCAGCAAAGGCAACCCCAAATATTCTCGTAGACCAGGAAATAAAGGGACGTGCAACTTTTTTTATGAGCTGGGGTGTAAAAGCACTTGACGCGCTGCATATTGCCTGCGCGGAGCGGGCGGGTGCACGGTTTGAGATGATGGTGCCGAAGGGGACGTGGCGCATCGGAGGACGATAACTATGCTTATCTTTGACATCATCATCGGAATGCTCCTCATCTCCGGGATAAGCATGGCGTGTCTCGGGTTATACGGCAAGCGTTTTGCTGACCGGATCCCTGCCGCGGTCCCGTATACAATTCTGATGTTCTCGGCTTTTGCCTGGGCTATCCTCTATGCTCTTGAACTCCTGGCCGAATCACTCCCGTTAAAAATTTTATTCCATAATCTCCGGTTCCTCATCCTCCCGTTCATCGCGGTCGTCGAACTCTGGCTGGTCTTTGCATTTGTGAAACGGACCGAATGGCTGCGGAAGGACTGGGCCGCAGCAGTCTTAATCATACCCGTTACCGCAGCAATCCTAGGAAGCACCGGCCCGCTCCATACCCTGCTCCGGTATAACTTCTCGATCGATACGTCCGGGCCTGTAACCGTGCTCCGTTATACCGAAAGCCCGTTTTACTCGCTGTATATTATCTATTCGTTGTTCCTCCTGATCCTTGCCATTGTCATCCTCATTGTCGAATCCAGGAAAAGAAAAACCCTATGGCAGGAACAGACGATCCTGCTCCTCATCGCTCTTGCGTTCCCGACCGTGATCAATTACCTGTTCACGTTCGGCCTGACTCCGGTTCAGGGAGTTAATATGACAGCACCTCTTCTCTGGATTTCTGCGATCCTTTACACGGTAGCACTCTTCCGGTACCGATTCCTCGACATCCTCCCGATAGCACGGAGCCGACTGATCGAGACCATGAGTACCCCCATGCTGGTGCTGGACATAGACGGGCGGATCATTGACTTAAATCCTGCTGCATGCTCGCTATTTTCCACTACTTCCGCAGCAGCTGTTGGCAAACCGGTAAACGGGATTGCTCCTGACTGGCTGGATTTCCTTGTGCTGTGCCGATCGGAAGGGACGATCCATTCCGATCTCACCCGTGGTCAGGACGGCGACACCCGGTTTTACACAGGTTCTGTTGAACAAATTCTTACCCATTCAGGAGAACCGGAGGGTCGTCTGATCCTGCTGCAGGATGTGACCGAGCAGAAGCGGGCAGAAGAAGCGTTTGTTGAGAGTGAATCATTCAACCGTGGACTTGTGGAGAACCTGCCTGATTATATCGCCGTGTATGGGATGGATGGGAAGCTCCTCTACGTAAACCCGGCCTCTGCAAGGACGCTGGGGTATGATGCGAGTACGCTCATCGGCACGCATGTACTCACCTATATTGCAGAAGAATACCGGGAAACAGTAATTGCTAAAATGACAGCCCGTAAGGAAGGGGATGAAGCGTCGCCATACGAGATCGAGCTTGTCACCAGGAACGGACCCCAAAGATCGGTGATAGTGAAAGCAAGCCCAGTCCAATACCAGAATAATCCTGCCATTCTCCTCCTCCTCATTGATATCACCGAGCGGAAACTGGCAGAAAAGGCACTTCAGCAGGCAAACCGTAAACTCACCCTCCTTTCAAGTATTACACGACATGATATGCTTAACCAGCTCACCGTGCTGATGGGGCAACTTGAACTTCTGGAAAGAAAACAGCCCGACCCTTCGTTCACAACTTATTTTAACAAAATATCCCGCTCAGCCGATCGTATTCATGCGATGATCCAGTTTACCAGGGAATATGAGGAGATCGGTGTCCATGCCCCTGCCTGGCAGGATACCCGTACACTCGTAAACACAGCGGCAAAACAGGCCCCACTCGGACAGGTCACGGTGAAGAACGATCTTCCTGCCGGTGCAGAAGTATTCGCCGACCCGCTGATCATCAAGGTTTTTTTCAACCTGATGGACAACGCGGCGAGGTACGGTGGGAAGATCACGACGATACGGTTCTCTGCTGAAGAATCGGGGGATGACTATATGATCGTATGCGAGGACGATGGTGATGGTGTCGCTACTGATGAAAAGGAGAAGATCTTTGAGCGGGGATTCGGGAAAAACACCGGGCTTGGTTTAGCCCTATCAAGGGAGATACTCGATATCACCGGTATCACCATTCGTGAAACAGGCGAGCCGGGAAAAGGCGCACAGTTCGAGATGGTCGTGCCGAAGGGGATGTGGCGTATCGCGGGGAAGGGGGAATAGATGCCAACGGCAATACGGGTGCTCTATGTCGATGACGAACCAGGCCTGCTTACAATTGGCAAGATGTTCCTTGAGAGGTCCGGAGACTTTTCTGTTGCGACCATCGGTTCGGCACCAGCTGCCTTAGACCTCCTCATCAGGGAAAAATTTGATGCAATCATTTCTGATTACCAGATGCCGGAGATAGATGGGATCGCATTCCTGAAGCAGCTCAAAGCATCGGGGAATACCACACCGTTCATCATCTTCACGGGAAAGGGGCGGGAAGAGGTGGTCATTGAGGCGCTCAACGAGGGTGCCGATTTTTATCTCCAGAAAGGCGGCGATCCAAAGGCACAGTTTGCCGAACTTGCAAATAAAATCCGTTACGCCGTCTCCCGCAGGTGTGCGGAGGTAGACCTTCGTGAGAGTGAGGAGCGGTACCGCAATGTCGTCGAGGACCAGACTGAGTTCATCTGCCGATTTCTCCCTGATGGTACCCACGTCTTTGTGAACGAGGCATACTGCCGCTATTTCGGGTTGGACCAGAAGGAGATCATAGGTACCCAGTTTCATCCGACAATTCATCCACAAGACCAGGAAAATGTTGTCCGGCTCATCGCATCCCTCACACCTGATCATCCCCTTATGAACATCGATCAACGGATCATCATGCCGGACGGCAGCATCCGGTGGCAGCGATGGGTTGACCGTGCGATCTTTCAACTGGATGGCAGCCTGAAGGAGTACCAGTCAGTCGGCAGGGACATCACGGATTGGAAGCAGAGCGAGGAAGCGCTCGAGGAGAGCGAGTCATTCAACCGGAACCTCGTGGAAAACCTGCCCGACTATATCGCTGTGTATGGGCCGGATGGGAAGATCCTCTACGTGAACCCGGCCTCGGTGAGGGTCTTAGGGTATAGTGCAGAGAAGTTGATCGGCACGCCAGTGCTCTCGTATGTTGCAGAGGAATACCGCGATATCGTGGTCTCCAGAATAACTGATCGCCTGGAAGGGGGCGAGGTCCACCCTTATGAGATCGATCTCCTTTCACCGGATGGGCTCCGGAGATCCGTGATAGTCAAAGGGACCCCGATCCGGTACCATGGCAGCCCTGCCACTCTCCTCCTCCTCATTGACATTACCGAGCGTAAACTGGCGGAAGAGGCACTCAGGGAGAACGAAAACAAACTGGACGCCATTATCCGGGGTTCCCCGATACCCCAGTTTGTAATAGACCGGGACCACAACGTCATCAACTGGAACGAGGCGCTTGAGAAGTACAGCGGGATAACGGTGGAGGAGATCCTCGGTACAAACCAGCAATGGCGGGCGTTCTATCCAAGTGAAAGGCCCTGCCTGGCGGATATCCTGGTCGACGGGGCGATTGAGAAGGTCCCGCACTGGTATTCCGGAAAATATGCAAAATCCAAACTGATCGGGGATGCGTACGAAGCCACCGCCTTTTTTCCGCACATGGGTGAGTCGGGTATATGGCTGTACTTTACTGCCGCACCAATCCATGATGAGGATGGCCGGGTTATTGGTGCTGTGGAAACACTTGAAGACATCACCGAGCGTAAAGTGGCAGAAGAGGCACTCCGTCAGGCAAACCAGAAATTAAACCTCCTCACCAGCATCACCCGGCACGACATCAACAACCAGCTCACGGTGCTGATGGGATATCTCGAAATACTCGGAGATAGCAAGCTCGATCCCTCACAGAATGAGTATTGTAGTAAGGTTTCGACCGTTGCAAAGCATATCTCCGCTATGATCCAGTTCACCAGGGAGTACGAGGAGATTGGAGTCCATGCCCCTGTCTGGCAGGATACCCGTACATTCGTGAACCCTGCGGTAACGGCAGCCCTGCCCGGGCAGGTTATAGTGAAGAATGACCTCCCCGCCGGAACAGAAGTGTTCGCCGACCCTCTGATTGGCAAGGTGTTTTACAACCTGGTGGACAATGCGGTGCGGTGCGGCGGTAAGATCACGACCATACGGTTCTCTGCCCTGGAACGCGAGGATGAACATATTATTCTCTGTGAAGACGATGGGACCGGTGTCCCGGTTGAAGAGAAGGAGAAGATCTTCGAGCGTGGCTTTGGGAAAAACACCGGTCTTGGCCTTTTCCTCTCACGCGAGATCCTCTCGATCACCGGCATCACGATTACCGAGACAGGTGAGCCGGGGAAGGGCGCACGGTTCGAGATGGTAGTGCCAAAAGGGATGTGGCGTACAGCAGGGGATGGTGTATAATGCCAACGGCAATACGGGTGCTCTATGTCGATGACGAACCGGATCTCCTCGAGATCGGCAAGCTGTTCCTTGAGAATTCCGGGGATTTTTCTGTTACAACGATTAGTTCTGTACCTGCAGCATTAGATTTACTTAAAAAAATACCGTTTGACGCTATCATTTCAGACTACCAGATGCCGGGGATGGACGGCATCCAGTTCCTTGTTGAGGTACGGTCACGCGTTGGGTCGGTCCCGTTCATCCTATTCACCGGCAAAGGCAGGGAAGAGG
>Ga0194039_1002018_pt1 | contig 10498 bp, 8 predicted proteins | sample JunL228m_MetaG_FD_148679 | JGI IMG/M metagenome (GOLD analysis project Ga0194039, IMG submission 148679) | Anoxic zone freshwater microbial communities from boreal shield lake in IISD Experimental Lakes Area, Ontario, Canada - Jun2016-L227-8m | ecosystem: Environmental > Aquatic > Freshwater >...
GGATCGGTGACTCCAATGGAGAAGGTCAGTTGAGCATTCGCCTAGCAGGTGCAGTAGCCGCAATCAAAGCAGCCGTTCCTTTGATGAACTCTTTAGTCAATGCAAGCGAAGTAGACCCACAATCTGCGGAAATATTCTGGAATGATTTACGCGAGCACAAGCTATCCTTCTTTGAAAATCTTGCTGCCGACCAAACCCTTTATCGCCTAGCTTTACCTGCGGCCTGCGGACCACTCTCTATTCCTGGCGTAAGCAATGAAATCATTTTAGAGTGGCACGGCCAGCAACGCTGGCTTAAGGCGCCTGGGGATGAAGCTACTTTTAATCTCATCAAACAGCTGGCATCTAGTCATGGTGGCCACGCTTCTCGCTTTAAACAAGGTACTAATGTGAATCCTGCATTCCAACGCTTTACATTGCTGAGCGAACAGGCCCACTCTAAAGCACTCGAACCTGTACAAGAGCGTCTGAGATCTGCATTTGATCCAGCTGGCGTATTTGCTACTAAACGTCTTCCATAAGTATTGATATGCAAACTCAACTCGCTCCCCAATTTATTAATACACCAGAAGGAATAGAAGCTGCTCGCATTTTAGGTAAATGTGTTCATTGCGGTTTTTGTACTGCGACATGCCCAACGTATCAGATACTAGGTGATGAGCTTGATGGTCCACGTGGTCGCATCTACCTCATTAAGCAAATGGCTGAAGGCGCAGTCCCCACTGAAAAAACCCGCATGCATCTGGACCGCTGCCTCACTTGTCGAAATTGTGAAAGTACCTGCCCTAGCGGCGTGCAATACGGCAACTTAATCGACATTGGGCGTAAATGGGCTGAAGACAATACACCTGAGCGTCCGCTAGGTGAGCGCCTGACGCGCTGGGCCTTAAAAGAGGGTTTAACAAAACCCGCTTTATTTAATTCTGCGATGGCTATCGGTCGTCTTGTACGTCCCATGATGCCAAGCAGTATCAAGCGAAAAATCCCTGAAGCTAGAAATAAAGCGCTAGATGGCTCAACAGATCCTTATGCAAGGCCTGCTACTTCGCATGCTCGCAAGATGCTCATATTGGAGGGCTGTGTTCAGCCAGGAATGTTGCCAAACATTAACTCCGCAACTGCACGCGTCTTAGATGCGCTGAAAATCCAATTAATTAGCGCACCTAAGGCAACTTGTTGTGGCGCCCTGCGTTATCACCTTAATGATCAAGCTGGTGGTCTAGATAATGCCAAGCAAAATATTGATGCTTGGTGGCCTCTAGTGGAAAATGGCGTTGAGGCAATTGTGATGACGGCATCTGGTTGTGGCGTGATGGTTAAAGATTATGGCCATCTCTTTGCGAATGATCCTCAATATGCTGATAAAGCAAAGAAAATTTCGAATCTCACTAAAGATATTTCTGAAATTCTTCCAGATTTACAAACTGAATTAATTCAATTAGTTGGCTCTGACCAAAAACCCGGTGTGGTCTATCACCCCCCTTGTACTTTGCAACATGGCCAACAAATTCGTGGCAAGGTCGAAGGTTTGTTATCTAGCCTTGGCATTGGTGTTCGTCTTTGCGCAGATAGCCACCTCTGCTGCGGCTCTGCAGGTACCTATTCCGTTACTCAACCTGAACTCTCAGAGCAATTACGTAAGAATAAGTTAAGCCACCTCAATGCAGCTTGTGAAGAATCTGGTGCAGAAGTCATTGTGTCTGGCAACATTGGGTGCATTACCCATCTACAGCAAGAAGATAAACCAGTGCTACATTGGATTGAGATCGTCGATCAAATGATTAGCAAATCATCCAAACGCACATGAATTTTATCGTTGTAAACCTCATGCAGGTACGGCAGCGTATAGAACTTGCCGCTCTTGCAGCCAAACGTGAGCCCGAAGAGATTGAGCTCTTAGCAGTCAGCAAAACCTTTCCAGCTTCTGCAATTGAAGAAGCAATGCATGCAGGACAAACTGCTTTTGGTGAAAATTATGTCCAAGAGGCAGTTGAAAAAATTACTCTGCTTGCTAAATTACGTCCTTGGCTGGTGTGGCACTATATTGGACCAATTCAAAGTAATAAAACGAGAGAGCTTGCCGAGCATTTCGATTGGGTTCATAGCGTCGATCGACTCAAAATTGCAGAACGCTTATCTGCCCAGCGTGGAGAGTTTCCGAGCCTTGCGGAATTGCAGCTTTGTGTGCAAGTAAATGTCAGCGATGAAGAAAGTAAAGGTGGCGTCCCTCTCTCTGAAGCTAAAGCGCTTTGTGATGAGATTTCAAAAATGCCTAATGTAGTTTTAAGAGGTTTAATGGCCATCCCAGCACCTAGCGCAGACGCTATTGAACAACGCAAAGCTTTTGCCCAAGTCCGAGATTGCTTTGGACAAATTCAAACGAGCCGCTATACGGATCCCAGGTATCAATTCTTTGATACCCTATCGATGGGAATGTCTGATGATCTTGAGGCTGCCATTGCCGAAGGCAGTACTATTATTCGCGTTGGAACAGCCATTTTTGGGAAGCGCGATAAGATTAGCAAATGAGCACAAATCAGAACAAGCAAAACAACAGCAATGTGCACATCACTTTTATCGGTGGTGGCAATATGGGCCGCGCTTTAATTAGTGGCTTGCTTGCCAATGGATTTCATTCCAATCAGATTTCAGTAGTGGAAGCTAATGCGGCAACCGCGCTAAAGCTGCATGAAGATTTTGGCGTCCAAGGTATCAGTGCTTTAGAGCATATTGCTTTTGATTTCACAAAAAATAATGTGGTGGTAATGGCTATTAAGCCTCAGGACTTTAATGTGGTCGCCAAAGGTCTTGCCTCAAAACTGAAGCATGCATCATCACCTGGCCCGTTGATTGTGAGTATTGCTGCTGGAATTCGCTTAAAAGATATGAGTCGTTGGCTAGACCACACCCGCTGCGTAAGAGCGATGCCCAATACTCCAGCATTAATTGGTAAAGGTATTACCGGATTATTTGCCGATAAAGCTGTCAATGAAGCTGATCGCGACCTAGCGCAAACCATTTGCAATGCAGTAGGTCAAAGCGTCTGGGTTCTTGAAGAAAAACTCATGGATGCAGTAACTGCGCTTTCTGGCAGTGGGCCTGCCTATGTTTTCGCGTTTTTAGAAGCTATGCAATCTGCTGGTGAAAAATTAGGTTTAGATCCAGCAAGTGCTCGAAAGCTAGCTTATGCAACGCTTGAAGGCGCTACACAACTCGCCCATAACTCTGATGAACATGCTGGTGTCCTGCGAGAGAGGGTTACCTCTAAAGGCGGTACCACAGCAGCAGCTCTTGAAGTGATGAAGCAACAGGGTTGGCAGGAGATTTTAGAAAAAGCGATTGATGCAGCAAATCAACGTGGCAAAGCAATGGGTGATGAATTAGGTAAAGATTAGCTCAGGCTAAGGCCAAGCACAATCCCCAGAAATAAAAATCCACCCAGCCAATTATTGTGGCGAAATGCCGCAAAGCATTCTTCAGGTTTTCGGGTAGCGATCAGTTTTAGATGATAGAAAGCGCAAGCCAAAGCTGCAAACCAACCAAGTAAATAGTAATTACTGAGGTTTGCCAATTGCGCTACCCAAATTTGACTAATAAATAAGATGGCATAGCTAACGGCAATTGCTATAACATCATATTGACCAAAGGTAATTGCTGAAGTGCGCAAACCTAATCGTAGATCATCTTCACGATCAACCATGGCATAGGCAGTGTCATATGCTATGGCCCAAAAAATATTTCCTACAAATAAGACCCAAGCCTCTAGAGGAATGTCATTCAAGATGGCAGCATAAGCCATGGGGATGCCAAAACCAAAAGCGACACCCAGCACTGCTTGAGGCATAGCAAAGAAACGTTTAGTAAAGGGGTAAATGAAAGCAACTGCCAATGCAAAGAAAGAGAGTTTCTTGGTATAGGAATTGAGTGGCTGGATCAGTAGGAATGCTAGTAAAGCAAGAATCAATGCAACTAGCACCGCTTCTTTCCCTGAAATCTTACCGCTTGTTACAGGACGCGCTTGCGTTCTCTTCACATGACGATCAAAGTCTCGATCAGCGTAATCATTCATTGCACAACCGGCGCTACGCATCAAAAAAGTACCGACTATGAAAATGCATAATATTTTGAGATCTGGCACTCCGTCACTAGCAAGCCATAAAGCCCATAAGGTAGGCCATAAAAGCAATAAGGTACCAATCGGTTTATCTAACCGAATAAGGTACGCATAAGAAATGAAGCGATGACTCAAAGACATGGTGTGATTATCACGCCTTTAGAAATTCAGCGCGTGATCCTAGCCAGCGCTCTAGATGGCGCTCTACCAGGTCCGAATGTTCTACTAATAAACGCTCAGCTGCTTTTTGAGCTAGCTCAATTAACCATGCATCCCGTTGTAAATCCACAAAACGGAGCATGGCATCTCCTGACTGCTTTGCTCCGAGCAATTCACCAGGCCCCCGCAAGGATAAATCACGCTCTGCAATGACAAAGCCATCTGATACTTCACGCAAAGTCTGTAAACGCTCTTTTGCTGCCATGGATAAGGGTTCGGCATACATCAAGATGCAAACAGAATCCGCAAAACCCCGGCCAACTCGTCCACGCAGTTGATGAATTTGGGCATAACCAAAACGCTCTGCATGCTCAATCACCATGAGCGCGGCATTCGGTACATCTACCCCCACCTCAATGACTGTAGTGGCAACTAATAATTGAATTTCATTGGCCTTAAAGGCGGCCATGACTGCCGCTTTTTCTTCCGCTTTTAAGCGGCCGTGGACTAAACCAACTTTAAAGTTCGGTAAGGCCTGTGTGAGCTGCTCAAAACTTTCAACCGCAGTTTGTAATTGCAGCACTTCAGACTCTTCGATCAAAGGACATACCCAATAGGCTTGCAATCCTTTAGATAGCCAACTTTGTAAGCCCCCTATTACCTCATCACGCCGACTAGCCTTTACAACTTTAGTGACAATTGGTTTTCTTCCTGGGGGTAACTCATCAATCACAGACACATCGAGATCTGCGTAATAGGTCATCGCCAAAGTTCTAGGAATTGGAGTTGCAGACATCATAAGTTGGTGGCAGTAAAATAATTCTGAACCAAGCCTTTGTTGAATCTCTAAACGCTGTCTTACCCCAAAACGATGTTGCTCATCAATCACTGCTAATCCCAATTTAGAAAAACTCACGCTCTCTTGAATGAGAGCATGGGTACCAATAATGAGTTGCGCTTGCCCACTCTCAATCATTTCTTGAGCCAACCTTTTCTCTTTCGCTTTCAAGCTACCAGAGAGCCAAGCAATACGAACACCTAATGGTTCGAACCATTCTTTCATTTTTAAGTAATGCTGCTCAGCTAAGATTTCTGTAGGAGCCATGACTGCAGCCTGATAACCATGATCCATGACACGTGCTGCTGCTAAGGCTGCCACCACTGTCTTACCGCTACCCACATCGCCTTGTAAAAGCCTATTCATTGGAAATGATTTTTCTAGATCATTGCCAATCTCAGCCCAAACACGGTCTTGCGCAGAAGTGAGCTTGAACGGCAAGGCCTTGAGTAAATCAGCCTCAAGACTTTTATCTTTGACTGGCTTAGCAAAGCTAGGGGCATGCCGCTCTCTACGGATAGCATGGGCACGCTTCAAAGAAATTTGTTGCGCAAGTAATTCTTCAAACTGCACGCGGCGCCAGGCAGGATGCGTTCTCTCTAGCAATGCTTGCGTATTAGCATCAGCAGGTGGTTGGTGTAAATAGGTAATGGCTGATTGCAAGTTTGGCCAATCATGACTTGGAAGCAGCTCTGCCATCAATTTTTTTGGCAAGAACTCAGCCAAGCTGTCTTGCAAACTCGGATCACGTAGTGCTTGTGTAACTGCTTTGCGAATCACTAACTGAGAAACGCCAACGCTTGCTGGATAGACTGGAGTAAGACTTGTCGGCAATGGTGCATCAGCTGCTACAGCCTTGACGGTAGGATGCACCATTTCTGAACCCTGAAATCCCTCACGTACTTCTCCGCGAACCCGAATATGCGCACCCACTGCCATTTGCTTTTGCTGGCTTGGATAAAAATTAAGAAAACGGAGCTGCAAAGTGGCAGTGTCGTCTTCCATAGTGACTAACATCTGCCTTCTGGGTCTAAATAGGACTTGATTTCGAATAACGATCCCTTGGGTCTGGGCTGTACTAAATCTCCCTTGATTTAAAGCTTCTTCAATCGTCAATAGTTCGGTCTCATCTTCATATCGAGATGGAAGATGCAAAGCAAGGGCCATAGGGCTGTCTAAACCCATTTTTTGGAGTGTGCTTGGCGCTTGTTTGGTAGTCATCGTTAAAATCTAATACCTGATGGTAATGCTATGCAACTCTCTGACTTCAATTACGAACTTCCTGCCGACCTAATCGCCCAACATCCCCTGGCGAATAGAACCGATAGCCACCTCCTAGAGGTCAAGGCTGAAGGGGAAAGTCACGTCCAGCTAATAGACCATCAGTTTAAGGACATCCTTAACCTCATTAAGGCCGGGGATTTATTGGTTTTTAATGACACTAAAGTAATTCCGGCACGACTGCATGGGAAAAAAGAGACTGGTGGCAATGTTGAACTACTGATTGAACGCATTAGTGGCGATAAACAGGCTTGGGTCCAAATCAGAGCCTCCATAGTTCCGAAAACAGGGTCGATTGTAAATATCTACAATCAATCTGGAGAATCCTTTCCGGTAGAGATGATTGGCTATGACGGACGTTTTTATGAAGTCCGTTTTCCAGAGAATGTCTTTGGCCTACTTGAACGCTTTGGTGAATTACCCCTGCCACCTTATATTGAGCATCAACCTAATAGTGAAGATGCACAGCGCTATCAAACCGTCATAGCAAAAAATCCAGGCGCAGTTGCAGCGCCAACTGCAGGACTCCATTTTGATGAAAGTATTCTGCAGCAACTAAAAGATGCAGGGGTACAACTAGCGACAGTAACTCTCCATGTTGGAGCAGGTACTTTTACCCCTGTCCGAGAAGAAGATCTTTCTAAGCACAAAATGCATCATGAATGGTTCTCTATTCCAGAGCAAACTTTGCAAGCGATTGAGGAAACCAAAAAAAATGGTGGAAGGGTGATTGCCGTAGGTACCACTAGCCTTAGAGCCCTAGAGAGTCAAGCTCTTAGCCAGGAAAGTAGTGGTGAGACTAACCTTTTTATCACCCCTGGCTTTGTGTTCAAAACCGTCGATTGTTTGCTAACCAACTTTCATCTGCCAAAATCTACCCTATTAATGTTGGTAAGTGCTTTTGCAGGCATGGGCAATATTCGTTCCGCATACCAACATGCCATTGATCAGAAGTATCGTTTCTTTAGTTACGGAGATGCGATGTTTCTTTGCCGACTTGAGAATACAAAGCCATGACCAAACCCATTCACTTTAATATTTTGGCGCGCGACTCCCAAAGTCCTGCTCGTCTTGGTCAACTCGACCTTCCACATGGCAGTGTGCAAACGCCCATCTTTATGCCGGTTGGAACGTATGGCACCGTGAAGGCAATGACTCCACGCGATTTGTATGAAGCCAAAGCACAAATTATTTTAGGTAACACATTTCATTTGTGGTTAAGACCAGGCTTAGATGTGATTAAAAAGCATGGTGGCTTACATCGCTTTATGGCTTGGGATAAGCCCATCCTCACTGACTCTGGTGGCTTCCAAGTATTTAGCTTAGGCGCATTGCGCAAGATCTCTGAGGAAGGCGTTACCTTCGCCTCACCAATTAATGGCGACAAACTATTCATGTCACCAGAAGTATCCATGGAAATTCAGGCGGTATTAAACAGTGATATTGCCATGCAGTTTGATGAATGCACCCCTTATGAAATTAAAGGTCAGCCCACATCAGAAAAAACGGTGAAGGCCTCACTCGAGATGTCACTTCGTTGGGGAGATCGATCCCTCAAACGCTTTCGAGAACTGAATACTGGTAATGGTCTTTTTGGTATCGTCCAGGGCGGCATGTTTGAAAACTTGCGAGAGTTCTCTTTAGATGCCGTCAGTCAGCAGGGTTTTGATGGCATTGCTATTGGCGGTCTCTCAGTTGGCGAACCCAAACCTGAATTCGAACGCATTTTGAATTTCACTGCACCCAAACTACCGGAACATATGCCGCACTACCTCATGGGTGTGGGTACTCCTGAAGACCTGATTTTGGGAGTTAGCCTAGGCATCGATATGTTTGATTGTGTGATGCCCACCCGTAATGCACGCAATGGCTGGCTATTTACCCGCTTTGGCGACCTCAAGTTACGTAATTCTGGCTACAAGGATGATGATCGCCCTATAGACCCCACCTGTGGCTGCTATACCTGCCAAAACTTCACCAGATCCTATCTAAATCACCTCCAAAAGGCCAATGAGATTCTAGGATCCCAGCTCAATACCATCCATAACCTCTTCTATTACCTGCAATTAATGGCTGAGGTCAGAGAGGCCTTAAGCAAGGATCGTTTTAGCGCCTATCGCGAGGAATTCCGGAGTAACCGACAACGTGGCGTTGAGCCTGGACAGGATTAATGGCCCTATAGGGAGGTATACCCCTTTAAATCATCTTCAAAGCCCTACACAGTTTAGAATTGCGGGTTTACGGCTTTACTTAAAAGTCTAAAACTTGAGCAGTTTCCAAATAGTCTTTAACGGAGGTTTTGTATGTGGATTACTAACGCTTTTGCCCAAGCTCCTGCTGCGGGTGCAGATTCTGGTGGCTTGATGAGCTTCCTTCCTTTGGTTTTGATGTTTGCCGTTCTGTACTTCATCATGATTCGACCACAGATGAAACGTCAAAAAGAAACTAAGGCAATGCTCGAAGCATTATCTGTTGGCGATGAGGTTGTGACTGTTGGCGGCATCATGGGCAAAGTGACTGCGCAAAAAGATGCAGTAGTAACTGTTGAAATTTCTGCAGGTACTGAAGTGCAAATGCAAAAGGCTGCTATCACTACAGTACTACCAAAAGGTACGTTGAAGTCCGCTTAATGCATTTGTTTACAAAGTCTTACTAAAAGTATCTCAATATGAATCGCTATCCTCTCTGGAAATATTTAGTTATTGCCGTTGCCTTATTGATTGGCGGGCTATATTCCTTACCTAATTTCTATGGTGAGGCTCCAGCGGTTCAGATCTCGTCCGCCAAACCAACTATCAAGGTTGATTTGGCGACACAGTCTCGGGTGGAAAAGATTTTGACTGATGCCAGCATCAGCAACACTGGCGTCTTCTTTGATAACACCAGTAATGTTGGCTCTATCAAAATTCGGTTTAACAATACTGATATTCAACTGCGTGCCCGTGATTTATTACAACAAAAATTAAATATTGATCAAAACGATCCCAACTTTACTGTTGCCTTAAATTTACTTTCTAATACACCTGACTGGTTGCATGCCATCAATGCACTTCCAATGCCTCTGGGTCTTGATTTGCGTGGTGGCGTCTACTTCTTGCTACAAGTAGATATGAAGGGGGCCGTACAGAAGAAAGTGACTGCTTTAGCCGGTGATATTCGTGCTCAGTTACGTGATAAAAATATTCGCCATCAAGGGATTGATCGTGGTGCTGACAACATCACCATTAATTTCGGTAGCACTGAGGATGCAGAGGCTGCTCGCTCATTGCTGAACACTACTCAACCTGAACTTACTTGGCAGATTAAACCTACTGGTCTGTCGCCAAAGTTATTTGGTGAATTTAAGCCAACTGCTTTAAAAGAAATTCAAGATAACGCAGTTAAACAAAACATCATCACCTTGAATAAACGCGTAAATGAATTGGCAGTTAAAGAACCAGTTATTCAGCAGCAAGGTGCAGAGCGTATCGTGGTGCAACTTCCCGGAGTACAAGATACTGCTCGTGCTAAAGATATTATTGGTCGCACAGCGACCCTCGAATCACGTTTGGCTGATCCAACTGTTTCAACTATTGGCATTGGCGAAACTCCACCCCCTGGGATGGATACTTTCCGCTTCGGTGAAAACCGTTTAGGCGTATTTAAAAAATCGGTCATTTTTAGTGGTGATCGTATTACTGATGCTAGTGCTGGCTTTGATCAAAACCAACGCCCTGCTGTCAACATCTCTCTCGATGCTGCTGGTGGTCGTGTAATGCAAGAAGTTACTCGTGAAAACATTGGTAAGCCAATGGGCATGATTTTGTTTGAAAAAGGCAAGGGTGAAGTTCTGACGATTGCGACTATTCAAAGTGAATTTGGGTCTAAGTTTCAAATCACTGGTCAACCCACCACTGCAAGTGCAAATGACTTAGCGCTCTTGCTTCGCGCTGGCTCCCTAGCAGCGCCTATGGAAATTATTGAAGAGCGCACCATTGGCCCAAGCTTAGGCGCTGAGAATATTGAAAAGGGTTTCAAATCCCTCCTAATTGGTTTTGGCGCGATTGCCATTTTCATGATGGCCTACTACTTATTGTTTGGCACTTTCTCAGTGATTGCCTTAGCGG
>Ga0194039_1002021_pt1 | contig 10496 bp, 11 predicted proteins | sample JunL228m_MetaG_FD_148679 | JGI IMG/M metagenome (GOLD analysis project Ga0194039, IMG submission 148679) | Anoxic zone freshwater microbial communities from boreal shield lake in IISD Experimental Lakes Area, Ontario, Canada - Jun2016-L227-8m | ecosystem: Environmental > Aquatic > Freshwater >...
GATCATCGACAAGCGCCGGAAGCTGCCATCGGTAAATTTCACTTTCAAGGGAACTTTGAAGGGCTATCAGAAGCGGGCCGTCAGGGACATCCTGATCCGGGACTTTAACGTCCTTCAGGCTGGCACGGGGACGGGAAAGACTATTATCGCATTATATGTGATTACCGAGAGAAAGCAGCCTGTCCTTATTATCGTTCATTCAAAAGAACTGCTGGCGCAATGGATAAACCGTATTGAACAATTCCTTGACATCCCACGGGACGAAATCGGCATCATAGGCAACGGAAAGAAGAGGATCGGGGAAAAGATCACCGTCGGTATTATCAACAGCATTTATCCGATTGCTGAGGAGATCAAAGATTTCTTCGGACATATCGTAGTTGATGAGTGTCATCGGACCCCGAGCAGGACGTTTACCGAGGCTGTGAGCGCCTTCGATTGCCAGTATATGCTGGGCTTGTCCGCTACCCCCTATCGCAGAGATGGGCTGACGAATCTTATAGGTTGGTATTTGGGGCGTCAAGTGAAAGTCAGAGAGAGCGAGCTTACAGGAAATGACGTCATCCAAAATGTGGAGGTTATCATACGGAAAACGGATTTCCAAACGGACCTTGACGCCTCTGAGGAATATTCACGGATGTTATCTGAATTGACAGAGGATGGGGACCGGAACCGTCTTATCGTCGAGGATGTTATCGCCGAAGCATCGAATAGTGGTGGTATCTGCCTGGTATTGAGTGACAGGAAGGAACATTGCCGCAGTCTCCAGAACATGCTGAGCAAACAGGGCCTGAATGCCGACGTCATGACGGGGGAACTATCGAACGGGGAAAGGCAAGCCATTGTGGGCCGCCTGAGCGCCGGAATGGTCCAGATACTTATAGCCACGGGCCAGTTGATTGGGGAAGGATTCGACGCAAAGTCATTGCAGACGCTATTTCTTACAACACCTATCAAATTTGATGGCCGCCTTTTTCAATACCTTGGGCGAGTCATCAGACCGGCACAGGGCAAAGATTACGCACGGATTTATGACTACATTGATGCGAACGTAGGCGTTCTTGCAGCATCGGCACAGGCACGACAAAAGGTTTATCAACAGATTATAGGGTGCAAGTAATGAATAAGACCCAGTCTATACAGGTACACAGATTCCAGCCTTGCCCTCTTCGGCTGGCTTCCCTCTGCTGGCAAACTTTTTAATAATGATATTGACCGGGCGCTTCAGATCGACCTCATGTTTCTCCGTATATCGACCGGCTAACTTGTGAGCAATGTCGAGGGCTTTGGCCTGCGCTTGATGGTCGTCAACCTCAATATATCCGGGAGCGTTCGGGGATTCCTTGTCCAGTCCTCGAACGGGCAAATAACGCTTCCCATTCGCCAGCTTGGCGTGTAATTCAATCCAATAATCGTCTCCAAGTCCTTGTTTCTCCATCTCGGCGAGCAAAGAGTTCTGAACTTTAGGGTTGCTCAGGGTTGCGGAAGCCTGTGTTTCGGCAGTTCGAGGGCTAAAACCTCCTATAATTCCCGCCTCTTTGACTGTTTTCCCTGCAAGGATAGCCTTGACGATTTTCCTGCGTCGCATGGCAACTGCCGCCTTGTTCTTTGGCGCTTGTTTGCTGGGTTGCTTTCCTCTTGGCGCTCTTTTGGGTTTTAGTCCTGTTATTGAGGGCGTTTCATTCATCATTTCAATAACCTCTGTGGGGGGTATTATATCAGGAACAAAACACTCATGTCAAAATATAATTATTCGGGCGGGGACGACAGGAGTATGCGCCAAACTTCAGGTGGGAGGGGACGATATCGACCTCTGGCTTTCTGCTGGTGAAACCAAACTTGTAAACCCCGGCAAGAGAAACCATAGTCATTCTCTGGGGTCCGCCAAGGGAGTCTATAATACAGACCCCCTTTAGGCTTGGTTTCAGTCTTGAAAGCGCAACCCGATGACTTGCTATCCCCATCGCCTCGCTACCATCCTTGGCCCCCCCTCGTTCGTGATCTCCAGTGCAACACTCCGCTGTAAGTCTTTTGCTGCTGGCTTGCTGCTCCGGGCAAGAGCAGCGTAGAGACCGGATTCGGAAATAATCGAAGTCCTCCGTAATCTCCCTATGTTATTGATTAGGTCGGTAAAACCGACCTCATCCTCGTCAAGCCTTTCTGTGATAGTCTGGGTGCCAATAATACCCAAAACATTGGCGACATCTAATGTCACCCACCACGGCTCCCCCTGCTCGTCCGTGACAACCCGGACCTCTCCTCACTTCGGTGGGCGTGACACCTGAAGGGGTCAAAACGGAATTGACCCCCTCCTGCGCTCCGCCAAGGGTATGGATAGTAAACCTGTCAGTATATTCGCACCGGTGCCCCCAATTTGCAACTAATATCCGTCCCTTCCGTCTGGTAGGGGAATTTTTCCTCTTGACAAATAGAACAATAGTTCTACATATGGGAACCATGAAAGAAAAACGAACCATCCAGACCGTCCAGAAACCCATTGCCGCCTTCGTCCGAGAAAATCGACGTATGCCGACATTTTCAGAAATGGTGGGACTTCTCGGGGTCAGATCCAAGAGCGTCGTCAATTTCTGGATCGACAAACTTATCAAGGACAAGATTCTGGATAAGGACAACAAGGGGCACCTGACATTCAGGCAGAGCACTTATGGAATCCCTATGGCCGGTTCCGTACAGGCCGGTTTCCCGTCGCCGGAAGAAGCGGCTCTCTGCCCAACCATGTCAATGGATGAATTTCTGATCACAAAGCCGGATGCTTCTTTTCTTCTGACGGTCAGTGGAGATTCCATGATCGGCGAGGGCATCATGGAGGGGGATCTCGTCATTGTCGAAAGAGAAAAGGTGCCCAATATAGGAGATGTTGTGATCGCCGAAGTTGACGGGGAATGGACCATGAAATATTTCAAAAAGGAGAACGACAAGGTTTATCTTGAAGCTGCCAATCCGAAATACCCCATCATCAGACCCAAGACAGAACTGAAACTCGGGGGCACCGTGACCGCAGTCATTCGTAAGTACCATCAATAGTTATTCGGAATAACCTCCTTCCGTCAGGTACCCACAATCTTCTCACCGGGCGTCCTTGGAAGTTCCCAATCGCAATAATTTTGACATGATGATATTGTATCCGAGCGTTGCTTCCTGAATCGGCGCTTAATTCACATTATGGTGGTAATAGCATGATCACAAGACGAGACAAATTATCGAGAGCGCTTCTACTGACCATCGTTACCAGCGCCCTACTTATCGCTTGTTCTTCCGACGCAAAGTCACCCCTCCTTGCCAGTAATGCCGTCATACTGGCGTTCGGTGACAGCCTGACTTACGGAACCGGGGCCACGCTTGCAGAAAGCTACCCAGCTATCCTGGAGCGTCTGGTCGGTAGGCGGGTGGTTAATTCCGGGATTCCAGGAGAGGTAACAGGTCAGGGGTTATCTCGCCTACCGGAGGTGCTTGACAGAGAGAAACCGGCACTCCTGATCCTGTGCCACGGAGGTAATGACCTGCTCCGTCGTTTGGATCAGAAGCAAACCGCCAATAATTTACGGGCAATGATTCGAGTGGCACGGGAGAGGGGAATAGCTGTTGTTATCATCGCAGTGCCGTCTCCGGGTATTGCCCTTTTACCGCCACGCTTTTACCGAGAGATAGCGGCAGAGATGAGCGTTCCAATAGAAGAAAAGATCCTGCCTATTGTGCTGTCCGATGGTTCTCTCAGGTCTGATTATATCCATCCAAATGCCACTGGATACCGTAAGCTGGCCGAGTCGATTGCAGCCCTTCTCAAGAAGAGCGGTGCGGTGGAGTAATGTCTAATGAAGGGGTTGATAATGCCATAAAGTATTCCGCTTGGTGTAGAGGCTGGGGTATGCCCCGGCACCAAGCTATGCAGTCCTTTTGGTAATCTGATTACTCCCCTTCCATTACTCCCGAAGGGTACGAATCGGATTCGCCCGATCCTCTGGTCTGGCAAGGGTATCATTAGTAGTGATACCCTTCATACTGGGCTTCAGCCTTGACAACGCATGGCTCACGTCTCCAATCGCCAGTATATCGCTGTAGGTGTTACAGGAAATATCACACCCCATTCGTTCTTCCTTGCGCCTCGGAAATGGCAATCATTTCAGACTTTTCTGGAATTGTAGTGACGGACCTATCCCCCTCCGCTCACCCAAGAGAGCAGATCGGAAGTGCTCCCTTCATAGATCCGGGCGCTAACGGGGAGAATATAGTTAACTCCGTCGATTTGCATCCATGCGGCGCCGGAACTCTTCCCTTTGTTGCCGTATCCTCTCATCGGTATCTTTCTGGAATTTCTCCATGCGCTCTTTATATTCTCTCTCTGCTGATTCACTTCGTGCCTTGGATTCTCGCTCGCTTTTATCTCTTTCCATTTTATTCTTCAGATCTTCAAGTTCCTGTTTTACTCCTTCGTTTTGATCTTCCACCGCTTGTCGTGTTCGTACATCTCGCACATGTTGGAGATTTTTGAATCTCGGAATCGAGACCCACGTAAAACCACTCCCTTCTGATCTCCTTACCTCAACGGTTGAGGTAAACCTGTCATACCGATATAGCGGTCCCTGTATGTACTCCTCGTCATAACGAAAGATAAAGGCCAGCGATAACAGGACAGATAGTACGATTGCGGCGCTTACCACCTTTTTTATGGTATCCCCTGACACATTAATTTTGTAAGCAAACTTTTTTTTACAACATGGGCACACGGTGGCTTCGTAAGGAATCATCATCAAACAGCTGGGACATTCTTTTTCCATAGATCCTCCATTGATAATGGCCATTGGTACCACGAAACCAAGTAAACATGAACAGGCACATGGCCTCCCTGTTCGATCGCCATCCCTTCCTTATTATTACACCGGCAACTAAATATAGCCATTCCAACTAACCATTTGCAGTAAATACGGCCTTTGCGAGAAATTAATGGTCATGTTTAATTGCCGGAGTAATAAGGTGTCCCTTGGTTCTCCTCCATAGGTTTTGCCGAACGAATGGCTGTGAACACTCTTTCCCATTCCCCTGGTGTAGCCTCAAGTCGCATCGTGAAATCCCCATACCGCCAATGATTCTTGAATTGTGAGATTTTATCTTCGGCATCTATGCCACTTCTGAGCACAATATCCAAAGCTCCTTGCTCACGCATTTTTCTGATACACTTTTCAAATAATGTGGGCAGTTCGGCTCCTTGTACGCCGTTAACCGCATACCAGTTGACTTTTGTTCCTCCCCCAACACGTGACACTGCGGCGAGATTCTCTTCTATTTCTTCTATGCCGGTCGTTGAGATACTAACGCTTGGTTCAGGTGAGCCCTGCTGATATGTCACGGTAATTGCGGTTCTGGCAACTATTTCAGTCGATAAGCGGACCTTCGGAACGAACATGATCTGATCTCCAACTCCTTTGTCCGACAGAAACGGGGTGATTTCGAGCACGTCGAGAGAAAAACTAAGGTACGATTGCACGGAAACGCTTTTGGCCAGCTCGTATAGACCAGCGGGGGCCTTGTCACAGGCAATTACGACATGGATCTTGCCAGTTCCGATGTTTGATAGAAGAGTAACTGCAAGCTCTTCGGGGTCTTTATCACCTGGGAATAAAGAATTTACAAGGGATGTCCAGATGCTCTCTTTACCGTGGCTAAATAGCTCGGCAAGTCCTTTTTCTGATAAGGCGGACAGCGAAGTGGCATAGTCGATGGCCTGAGCTATGACACGGCGGTCTCTTAGTTCAGGGTTCGAGGATTGCTTCACCTCAACGACGATAACATCACCGCTTGCCGATAGGAGAACGATGTCGGCTTTGATTACTCTTAACTGTGGAGTGGTAAACCTCAACTGTCGGAAGACACAGTAGGGTCCGTACACTCCGGTCTTCCTTGTGTCCAGTCGGAGAAGTTCTGGAGTCTCTGCTATGACCCATTCCAAGTATTGTTCGTTCTTTTCTATCTTGTCAGCGGCTGTAGGGGTCTCCTCCATTACTGACTCCAAGTATTTTTCATCCTTTTTAATCTTGTCAAGGGTTGTAGGCGACCACACGGTCTTCACGCCATTCTTATCATATGTCACTATGGTGTTTTTCATTATAATCCTCTATGAATAACAGGTATTTTTATGCTTATTTTATGGCCCATAAAACAAATAGCTACACCAAGCGGAAGCTATTCATAACCGGCGGTAGGCCATCTTAATTCCGTAAAACATACCTTTCCGATGGCCCATCAGACCATATTGTAGATTGCCGAGAATGAATCAGAATAGTCAGTCTGGATCGGCAGTGGATCATTTTGGGGATAGACCCGCATTATGGAAATGCTGCAATCGAGGTATTTCTTGATCAGAGCGAGCCCGACAAGTTGCGTGCCTGCCAGAACCTCTTTATGCTTACCTTCAATGAATTTAAGGCCACCATCTTTGAGACCGAGCCAAATATCAGGTGCTACGGGGTATCTCACCTTTCCGCCTTTTGTGAGCCCCAATATCCTTCCCCCATCCTTATCTCTGAAGGCATTTGCTCGTTTCTGAAGATTGACGATATTGTTTCTGCCAATATATTTTATGAGGTCAACGAAGAACTGACTTTTGTAACCCTCCTCCACTTCACCGGTCAACCAGCGGTTCTTGGTCAACCATTTGTATGAACTATACCAAACGATTCCGTCCTTTATCATGGGCGCATGATGGTTGAGAATGTTCACTTCCGAAAAGAATCGCATCGTTTCTGGATTACTTTTTCGATTGCAGATTTTTTCGATAAGCATGTTTCTGACATGGGCAGGAAGTCGCTTGTCAATGATGGTGAAATCACGTGTTGTCCAGCGTTTGAGATCATCTGCTGAATATCCGAGCAATTCTTCCATTAAATCAATACTCATAAATCAGTCCTCTTAGAAATGGCCCAAATGTATATCTTACAGTATCCATGCTACAAATACGCCGCATTTTATGAAAACTGAATATGCTGCACCAGAAGCACGAGAGCCGCAAAGGTCCATCGGTGGGCTTCCTGATGGTTGCACCTTAATCACTCTGAAGCGGCATATTATAACGAGGACGGCGGAGAGGAGTTCACTTCCAGTATTGATGAACCCTTCCTTACATCAAGGCTCAATCTGTTGGCCTTGCGCCCATTCTTCTATCACTTTCCATGCTGCTCGAACTGCATCACTCTCACTTGGCGAGAGGGTCTTGGACTCATATTCGGCAATGTTTCGCATCTCTGTCACAGTTCGCATGAATGCTGCCACATAACGAGGAATAACATTATTTTTCGTAAGCCTCGATATTTTTCCTGCTATACTCTCTCCTGTGGAATGCTCATATCCTTTGTCCAGCTTCCTCACCAGCCAGATCACTCGTCGCCGCCAATCTGTAAGCTGGGTCACATCTACCGTTTGATCTGGACCGATAATTAGATGCGTTGGTTCCTTTGTAGAATCTACAGTATCTAGCGTAGATTCTCTTGCCTCACCTGAAATTGGTTGCGTAGGCTCTGTGGTCGGAACTGCAATCGTTGGGGTAGGTTCCTTTTTCAGGATTAAAGAAGGACGGCATAAGACACATGGCTTCCTGTATTGAGCCTCAGCCTCCTCCCAGGATTGATATCTTTCTGTGTGTACAGGCTGTATATATTTGAGACAAGGACAATGGGGCCGGTGGTACGTGATGATGCCACCAATCACTTCCTCTATCTTCAGCGTAAAGAATCTGGGGGTACACACCCCACAGGGTTTCATTCCTTTAACTACCGCATCATCCCATGATTGGAATTTCGTTAGCTGATAGCGTTCTACATTTCTGAGGATGTGGCAATCTGGTTCGTGGTACGTGGATGTGGAGAGGTCACCAATCACTATTTCCACTATCTGGGAGAAGAAAGGATAGCACACCCCGCAAGGTTTCATTCCTTCAGCAACCGCCCCTTTCCATGATTCGTATTTCGTTAGAGAATAGCTATTTCTGATGGTGTGGCAATGGGTTCGGTGGTACGTGGATATGTTACCAAGCACTTCGTCTTGCTTCATATGGTTAACCTCTTCTTCTGTTGTATGTTGACGAATAATTATTGTCGTGAATTTCCGCCCTGTACCCAAAAAGAAATTGCCCACATATACCCAGGCAGCTCATGAGGGTACCCCCGACCCAGCATCGAAGTTTGCCATCCAGACTAGTTTCTGCTTGATTATGAACTCTTTTGCCGTTTCCCACATGGCGTTCTCATCCTCGTCTGATGTGATATAGTACGCCATCGCATTGATGATCGCCATCATGATTGGTTCCTCAAACCCTTTACTTGCATTCAAGAGGGCAACTGCTTTCTGCATAATCCGAACTGCCCGAGGATCTATTTCACGAGTGTCCTGTTCAATCATCCCGACTCCATACAGGGGCTTTTGATCATCCTGATTGCTCAGTCCCATACATCCATCCATAAGCCATTGTTGTCTATTGTTAAAAGTGTTGGGGTCCGTTTTGGGTTGTGAATGGATATTGAAGTCCATTACATCTCACCACTGTTTTCAGATACTCTATTCAGTCATATACTAAACAACCTACCTCGATTAACCTATTACTTGTCCATATCAAGGGTGAAGTACTTTGAAATGCCGTCGCCCCCTCGAATCATGCGGATCAGGAAAATCTGAACGGGCGACACAAGGAATCCCAGATCCTCCCTATTGCCATAACCTTTGATCGATCCTTCATCTTGACCATCCTGCCATTCTCAAGGGTAAGGTCATAAACCGTTCTGAATGCTGTAGGGCTCTGGAAGCCCCCGTGGACATAAAGATCCTCTATAAAACCCCTTGCGATCCGGATTCGACCGCTGAAGGGAACGGGTACATTCAGGTTGTGGTAAGTGGGGTAATCAGATTCTTTGTCACTTTCAGGTAAAACTCCGTCTATGGGTACATAGTCCCCATCCCGTCTTAACATTGTCAGTTCTCGCAAATAAAACCCGCTGTCCGTCAGTTCATAAACTACATAGTAACGACGCCAACAAGAGGAGTCCGCTATTTCAGATGACGTCCCAAACTGTTCCGGCGTGACCAGAGGGCCACCGGCGACACTCAATATGCCGTATGACTCTTTATTGAATCTGATGCGATCGTGGATTTGTGCGGTCATGCTTACCTGACTTTTTTGAAGTAGTTAAATTTCTATCGTTAGGTCATCATTCGTCATCTTTCTTAATATTAAAGATGAAATATCATATCAAACCATCATCGTATTCAAAAATGTTCGGGGATGGCCAATAGAAATCATAGTTATCTGTGAAATATGTTTCTTTTAACCAATCAAGATCTCTTTCCCAATCTTTAATTGCATCAGCAAGTACAGGGTTGTTTTTTCTTTTTGCGTTTCTTACAAAAGCTGCGATTGAATTTGATAATTTCTGAAGTCTCTTTGATGTCTTTGGTGCTCCCCATTTTTCCATGTATTCCGTGGATATGACGTTTGGAATATCATACTGAAAAATTCTTGATAAAATATCCTTTCGTTTATTGAATGTGATTCCGCTAATACCAACCTTATAACCCATATGTTTCAATAAACCTTCTGTTGGCCAAGTAGCGGGATCAAAATTGCTTACACCATCACCATCTATGATTTCTGTTTCTGGCCAATCAAATATCAAATTATCAATATAGTCAAATGCAGGATGATTTTCCCTTAACTGTTCACAGATTATGAAATCTTTATAACAATCGAGTCCAAACAAAATGGCGATTAATGCCATTTGCTGTGTATAAACTTTATATCCCTCTTTATTGATCATAGCTATTATATCATCTTCACTCCAGCCATTTTCCCCAACAATCATAGTATTAATTTCAGGGTGAGAATGATAAATTTCAATTCCTAAAGAACGCAGTATATTATCAAAATCATCTTCTTCAAATGGACCTGATCCTGTGGTTATAACTCCTGCATCAAAAAAAGATTCACTGTTTATTCTATTCCTATTTGCGAGAATCCACTTAAGTATATGAATATCGTTAAAAGGATTATTTGATAGTTCCGGATTAGGCATAAAAGATTGGTTGTTCAGGTTATGAATTTTTGATTTAACTGTTTCCATCGTGTTTTTTACGGACAACAAGCGGCCTTCTATCAAAGTTAACGCAAATTTGTAAAATGTAGGGTATTCCTCCCTAAATTCCTGTATGTTTTCATTAGTTCCCTCTTCAAATATTATTTCTTCATAAAGGGCAATTATTCCATTGTATATCGTAGGATAGTCGGTAGCAAAATCGGCAATTTTTTCGGAATCAGTAATACCTGAAATCAGGCTCTCAATGAGTGCTAATATGCTATCGTAAAGTGTAGTGATGAACGTCAACTATTATTACCGGTCAACGACAATTATATTTCCCGTTTTTGACTGCCGCACCCCTACCCGTGCTTTCGCATGAGTTTTTTTGCGTTTTTCTGGTTATAGTCGATATCAGCCCTT
>Ga0194039_1002022_pt1 | contig 10494 bp, 17 predicted proteins | sample JunL228m_MetaG_FD_148679 | JGI IMG/M metagenome (GOLD analysis project Ga0194039, IMG submission 148679) | Anoxic zone freshwater microbial communities from boreal shield lake in IISD Experimental Lakes Area, Ontario, Canada - Jun2016-L227-8m | ecosystem: Environmental > Aquatic > Freshwater >...
ACCACTGACGAGGAAAGCGAACATCCGCCGCTCACCTCCTGCTCTCAAATGGCCCTCCATTCAAGAACAGTAAAAGCGGACAACTCATGTGCTACAAAACCGGACAAGTCTATTTACTCTTGACAGCCGGAATTGAAACAGGGGAACAGTTCGGCGACCATCCACTTTTCAATTTCGGATGGAAAATGAAAAAGGGGGCAGATTTGAAAAATTCAATCTGTCCCCTTTTCACTATTTTAAATAGTGGCTGTCCCCAATTCTACGAGAAGGCATCTATGTTCATTGCTGGATGGCCGGCAAAAACCCTTGGGTTTGGGCGGGGCTCGCTGTCTGGATGCCGAAATCGTCGTAATAGACTGATGTCGAAGAATTGCCCCATGTATCCAGTCCGACTTCCGGTTGTGTAAAAGTGCCGGAAGAAGGCGAGTGCAGGGCATTGAGGCGGACAATCGCATTCAGTTCACTTCCCGTTCCGAGAATCGCCTCGCCATTGCCTGCATTCAACTGATTCTGACCAGAAGTAGTATTCCACTGGACGAGGGTGAAATAGTCATTATTGGCCGCCCAAAGTGTGGGATTGACGGGAACGACCACCGGCCCTGCGACATTGTCCACGGGCCATGGGACTGCGCCGCCCGCCGCCAGTCGCGTATTTGCCAAGCGGATATTGCCCAATGGATAGGCATTGCCTGTGGTGCCAGTAGGGATTGCCAATTGACTACCATAATAGACCCGGATGTAGTTATCTTTCTGTCGCGAAGTGCCCGTATAGCGCGCCCGGACAACCGGAGCCCCGTTGACGCCTGTGGACGTGGTAAGGTTTTCGCCGCTTTGAAACTGAATCACGCCGCCGGTCTTACTCACATTGGTAACGGTCAGCAATCCGGCGGCAGTACCTGTCCAGGCACCCGATGTCAGTATAGGTGTCCCGTTCACCTTGGCTGTTGCGCCGCTGGTTGCACCCGTAATGGTATCTCCATAAAGGAGCTCCCCCGTTGTCCCCGGACCACCCTGGTCAAAAGACAGGGAATCGGCCTCAATGACCCGCACCAGAAGGGTGGACCAGTCAACCAGTCTATTGTTGTTGCTTTCGATGACGCCATCTACCGATGATAGGGTTTTGTAGGCCAGCCATTTTACTGTGTTCGCAGGTGTTTCCTGCCACAAGACGATCATCGCCTGCTTGTTAAGTGGACAGATACTATCCGGGATCCCATCGTTGTCACTGCCAAGCCAACTAGTCCCGGTGTTTGCCCTCAGGTATGAAACGCCATACGACTGTCCCGCTGCATCAACACGGAAGAGGAGCCCGACCATGTAATAATCTTGACCGTTCACCCGGATCTTCACCTGCGTATCATAACTCAGCAGATAATCCGCCAGTGACCAGGACTGGTTCAGATTGACACCTGTCGAGCTCCAGTTGAAGGAAATAAGCGATTGCCTTGACACCAACATCCACAAGATGCTTACATCATAGGTTCCTGTTACATGCATGGCACTATTGCTTCCCACCGCCTCGGTCGTGAACGAACCCAGTACTCCAGTCGTTGAAAACCAATGATCGGTAAGCTCTTGATTATTATCTAATGTGCCGGTATATGTGGACTTACCACCCGGCCCCGAACCCGATGCCGACACGAAGCCGATGGGGACACTGTAGGAAATGGTCCTGCTTGCCTGGAGAGGTGTATAGGTGCCCCGCGAACTGAGATTTACGAATTTCATCAAAGTAATATATGCGTTAGCGGGTACGGACACGGAAAAAGTCCCGGTTGAGGTTTGATCTTGTGACAGCGTAACATACTGAAGGACATTGCCGCTCCTTGTTTTATACGCGAAGACGGCTGGATTGGTGCCGATTGTCGACGTGGCTGTGCCGATGGTGAAGGTGCCGTTGACCAGAGGAAACGCTCCGGCGCCTGAGGAAAGGGTCAGATTACCACCCCTGGTCAGGGTGGTGCTCGCTGCTTGACCCACGGGTAAGACATTATTAACTACAGCCGAAAAGCCCGTCAGGCCCGGGGACATCGTGAAGGTGATGTTCGATCCGCTTTGTGTGCGACCTGTGTACGGTCGGGGTGTCGTGTCTGAATTGCCAATCTTCAGGTACCCAGTGGCGGGGATCACCATGTCTGTGGGAACACTTCCTGTAAACTTCGCAGACAGCGTCGTTCCGGAAGGAATGGCCGTAGTCTTGAAATAATATGGGTAGACGTCCAGATGAAACGTTCCGTCGCTGCCCATGCTAAAATCCTTATTATTCAGGGATTCCAGCATGACATCCTTGGCATCCTCATCGCTGGCATTTTTAAACTGACTCCCCGCATATCTCATGCCCCCCTCGGCCAGATAATATGCCCTCGCTGAGCCGGTCGAAGTCACCTGGTTCAATGTCGAACTATTTGTGAAAGACAGCATGGCTGCCCCAAGGACCGAAAAGATCACCATAGTGCCAATCAGGCCAAGGAGGATCGTGCCCCTCTGGTTCACCGTGACAGAAGTAACCATTTTTTGTCTCCTCCGAATAAATTTAAAAAAAATACTGACCGCAACCCAGGAAAGAAGAAAGATAAAAGGAACAGCCTGGGGTGCATAGAGCATCAGAAAAGCCATCCCGGTAAAGGGCAGCAGTACCCACTGCGTTAGGGTACAGGCCCAACTCCTGCCCTGGATTAGATCGGCGAGATACGGCCCGCCGGCATAATATATCTTGACCATCAGCCTGCCCCCTGCCCAAGTCAAAAGATACCGATCACGGAATTCTCTTAGAAGCAGCACCGTCGGATGGTCGGGCTGGCCAAAGGCGGCGGTGGCTACAAAGCACCCCCCCCCGGGAGTTGTCGTAGACGGCAGCGCCGTCGAGGTAGATCCGCCGCGGTTGGCGTTGTTACGGGGGGTGATGACCGTGGAAAGCGTGACATTGGTGCCTCCATCCGGCCGCGTTAGAATTAGAGTCACACCGACAGTTGACAGCAGGGAAAAGTCATCCGTGCCCCGCACCCAGGGCTGCGTCCCTTTCCAATACGTCAGGGCCAGACTGCTCACATTATCGACCAGGATATCGCCTCCCGATGCGCTCCCTCCACTGGCAATTTTGATAGTGTGGCCGGTGGTATCCCAGTAGAGAGTTTCCGTGATGCGGCTGTCGTTGGATAACCGATCGTAGGTAACGCTGACTGGGGATGTTCCCACCGTCGTTATATCGAGAACCTCCATGAATGTCCGACTCATTCTGGACATAGCCAATTGCGCCTTTCCACTGACGGCGGCGTTGTCCTTCGCAAACAGGTAACCCTTGACCCCCGCAACAATCCCCATTCCTGCCATACTGGCCATGATCCCGACGAGAATCAGCGAAACGATGATCTCGATGAGGGTAAACCCCGCTTCATTCTTCATATTCCTACTCCAGAATCTTCCCATTTATTTTACTTGGTGAAAAGAGTTGTCAGAGTCTGACTTCCCTGTTTAATGCACACTCTCAGTGTCCGGTTGTTGCCTGAGGTATCAGCAATCGGGGCAGTGGTCCCGTTGCTGTTTAAGATAACATAGTCATTGTAGACAATGGCATAGGCCCCGTAATAGGGGGTATTGGTTGAAATATTTCCATTCTGAACATTCGTTTTCAGCGTTGACAGCGCAATGGTGGTGTTATTGCCGATATCGTCAGAATTCAATTTATTATAGTCGGCGGTAATATTTTCCACGACCTGGCTGACGGTATTGGCATTCTGTACCCTGAGGAGGGGCTGCACGCTCCCCGTCATGGTGCTTCCCATGAAAGTGACCAGCATGGTTCCGAGAATGGACGCCACAATCAGGGTGACGATGACCTCGAGAAGCGTGAAGCCACTATTTTTTTTCATCCTTTTAAAGATATTAAAACACATACGTTTTCTCCTGGCCTTTTTCCAAAACAATCTCTCAGAGAATAAATCCCGTATTCTTCGTCACGGTAATAGTCCCGCCACTAGTCGTGACCGTGGCATCTGCAGTCAACGGAACACCGGCTGCATCACACGGACTACCGAATTCATTGAATGTGATCCGCACCGCAGTTATTGTCAATCCTGACTTCTTAGCGATCAGGTTAATGGTGCTACTGTCTTCACCCGGAAGCTGAACCGCCGTCGTTGACCCCGCACCCTGAAAGAGGTAGTAAGTTGTTGCGGAGCCGAAATTGATGCCCCAGAAGACCAGGTTGGAGTTCATGGCCCGGGTCTGGGCGTACCGAAGATGGCCCTTGATCGCTTCCACCTGGGAGGCACGATCATAGGCGCTCGTGTCGGACATCCGGACGGCCGCAACGGCCGCGACAATCCCCAGGATCACAAGGACGGCGATCGCCTCGATCATGGTGAAGCCACCCTTTCCGACGGCGGTTCTGAACGTTCGTTTCATGCGCGTACCCCCTGAGAAGAAATGGTTTCCGGGGCATAGCGGTCGACGGCAATTCCCAAAAATGCGGCCATAACCACGCCCGCCGCTGCAAAGGTTGTGGAGAAAAAAACGGCTGCGGGAACATGCGTCGATATTGCCCCCGTCCAACCGTTCAGAATGACCACGGCCGCATAGAGCATCGTTCCGATGCGGGCTACCCGGATGGCTGCATCGCCGTCCATGTAGAGGGCCACGCCAAGGGCTATCAGGCACAGGGCCGCGAGGAGACTGAAAACCGGCTGTATTTCAAGCCAGCCGGAGACGGGCAGACCTGCTGTCAGCCGCTGCAGGCCGAACATCATGATGAATCCCAGGACAAGGTAGAAAAACCCTGTCAGAAAGAAGTAGAAGGCGCATTCCGTCTTCGTAACGGGACGCCGGAAACCAAGGGTAAGGTCCGTTGTAAAGACCGGGGTCCAAAACGGTCTCAGGAACGAAAATATCCGGACGGCACCCTTCCCTTCCGGAAGCCTCGCCATAACCTGCGCCGTGAAGCCTTCCGGGGTTTTCTTCCGGGGGGCCTTCGCCATGATCTCCGTCAGATCCCGAAAGCGGGCTAATTTTTCTTCTTCATCAGTGAACATAATCCCCATCATCTCCTTATGCAAGATATACAACTTCACCCCCTCAAAGTCACATCAGAATTTAAGGAACACTCTATCGTTGACGGATCAGGGGCAGGCGAGCGGTAGAACTAAAATAATCCAAGACATCGTCGGACAATTACGGACAGTTATTGTTGTGTGAATAAAGCCTCTTGAAAGTTAGTAGATTTCAAGCGCAAATTATGATAATCAGGACCCGAAAAAGGAATATGCCATTAAGGTTGAACGTCATAATTGTCGATGAGGTGAGGTAGTGGAAACAAAATTAAAAATGATTTACTGGAAGGCTGAACAATTCTGGGTGGGAAAGCTTATAGAATATCCTGACATAATGACCCAGGGAGAGACACTTGAGGAACTTGAGGAGAACATGAAAGACGCCTATATTCTGATGACCATGGACGATGTGCCGGCAGAGCATGAGGTTAAAGAACTCATCTTTGCTATATGAAAAGAAAAGACCTCATCAAAATAATCACTTCTGTCGGATGTGTTCTCCTGAGACACGGCCATCGACATGATCTTTACGGCAATCCTAAAACTGGTAAACAGCAACCTGTGCCAAGGCATAATGAAATAGACGAAATACTTGCAAAACATATTGTAAAAGAATTGACATAATCCTTCGCATTATTCATGCGTTCCCGAAGGAATGGGCGAAAGAATAGGGTCAGGTCTTGCATTAACACATTTGGGAATTTCGGGGACAGTCCCAATTTCCCCCTTGTAATCCTACATTTAGGCGTTACCGGCAAGCCGCTCCCGCACCCACATTCTGACGAGTGTGGACATACCAAGGCCTTTATTATCCGCAACTTCTTTCAGCTCAGCAATGGTTGGTTCATCGAGGCGCAATGTCAAGATCCTTTCCTTTCTGAATGATAAACCTTCCGGTCCAGGCAGTAGGTCTTTCACGACCTGTCCTGTTTTCATGGGTTCATCGGTGTATGTGATTTTCTTTTTCATAAATCTTCTTTCCCTTTCTCCAGTAACCTGCTCCAATGATTCGGATAATGCCTTCTCTCTCGGTAAACCGGACCGTCATCACGCCACCCTTTACGTTGCCAAAGCAGAAAAAACGATCTTAAAATCATCCCACTCAAAATCCGGTACTTTCATGGCGCTAATGTTATACGATCGCATGCTATTGTCAACCGGAATATTGATACGGCCGCAATATGCGATAGTGCCGTGTGGTAAATGGGAAACGATCATAGACCGCATGGAAGAGCTTGAAGACATTCTTCAAACCGAGTTATCAACAGCCCGAAACTTTTTGACCCTCGTTTGTTTAAGCAAGAATATTAAATAGTTTACCTATGTCGCCGCAGCGACATACCCTCCACGAACCTTCCCGGGGATGGGGTCAGGTCTTGCCTTAACACATTTGGAAATTCCGGGACACAAAACATATTAATCTTGAAAGGGGGCAGGTTGAATTTCTCAAATCTGCGTAAGCGTCTAATTAACCCCATCTTCACAGCATCACAAAATTATGTCAAGGATTTCTCCAAAAGATTTGGGGAGGAATTCTCGGGCAATGGGGTCATTTGGATAAGGCTGCAAAGAGGGACGCGTGCAAAGGGAGGGACGTTGCTAACTTATTAACTTACGCTTAAAATACGGTCTATTGAAGCATCATACTGAAGGCCACCTGTCTTTCTATTTACTATTGACATTGGCTATTGACATTGGCGCACATAAGGAGCATAAAAGAAGCATGATATAAGGAGGTCGACGCCATGTCAAAAGGAAAAATGAATGTTACGATGGATAAGGACCTGATCGAATATGCAAAGATATACGCGAATACGCAGCGAACAACGGTTTCAGAGGTCTTTTCCCAGTTTGTCCTGAACCTGAAGCGCGTTAAGGAGAACGATCCCACAGAGATCATCCTCGGCGATCCCGGTTTCAGGGACAGTCTTCTCGAAACGATGACGAGAATTCAATCCGGCGATGTTAAGTGGTCCCACTATGACGAGGTTTTCTGATGAATGCCCTCTTCAGCGATGTATTCATAAAATCCTTGGAGAAACATGCAGCCGTCAAAAAAGCCGTCCAGAAAAAAGTGGACATGATTATAACAGATCCGATCGGTCTGGGGGAACCCTTACGGGGAAATTTTCGGGGCTATTACAGTTGCCCGGTGAAGAAGAATTTTCTGATTATTTATCTTTTCTGCCGCCTCTGCCGTGGGAAAAATGATGATGGGATTATCCGCTGCAGCGATTGCCGTGAATGTCCGGATGAAACCATAAAATTTATCTCACTCGGCCCTCACGACACGACCTATCAGAGATAGTTGACATGCACCAGATAGGGGTCTTGCTTTGACACATTTGGGAATTCCGGGAACACAACACGTATTAATCGTGAAAGGGGGCAGATTGAATTTCTCAAATCTGTCCCCTTTTGATATACGGGCAATGGGGTCAGTTGGATAAGGCTGTAAAGAGTGTCGCTGTTAAATTATCAACTTACTCCTTGGTACACTTAAAATACGATTCATTTTTAAAGAGTAGGACGGCAGTGCCCTTCCTGATTACGATTGCTGTAGCCAAACAGAGAAATGCGGGTAGCACTGCGGATCCAATTATCAATCCAAAGCTTGAGATGATATGTATTGACATATATCACATCTGCGGATATACTCCTTCCCAGGTTAAATACCATGAAAAGAATTTGCTATGAGGTTTCAACATGAAGAGCACGAGAACAATCATCACGATTTCGGAGCAGGAAAAGCAGTGGTTGGCCTCATACAGTGGGCTCCACGGCGTTTCCATGGCGGCGGCCATTCGTAGGGCCATAACCTGCCTGAAAGCGGCTGAAGGTCATGCCGCCTACCGGAAACTTGTGCAGGATACCGGGGGTATATGGATGCGGGGCGATGCCCTGCGTTACCAAGAAGAAATCCGCTCGGAATGGGGAAGATAGTAATGTTAGAAAGGCTTTTGGATTCCGTCATCCTCATCGACCACCTCAACAACCTCCCGCAGGCGACGGAATTTCTCCTTGCTTTGAATCCGGAGAAGACGGCCATCTCGATGATCAGCTATGCCGAGATTCTGACGGGACTGGACGAGGAGGGGGAGCGGAAAGCCCGTCCACTGCTTTACAGCTTCGAGATGTTGGAAATAGACGCCGCTGTGGCCGAGAAGGCCGCCGCAATGCGGCGGCAATACGGCTGGAAGCTGCCCGATGCCTTCCAGGTGGCCATTGCCATAATCCACAATGTCAAACTGTGTACACGCAACACCAAAGACTTTAATCCGCAGAAACATTCCTTCGTCGAAATTCCCTATCTTTTATGAGGATAGTGGGGTCAGGTCTTGCTTTGACACATTTGTGAATTTCTGGGACAGTCCCAATTCTCCCCCTTGTAATCCTGCATTTAGGCGTTACCGGCAAGCCGCTCCCGCACCCACATTCTGACGAGTGTGGACATACCAAGGTCTTTATTATCCGCAATTTCTTTCAGCTCAGCAATGGTTGGTTCATCGAGGCGCAATGTCAAGATCCTTTCCTTTCTGAATGATAAACCTTCCGGTCCAGGCAGTAGGTCTTTCACGACCTTGAAATGATCCCATTCAAAGTCCGGTACTTTCTGGGCGCTAATGTAATACGATCGCATGCTATTGTCAAACGGAAAAGAGAAAAGAGAGGGACGCTGTTAACTTATCAACTTACTCCTGCCATTAAGGTTGAACGTCATAATTGTCGATGAGGTGAGAGGGAATTCGGGGACATAATACCAAATGAACCGCCCCCTTTTATGTTGTCCCCTCAGTATTTTCAATTTCCCTTCTTCAGGATATCATGCGTTCCGATCCGGCGAAAGAGCACCCTTCCCTCCTCAAATTGAAAAGTGAAACGGTAGTTCATGTTCACCGAACCTTCCCAGCGATCTATTGTCCCGGTGATCCTTTTGACACGAAGTGATGGGTGATGATAATTATCGAGAAAAAGGGAAAGTTTTTTGTCGAAGGCTTCCTGTATCTCCTTGGACAGGGCTTTGTATTCCTTTTGGAACTGGTTGCTGAATGTATAGCCACTTATTCTTTCAGCCATTTGATTCCTTCTTCAGCCGTCTGAAATGTCGGGGATACGTCGCCTTTTTCAATCTGCCCGTCAACATTTTTCTCCACTTGCTGCCACTCCTTGGTCCAGTACCACCCTTGGGAAGGATCGATCAACTTTCGCGGCTTCAAGGCGATATGGTCATCTTCCAATAGCGCCTCAATGTAATCGCCCTTTTCAAGCCCAAGCATTTCCATGAATTTCCGCGGAATGCGTATTTGCCCCTGCGGGCTGATCTTCATAATGGTTGACATACGACCTCCATGACATAGACAATTAAACTTTGTAACAAAGTTTATAATAAGCATTCACCCGTTGTCAAGGAAAAAGGGGACGAAACTTAGTATTTTGGACTTTTTGCGAACACGTCAGATGTTGTAGTGCAGCTTCAGGGCCACTTTTACTTGCGCCATCAATACAGCGGGCAAGCTGCCGATTAATTGAAACAGCCGTACCTTGTCAACAGCCCTTGTCTGGTTGACCATGATTTTGGACCGGCTGGTCATATTTGATGTTCCTGCGGGGATTTCGACTTCAAACGAGTAGACGCGGGTCACGTTCGATGTGATGGGAGCGATGGAGATGATGGGGGAATGCTCATTGTTGATGTCATTGGAAACCACGACAGCAGGGCGGACTTTCTTGACTTCAGCACCCACTGAAGGATCGAAATTGACCCAGAAAACGTCTCCCTGTTTAATCGATTCCATCGGCAATAGTTCCTTCCAGATCCGCGTTTATCCGTTTGATCTCCTGACCTGCTTCAAGGTATTCGACCGCAAGCCTCCGGTTTCGTCTTTCCGCGATAGCGTTGTTGATTGCCTCACAGATAAAGTGGCTTCTCCCTCTGGATTCGACCTCTTCAGTGAGCTCTTTATAGGTTGCTTGGGGCAGGCTCACATTAATTCGAATAACATTCATAATGCACCTCGTTAGTGTGTCTTGTTTTGAACACTAACTTCAAATCTTTTTCTTGTCAATGTTTTTGCGTCAACATTTCGCAGTGGGGTCAGGTCTTGCATTCACATATTTTGGGATTCCGGGGACACAACACGTATTAATAACCATGCCCGGCGCGGACATAACGAAACATGAAGATCCCCTCCCCCATTTCTCTTGACAAATCATAATCATGTTTATAAACTAAGTCCACAAAACTAAAGTCGAAACGTTGCCTTTGCTTCATAAAGATCCTTTCGACCGCTTGTTGCTGGCCCAGGCCCGAACGGAAGGGATGCTGTTGCTCACGGTTGATGCTTCCGTTCTTCAATATCAAGAATTTGTGCTGGCTGCTTGATCAAATGGATGAACAAGGCCTTAAAGAAGGATGAACACTGTAACGGAAAATAGGGGCGGTGCTCCT